>ENA-UOUL01003619-UOUL01003619.1-bioreactor-metagenome-genome-assembly--contig:-NODE-3619-length-15488-cov-3.653559_pt1 | contig 15488 bp, 12 predicted proteins | sample MGYA00249838_ERZ747220 | MGnify/ENA primary metagenome ERZ747220 (study PRJEB28778, sample SAMN05720191) | bioreactor metagenome | isolation source: Anaerobic biogas reactor | place: USA:Washington...
TTTGATGCTGCCAGCTAGCAAAATTAAAACGAAAAAGATAAAGAAAATCCTCTTGGTGTACATGAATTCCTCCTGAGTGTTCGTAGTCCGCTGACAGGAAGCCTGGAGATCTTACCGGCGTGTAGGGTCGACAAGCCTGAGCAGGCAGTGATCCCAAAGTATGGACAAATTGTGAGGTTGTAATGTGATAACTACATTGTAGTACTTTCTACAACTAAATTCAATAGATCACAACAATTGAGCAAGTCAAATTTTGATCAAAACATACAGATCCCTGTACTTTGTTTTTATCCAGCGTAGGGAATGACATTTATTACCCTATAAGTTAGTACCACTTGCCCTGCTGAAAGGTTTCTGCCTGCCGGGAGACCGTGGACCCTCACCCCAATTCGGGGGAGGGCTTAAAGGGTAGGGAATGGCCTCACGCCATTCCGTCAAAACAAAAAGCCGGGTTGACAAGCGCAACCCGGCCTACGAAAGATATAAAACAAAAAGCCGGGTTGACAAACGCAACCCGGCCTACGAAGATGGAAAAGGTATGCTGAGGAGGGCTTAAAAGGTAGGGAATGGCCTTGCGCCATTCCGTCAAAACAAAAAGCCGGGTTGAAACCTTAATAGGGCAGTTTACGCAAACTGGTGGAAAGAACGCAGGACAGGCCGGCCTACGAAAGATATAAAACAAAAAGCCGGGTTGAAATTCGCAACCCGGCTATCATGGAACCCTACACAGTGCAGGTGGGACAAGCCCTTTCCCTACACGGAAGGGGACAAGCCCCTTCCCTACTTGATTGGTTAGCCTTTGACCGAGCCCTGGGTCAGACCGCCTACGATTTGGTCTTGCAAAATCAGGTAGATGATCATGATCGGCAGGGCGGCAATCAGCGCGCCGGCAGCAAAGACACCCCAGTTCTTGGTGTATTGCCCGGCGGTGAAGATCTGCAGACCAACCATGACGGTCTGCATTTCGCGTTGAGTCAGGAGGGTCCTGGCGATAATGAATTCACCATAGGTACCGATGAAACTCAAAATCGAGATGACGACCAGAATCGGGCGCAGCAACGGCAAGATCAACTTCGAGAAGACCTGCCAGTCGGTGGCGCCGTCCACATGAGCCGATTCATCGATATCGCGCGGGATGGTATCCATATAACCCTTCATCAGCCAGATGTTCATGCCCATGGCACCGCCGGAATAGACCAAAATCAAGCCGGCGTGGGTGTTCAGGCCCAACCAGGGGATGACATCCCCGATTTGCTTGGAAATGGTGAACAAGGCGACGATGGCGAGCAGGTTCGGGAAGCTCTGGACGAGTAAAATCGCCTTGAGCAAACTCTGGCGACCCTTAAAGCGGAAGCGAGAGAAGGCGAAGGCTGCCAGCGTGGTCAGGGAAAGCGTCAGCAAGGTTGAAAGGGTAGAGATGATCAGTGAGTTTTTCAACCAGGTGAAGAAGGGGAAGATGGGATTGGAGACCAGCTGCCTGAAGTTATCCAGGTTGGCATTGGCTGGGATCAGCTGTTGGCTTGCCAGGTCATTGACCGGGTTGATGGCGGCTGAGATGATCCAGAGCACCGGGAAGATGCTGAAAAGGATCAGGAAGGCAGCCAAAACCCAGCGCCAGACCAGACCAACGGTACGACTGCGTTTGATGGATGATTGATGTTTAGGCATTTTCGCCAACCTCCTCCCACATATTGGTGAACCTGAATTGCAGCAAAGACATCACCGCAATCAAGAGGAATAGCACCAGCGAAATCGCCGAGGCGTAACCGTATTGCACGCCGCGTCCACTGGCAAACGCCAGGTTGTAGACGTAGCTGATGATGATATCGGTGTAGCCAGCCTGGGTGGTGGCGGTTGGGATTGGGGGACCGCCATTGATGAAGGCGTATATCAGGTTGAAGTTGTTGAAGTTGAAGATGAACGAAGAGATCATCAACGGACCCACACTGACGAGCAGGAGGGGCAAGGTGATGCCCCAGAATTTCTGAAAACCGCTGGCGCCATCGATCTCGGCAGCTTCGTAAATGTCGCTCGGGATGGATTGCAGCGCGCCGCTGGTAACCAGCATCCAGTAAGGGTAACCTAACCAGGTATTGACCACCAGGAGAGCCATGCGGGCAAGCCAGGGTTGGGTGAACCAACGCGGCGAGATGTTGAAGGCGGTCTCGAGCATGCGGTTGATGATGCCCAGATCGGGGTTGAACATACCGCGCCAGATCAAAATGGTGATCAGACTGGGAATGGTATAGGGGATCAGGAGCAGCGAGCGCAGGATCTTCTTGCCTTTGAACTTGGGGTCGCCATAGATGATGGAGATGAGCAAGCCCACCGAAAAGGTCAGGAAGAGACTCCCGGCAGCAAAGATAAAGTTCCAGACAACAATGGTCACCAACGGACCGCGCAAACCCGGGCTGTTGATGAACTGGACAAAGTTATCCATTCCGACCACCGCGGTATAACCGGGGATGAGGCGCTGACCGTTTCGGGCGGTGTAGGTGCCCTTCTCATCAAAATAAACCGTCCCATCCAGTTCATTGGTAAAGGTATTGGTTTCGGGGTCATAGGCATAGAGCGGCAGCAGCTCGGCAGCTTCGCTTGGAGAACGCACCTGGATGGTGTTTTCCGGGTCACCAAACTTGATATTGGTCAGGTTTTTGTCGGTGGAAGCCAGAATACGGTTCAGGCGGGTGTAACCTTCAATGGTGACAGGCGCGCCTTCTTCATCGAGCTCACCGATACCATTCTCTCCAGTTACGATCGGGATTTCGGCATCCCCTTCCACGTCGACCTGGGTGACAAGCTTGGTACCGCCTTCGCTATCTCTGAGCCAGAGCAGATACTCGTTGGTATCAGAGCGATAGGCGACCCATTCGTAGGCTTTTCCGGTTTCCGGCAGGTAGGTTTGAGCCTGGATTTGGTCAATTGCCTGAGCCTGTGAGATCAGGTGACCATCACCGTAGTTGGTGAAAGCGTTGTAAATGGTGTAAATGATGGGGAAGATGGAAAAGAGCAGCCAGGCAGAGAGCCCCACCGCCATCCATTTAAACATATACGCCTTTGGAACCAGGAAGGCGACGCTGATCATGAGGATAATGATGACAAAACAGATCCCCAGAGGGGTATAGCCGAAGCTAAATAGCTTGAAGGCAAAAAATCCCAGGGCAATATCGACGATCAGGATAATCAGAAAGGTCAGTAAATTGCCGGCACCCTTGATGGTTTTTTTTGCATACTCGCCGGTCGTAGGCGTGGTATTAGCATCCATCACATAATTCTCCTTTCTCTGTTTTTAAAGGAGGAGGCTTGCATTCGCAAGCCTCCTGGACAGACTAAACCTTACGGGAGTTGAATATCCAGTAAGTGGGTTTCGGGATCGTACACGAAGGTCACATCGCCATCAGCGGCGACAGTGAAGAGGATGTTATCGCCGCCAGCGACGCCATCGACACCGTAGTTGGTGTCCCAGCCGCCGTCATGGGCAACTTTAATCTCGTAATCGCCAGCGGGGATGGTGAAGGTGGCGGTGTAGAGACCGTCATCACCAAGGGTCATGGCGGTGTCAGCACACTTGGGGTCCCATTCGCAATCAAACCCAGCGGCTTTTTGCCATGAACCGGGCAGGTTGACCATGCCTTCGGTATCGAGGGCGATGGCAGCCACAATGGCTTCCTGGGCGAAGGTGTAGGCTTCTTCGGGGGTCTTGGAACCATCGAAGATGAAGGTGAGGGCATTGCCCCAGTCACCCCAGACCTTACCCATAGCGGGGATGGCGGGCATGGGGACGGCGTTTTCGCCGGCTGCGGCGATGCCGTTCAGATAAGGATCATCGATCTGGGCAGCTGCGGGCAGGTAAGCGGAACCGCGGGGATCAGCTTCGTAGAGAGCCAGCATAGCTTCTTCGGTGGCGATGTAATCGGTCAGGAAGGTCTGAGCAAGCAGAACATTCTCGGACATGGAATTGACTGCGAAGCCCTGGACACCAAGGAAGGGATAACCACCATCGGGGAATTTGGTGATGCCAAAGTTCAGACCGGATTCTTTCAGGTTGTTGATTTCCCATGGTCCGTTCATGAAGAAGGCGACATCGCCGTTCAGGAACATGGATTTGGCGGTGGTGTTGTCGAGGTTATCGGACAGAATACCGTCATTTTTCCACTGCAGTGCCATCTCGCCGAATTTGATCATGCCTTCGGAGCCAACACCGACATCGTTGGGGTTGTAGTCGCCGTTTTCGTCAACGCCGAAAACGTAGCCGCCCTGAGAGGTCATCCAGGGATAAGCATCGTAGGAAGTACCAGCCAGAACGATACCGAACTGGATCTTGCCTTCATCGATGAGGGTTCTGGAGAGGTCATAAACACCCTGCCAGGTATCGGGAACTTCTTCAACCAGGTCGGCATTATAGAAGAAGCCAAGGTTCTCACGGGCATAGGGCATGCCGTAGAGTTTGCCTTCGTAGGAGAAGGCTTTGAGGGACTCGGGGTCGAATTCAGCGGCTTTGGCACCCAGGTCGAGCTCGGCAACCAGACCGGATTCGGTCAAGGCGGGCAGCTGGTCGTGGGCGAGGACGATGATATCGGGACCTTCGCCAGCGGGGGCAGCCACGAGGAATTGATCGCGAATACCAGAGATATTCTCGACAACAACTTCCACGTTGTATTCGGCCAGGAATAAGGCACCCAGTTCGGACAGAACGGGAGCGCGCTGTTCATCAGCCCAAATACGCAGAGTTGCCGCGGGTTCTACAACTTCTACAGTCGGCTCTTCGGTGGGTTCTTCGACAACGGGTTCTTCAGTGGGTTCTTCAACCACTGGGGGTTCCGGTTCGACGACGGGGGTCTCTGCCGGGGTGCCACAGGCTCCCAGGATCAGAGTTGCAATCAGAGCGATTGCGATCAACAAATAACTTTTCTTCATTGGTTTCTCCTTTTGAAACTATTGAAATGTTTGGCAAAATTGCCAGGTATGAGCAAAATCATCCTACCTCCCGGTGTCCATTGTGCCATCTTAGAACTTGAGAGTTGGTAAGATTGAGCGATGAATCGGGAGACAGGCTGCTTTCAATATAATGGCTTACTTCCAGGAACTTGGAGGTTTCCTGTTCGTTGAAGCAAGACATGAGGGATTCGATTTGATTGACAAAGCCGGGGTAAACACGAGCCAGCAGATCAGAACCTGTTTCTGTCAGGAAGAGCTGAAAACTGCGCCCGTCGTTGGGGTCGTTTTGACGGGTGATCAGCCCATCTTTGACCATGCCCTGGACAACACGGGTGGTGTTGCTCTTGGTGCAGAGCAGGCGGTCACTCAAATCGATGTAATTAATGCCGGGATTGTGCGAAACATGTAAAAGGATATAAAAACGCGGAATATTGAGACCGTGATCAGAAAGATATGTCTTCTCGTGGTTATCAATGTGAAGGAAAATTGCCTTCAACGATTCATAAAGATTCATTTTCATTTGCGACATTTCGCCCCAGCGTTTAATTGTTGACTAGTTCATATGTCAACTAAATTTTAACAGGAATAGGAAAAAAGTCAAGCCGAATGAGGAAGGTTAATCGGGTGGGTTAATCACAAACCCACGATTTTAATTCTTTGTAGGGGACAGCCGCCACGCCGTCCCGCAGCGTCCAGTTGTGAACATCATCTGTTTAGCTCGAGTAGATGAGGTTGCGTTCTCCAGGTGTGCCGGGTTCAAATTCGGAACCCGGCCTACAACTGAGCGAGCACGAGATTTGACTAAAGGTCTGTCATACCGAAAAACCACCCTCACCCCCGTCCGCTTCGCTTACGGATCCTCCCCCAAAATGGGGAGGGCTTAAACCAACAGTTTCGTGATCGCTGTAATTCGCTACTCAAACCAAATCGGGTTGGTGACGAGGGCGGGGAGCATTGGCAATCCGGGGAAAAAGCTGCGCCAGACTTCCAGCCGGATGTACCCCGGTTTATCTACAGTAATGCTTGTCTGCCAATCGCCTTTCTGCGGAGAATCGAATAAAATCCGTTCACCGTCCTGGTCGATCAGCCTGATCTGGTCACCCGCTTCCAGCGCAATTGCCTGCAATTGCCCTGCCAAGTCCTCATGCCAGGTTTTGATGACTCCATAGGTAGCACCCTCCACGTCCAGATCGAGCTGCAAAGAGGTGGGGCTGTAGGTAAAGTAACTGTGCCCGGATTCAATCGCTTCCAGCAGGTCCTTCTCGCTGGCAGACCAGGCTAAAACGTTGAGGGTCGGGTTTGCCAGGCGCTGAAAATAAGTATCCTCGTGGTAATCGCTGCCGCAGACTGCCACCTGGCGCTTGCCGGCTTTGAGCATCTGATCCCACCAGGCGATGGTTTCGATGTTTTTGGGGCGCATGGGACCGTTCCAAATCTCGATCAGATCGTAGGGGATGGTATCCAGATCAAAACGGAAACCGAAGTCCCTTTCGAGGGGATGGTTGATACTGATCAGCGCGCCATTTTGGTGCGCCTGCCTGAATTTTTCCTGAGCTTCCTCGGGAGTATTGGTAAAAAAAGCGCCCTGGTACGGCTCCTCAATGCCCAGAAAGTTGCTGTGCCCCTTGTAGTGGGTCCATTCCAGACCGGGAATGATGGTGAGACCGGAAACTTTGGGGAAGGAGGCACGCCGGACTGGTTGGTTGTGGTCGGTGACGGCAATGAAATCCAGACCGTGTTCACGGGCATGCCGGGCAAGATGGTCGAGCGGCAACAGCCCGTCCGAAGCAAGGGTGTGGGTGTGCAGGTCGCCCTTCAGCCAGCGGCGGGTCTTGGGGGTGAAACGAAGGTGGATGTTCACATCCACACCGTCAGATGAGACAACATAGGCACCGAGCATGATCTGCCAGTTGCCAGCGGTGAGGGGATGAGGTTGGTAGCCGGGCGTGGCATCGATGGCGGAGATGGAAATCTGGTCCCGACTGGAGCCGCTGGCACCCACCTGGCTGCCATCCGGCGCGATCAGCCCCAGGTCGATGCGGTTTACGCGCTCATGGGCGGTGAACTGACCGCTCCCGATCGCCATGGGTTTATCCATGTTTTTGGGGTAGCTGTACTCAATTTCGATTCGTTCGACAGAGGAAGGCATTTCGAAGGGAACAAGCAGATATTGCCCTTGTTGTTCGGACGTGATGTGGTGGGTGATTTCGATGGTTTTCATAGTCATCATGGTAGCATAGTTCCTTGCTAATCCTGGAAAATGACGCGTGGGTAGCCAAGAGAATTGAACAGGCTCATCAGGTAGGTTTCTGCGTTGGTTTCAGCCTGCTCCAGGATGCCATCTTCAGTGGCTGTTTTCAGGATCTCAGCTTCGGCTGCACGGCGGGCAGTGGACTCAAGGTTGCTATCTGCCCGGCGCAGCAAACCGGTATCGCGGTCATAGACGTAAGAACTTTCGTTATTAAGCGTGGCAACAAACACTTCGGCGGCTGGCAAAGTGACCCACAAGGTGGTCCCTTCGATGCGAACATCATCTGCAGAAAGTTTTGAAAGGTCGACTCCTGCGATCACGTAACCATGCGCGACGAAGAGCAGGCGATCCCCAAACAACGAACCGAAAGCGCCCTGGTTTAGTTCGGCGGTGATGATCTTTTCGACCGAATATTGGATGGTCTCAAGGCGAGCCAAGGTCTGGACCTCCCGGACGATGCTGACAGGGTCGGGAATGACCGTGGGGGTGGGGTTGAGCAGCCTGGAAACCTGGGTGCTCAAACCGGCATTGACCTGCTGGAGAGGGTGAAGGGCGTTGTCAACCTGGCGCGAGACAAAAGAAAAGGCAAGAATGACCAGAACCAGGGAAATCACCACCAAACCAAGCAGGACTTTGAGTAAAGTCGCCAACGGGTTGGGAGTTTTCTTTTCGGGTTGCTGGGGCTGAGGGGTTTGCTGTTCGTAATCCATAATTGCTCCTGTTCTGCGAGTAATGTTAACCGCTTTCTGCGAAAACTATGGTTTTTGTTGCACCTGTTTTCCTTGAAAAGAAGGCCCAAACCAAAAATCTGGCAGGTATGAGTGGTATATTTATAGCCAAAATCCTTGTCTGGAGAGATGGAATATGTTCGCTCAACCAAATTCAGAAGTTTACATCCCCGATGGATCTGACCCAGCCGATGCGCTGGCTCGCACGACTTATCTTTGCATTGCCGCCCACCAGGACGACATCGAAATCATGGCGGTAGAGGGTATCTTGCGCGCCTATGAGAACCCCGAGCTGCATTTTACCGGCTGCGTGGTCACCGATGGGCATGGTTCACCACGTGCCGGCAAATTTACGAATGTAAGCGACGATGAGATGGCGCTGATACGCGTGGAAGAGCAGCGCGAAGCTGCCAGAATTGGCAAGTATTCTGCCCAGGTTTTTTTGGGCTACCCCAGTTCCGAAGTCAAGAAAGGCGGTAACCAGGCACTCAAGGAAGATCTGAAAAACCTGATCAGGCAAACCCGACCGGAAGTTCTCTACACCCACAACCTGGCAGACAAACATGCCACCCACGTTGGCGTGTTGATGCGCGTGCTGGAAGCCTTGCGCGAGCTGGAGCCGGAAGAACTGCCGGCAAAACTGATCGGGTGCGAGGTTTGGCGAAATTTGGATTGGTTATCCGATGAGAAGAAAGTGGTCATGGACACTTCGGAGAACAAAGAGCTGCAGGCTCAACTGGTGGATGTTTTCGTTTCGCAGGTACAGGGAGGTAAAAACTACACCGATGCCATCCTGGGAAGGCGGGCTGCCAACGCCACATTTTATGCCTCGCATGCAACCGATAAGGCAACGGGTTTGAGCTTTGGGATGGATATGACTCTTTTGATGATGGATAAGGACCTTGACCCGAGTGAATTTGTTAAGGGATTTTTGCAGGATTTTCAGGAGAATGTGGCGGGGTTGATCAGCGCTACGCGCTAATGTTTGGATATTTGCCATATCACAAAGAATCGGTATAATTGGTACATTGTTTTCATCTATTCAAAAGGAGATATCATGAAATTAAGTGCACCAACCAATCTTGTTTTTATCATCGCCGTTGTTTTGTTTGTGCTGGCTCTGCTGGCGCAATTCGGCCTGATCAGCGCCCTGGCTGTGGCTATGCCCTGGCTTTGGATCGCTGCCTTCGTCCTGTTAGCTTTGGGCGTATTGTTGAACGATTTTTAGTTTTCAGTAGCGTTATTTTTGAAAAAGTTGGCAGTGATGCCAACTTTTTCGTTTAAGGTGGGGATAGGTGCACGAGAGAATGATTTGAAATGAGCCTGGATACTTTTCACACCCCCTCCAGCCTCTTTTGGCGTAGGGACTGCTTGCGTGCTGGAGGCGTGGGGTTATGGGGGTGGGTGTTGCGTAGAGGATGGCTTTTGTGCTTTCCTGGAGGGTGGAGGTGTGAGCATCTTCTCATGTTCGCATCATCCAGGTCTGCCGGGTTCAACCCGGAACCCGGCCTACGAAAAGACTCTTTCGTTTTTGAGATGGGGAGTGTGTTTGCCAGAAAAGAAAAAGGGCTCGATCAAAAAAAATGCTAACCTACTTCGCGCACATATTGCGGTTCGGCGGAGCACCAGATCTGCCCATCAGAGGATATCCGCAGCCAACCGTCTTTGACTTCATAGATTGTGACCACATCGTTGCGGATCAAATTGCCAATGATTTTGTACTGCTTGCCGGGACCTTCCCGCAGGTAGAGGGCTTTGACAATGCACTGGGCGCGCCGTAATTCCTTGGACACCAGTGGCGCGTCAGGCGGAAGCCGCAGCATATAATTGCCAGCCCCAGAACACCACACTTCGGCAACCGGGTCCAACCGAAACCAACCATTATCTTCCCCGAAAACCGAGACAACTTCGCCCAGGTTGAGTTTACCGATCACCTTGAAGCTCGAGCCGGGACCTTCGCGCTTACGAAGGCTGTTGACCATGCACTTGGCACGAAACAGAACACTTGGCTGTGGGATTTCCAGGTATCCGGTGGGGTTGTTGAAATATTTCCAAACGGCTTCGATGTCACCATTGAAGCGGTTGTAGTCCATATATTTTCCAAATCCGCCTATGGTTCTGCAGCGGTCGCCGGTTTGGTGGATCAGGTAGGTGTCGACCCCCCTGGGAAAAAATGGTGGACCGGGGTGTTCCTGGGTATAGAAGGGGGAGGGAGCAGTCCTGCGATAGGTTGCCAGCCACCAATCCAGGCGGGGCAGATCGGAAACCTGCAGGTAGGTGTTGACCCAGTTGGCGCGTGAGTAGATGATAGGGTATCGCCCAGTGCGCGATTTACAGATTTCGAGACAATTGAGGGTGGTGGAGGTGATACGGGAACGCGTGTTGATGCCGGCCACTTCGAGATCGAGGGCGATGCGGTCGTGAGCCCAATCGCTCTTGTTTTCGAGCATTTTGAAGAGGGAGTCCATCTGGGCGACAGCACTTTCGCCGAAATAGGGCACATGATAGGCGATGCGACCAGCCTGGAGTTGTCCCATTTGGTTCCAGTGATAGGTAAACTGCGGGTCACGATAGCCCCAGGAGACGCCGGCACGGGCGGCAATGAAACTGACCGGCTCGGCATGGTTTTTTATGGTCTCAAAATTGACCCGGCGGGTACCTTCGGCATTCGCCTGGTATTTGCTGATGTCGATTCCAAATGCGCGTGTCATGATTGCAGTAGGTGCAAGTAGAATGCCAGAGCAGGGAACAGGAAGCAGTATTTTGTAGGGATGGTGGCTTGCCCCCATCCGCTGAGCTGGCTGAAATGATTGTTAGCGGAGGGAGACGAGTACTGCTCGCTTCGCTTCCAGCATCATGACCCCCTCCGTACGGCTGGGGTTCAGCTCCAGTAAAGTTTTCGTAGGCCGGGTTCCGGTTTTGAACCCGGCAAGACTCAACGACTACTCGAACATTGGTTTTTGCTTTTTGGCGGGGTAAGGTCGAGACAGGTCATCAAACCTATAGGGACCACTAACATAGTAGAAATATGTTACAGCCCGTCCTCAATCTGCAATCCTTGAGCCCAGTAGCCCAACGATAAAAAGCCCTCACCCCGGTACGCCCCAAGATAAGGGGCTACCGACCCTCCTCGTCGGGGAGGGCTTAATTGGTAAGGGACGGTTTCCATGCCGTCCCGTTGCCAGGGATTAACACAAACGGCGGTATACCGTGGCAGGTTTCCCCAACATGTGGCAACCCTCACCCCCGCTTCGCGGACCCTCCCCCACAAGTGGAGGAGGGCTTAATGACGACTTTTCCTATGAGCTATGAGCTTCCAGCCAATCTTTGACTTTTTCTTTCGTCACCGGCAGGCTGTCGATTCGCAGACCGATGGCGTGGTAGATGGCGTTGGTGATGGCTGGTGGGGTGGGGACGCACACCAACTCGCCCACACCTTTAGCGCCGAAGGGTCCTTCAGAGGTTCTGGATTCCACGATGATCGAGGTGATTTCGGGCAGATCCTGCATGCGCGGAACGTCATAACGGGCGATGCGATCGCTCTTGATGACGCCTTCGTCCACCTTAAAATCTTCCATCAGGGCATGCCCTATACCCATGATCACGCCGCCTTCCACCTGGGAGGCGAACCCAAGCGGGTTGATGATGCGCCCGGCATCGTTGGCTGCCACCACTTGCAGGGCTTTCACCTCACCAGTTTCGGGGTTGATGCCCACCTTGACCGCCTGGACAGCGAAACCGTAGGCAACATGAATGCGCCCTCCCACATCCAGGGGGAAGGTCTCGGGCGCGTGATAGCGGAATTCCACCTCCAAACCCTGGGGAGTCTGCTTGAGTAAATCATGGATCTGCTGCCAACTACTCTTGCCTTCAGCCCAGGCAACGCCTTCGGCGGTCAGCTGAATCGCAGTTCTGTCCACTCCAAACTGCTTGCTGAGCATGTCCAGGATTCGCTCACGCAAGGCAACGGCAGCCTGGCGGACGGCATTCCCGGTCACGTAGGTCTGCCGTGAAGCGGTGGTAGGACCGCCATCGAGCGTGAGCTGGGTATCCATGAGGTAGACATTGATGTTGTCGGGAAGAATATTCAGAACCTCGGCGGCGATCAGCTGCAGCGTGGTCACCATACCCTGACCAACTTCGGAGGCACCGCTCTTGATCTGCAGGCGACCGGCAGGCAGCAGTTTCAGGATCACGCCGCTGCTGTCGTCCGCACCGGTTCCCAGACCGGTGTTTTTGAAGCCGCAAGCCAGCCCCCAGCAGGTGATCAGGTTCTGCCCGGAGATCTCTTCGGTTTGGGGCTGGAAGGGATCGCTGATCCCATTTTCAGCCCACCAGGTGCTGATGGCATCCAGGCATTCGGGCAAACCTACGCTCTCGGTCAAAAAGTGACCGGTGTTGGTGGTGGAACCAATGTGCAGGCAATTCTTTTTGCGCATAGCCATAGGGTTGATATTGAGCTCTTTGGCAAGCATATCGATGGCGGACTCGATCCCGAAGGCAGCCTGCACCACCCCAAAACCACGAAAAGCACCTGCAGGGGGGTTGTTAGTGTACATGGCGTAACAATCTGCGTGGCTGTGAGGAATGATGTAGGGACCGCAGGAATGGGTGGTGGCGCGGGTCATGACGGGCACGCCCAACGAGGCGTAAGCGCCGGTGTCGCCGTAAAGTTCGGTTTGTACGGCAGTCAGGGTGCCATCTTTTTTGGCTCCCAGCCGTAATTTGATAGAAGTAGCGTGCCGTTTGGGGTGCACCAACATGCTTTCGCGACGGGTAAAGAGCAGCTTTACTGGTTTGCGCGTAGCCATAGCCAGCAGGGAGGCGTGGATCTGACCGGAAATATCTTCTTTGCCGCCAAAAGCCCCGCCGGTTTTTTGACCGCGCACGCGTACCTTTTCCAACGGCAATCCGGTGGCTTCGGCAACCTGGCGACGGTCGTCAAACGGAATTTGCGAGCCCACAAACAGGTCAAGACCGCCATCCTCAAGCGGCACGGCGGTGGAACACTCTGGTTCCATGAAAAGGTGCTCCATAAAAGGTGTGCTGAAGGTGTGTTCGACGATCACATCCGCTTCCGCAAAGCCAACCTGGAGGTCACCCTTGTTAAAATGAATATGTTTGAGCAGGTTGCCCTGTTCGTGCAGCTTTTCTGCGCTTTCTTCACGCGCCTGGTGCGGATTGCTTACCACCGGACGCAGTTCGTATTCGGGTTGGATCAGTTGGATGGCTTCGTCGGCAATTGCCTGGCTTTCAGCTGCCACAAGAGCAATAGCATCGCCCTGATAGCGCACGCGTTCATCAATCCCAACCAAAATTGGCCAGTCTTTTTTGTAGACCCCATGATTTTTTTCGTGCTGCAGGTCGTTGGCGGTCAGGATTTTGACCACGCCAGGCAAAGCTTCAGCCTTGGAGACGTCCAGGGATCGCAAGATCGCAGAAGGAACGCCGGCGCGTAGTACACGGGCGTAGAGCATCCCTTCAAAATGCAGGTCGTCGGTGAATTTGGCAGTACCGATCGCTTTGGCGACCGCGTCCGGACGCGTGACGGATTTACCGACGTGGGTGAGGTCCTGCCCTCCCAGGGGAACCTGGCGGGGTTGGATGTGCGCTTGTTCGCGCATTGCCTTGGCGGCTGCCTGGATGGCGGAGAGAATGGCTTCATAGCTGCCGCACCGGCAAATGACGTCATTCATCGCTTCCCGGATCTCATCCAGACTGGGGTCAGGGTTGTTTTGCAGGAGAGCGTGGGCGGTCAGCAGCTGTCCGGGCGTGCAAAAGCCGCATTGGATGGCGCCGTGGGTGATAAAGGCTTCCTGGAGTGGGTGCAGTGCTTTGAGATCTTCGCGCTGGTCTTGCTGATGCTGGGGGCGCAGGGCGCGCAAGCCCTCAATGGTAAGGATCGATTTACCGTTCACCTTGGCAGCACGGGTCAGACACGAACGGGTGGGGACACCATCGACCAGCACCGTACAGATGTTGCAGCGTCCTTCGCCGCAGCCAATTTTAGTGCCGGTCAGGCGCAGGCGTTCGCGCAGGAGGTCGCTTAATTTTTCACCAGGGATTTCTTCGAGTGTGTAGGGGATACCATTGACAGTAATTTCCAGCATAACGCTCTCTTTTAGTAGGATGGGTCGCTCAATTTCCTAATTATAAAGGGAACGGAAAAGAATGGGTTCTGGAAGAACCAATTGATTTCAATGCCAACCTGGCTGTTCAGGGTTTAACTTGTACAAAGGTGGATTAAAAAAATGGGATATGCCATAATTCCCTTACAAAAAACGAGGCGCAGATGGCACGAAGAAAACTACCTGTTCAAGTAAAAAAACAAAACCTGACCCCGATCTGGATCATCCTGGCGGTGGTAGTGGTTGTGATTGGCGTTTTTGTGAACCAGGGCATTCGGGAATTGCGCGGCGATCCGATTTTGTTATCACAGGATGACGTACCGCGCATGAGCGTGCCTGAAGTGCAGCAGGCTATTCAAAATGAAGGCGCGATATTGCTGGATGTTCGGACGGCGGAGCAATATGCTGCCAGCCACGTGCAGGGAGCGCTGAGTGTTCCTGTCGCAGATCCTGATGCGTTTGAATCGATCATCGCGGGGTTGGACAAGGACGCCTGGTACATCACCTACTGTACCTGACCGGCTGAAAATTCGAGCGCCCGGGCGGCGTTCCTGATGTTGAAAGATGGTTTTGAGCGTGTCAACCCGGTCTTGGGTGGCTTCGAAGCCCTGATAGCAGCCGGCTTCCCAATCGAACCGTAGGATTTTCACACATAATCAACCGCCCCCTCAATCCCCCCCTTGGAAGGGGTTTGAAATGAAACTTGATTCAAATTCTTTTCGTAGGCCGGGTTCCGGTGTTGAACCCGGCACAGCTGGCGAACTTAACGTTACTTACCCAATGCAGTCACTAAATCTTGTTATTGTTACCCACGAAAATCCCCCCCTTTATCCCCACGCCTCCGGCGCGCAAGCAGTCCCATCGCTTCGCAGGAAGGAGTTTGAAATGCAACCCGATTCAATTTTTTTTCGTAGGCCGGGTTCCGGTGTTGAACCCGGCAAACTTGGCGAATGCAATACTACTTGCCCGAAGCTGAACTCCCTCATTCACTCCTACTCCCCAAAATAATTCCGATCTTTTGGAAACGAATTTGGATCAATCACCACATTCTCACTATATTCCCCTCCGAAATAATAACCAAAACTCGACCACTTCCAATCATCGAGATTCACGACAAATCCATGTTTGATCGGGTTAAAGTGGATGTAATCGAAATGAACCTTGTAATCGTACTGGTCTCTGATCGTATGTTCCCAAAAGCGTTTCTGCCAAACTACCAGGTCGGGATTGTTACGAGTTCTTCTGAGCTCTTTTGTTATTTTTCTTTTTAATTCTTTGATGATGATTGAGTAATCGGATTGGCCTTCAGGTAGGGAAATGAGCAAGTGAAGGTGATTTGGGATGATGCAATAGGCAATGAGATCAAAAGGGTGATAATTTTGTGTTTGTTTGATGGTGTTGAGGCAAATTTCTATGCTTGAAGAATCATGAAATATTGCGTTG
>ENA-UOUL01003620-UOUL01003620.1-bioreactor-metagenome-genome-assembly--contig:-NODE-3620-length-15482-cov-11.580526_pt1 | contig 15482 bp, 16 predicted proteins | sample MGYA00249838_ERZ747220 | MGnify/ENA primary metagenome ERZ747220 (study PRJEB28778, sample SAMN05720191) | bioreactor metagenome | isolation source: Anaerobic biogas reactor | place: USA:Washington...
ATTGTGATATGGGGGACAATATGGGGTATCTTTGAAGCTACTGTCGGCTATCTGCTGCACCTGCTTCCGTTTCGGATAGGCTGGCTGGTATGGTATCCCGTCGCCTGTTTCTTTATGTCCAATGCGTACCGCAGAACCAACAGGGTATCGTCCGTTTTGTTTGTCGGAATACTGTGTGCATCGATCAAAATGCTGAATTTGCTCTTTCCCGTTTCTATCGACAGAGTGATAAATCCGGCAGTTTCTATTGTTTTGGAAGCCTTGGCTATGGCATTAGTGATTTTTGTACTTAACCGCACCTACAACGGAAAAGCCAAAAGCCCGTTTGTAAAGCTGCTCGCCGCTTTTTCGATGAATACTGCGTGGCGCACTTTGTATATCCTGTATCTGCTTTTTCTGGTGCCCGATTGGATGCGTGAAATTTCGGTCATCGGAAGCGCGGAAAAATTTGTACCGTTTTTTGTTACGCAAAATCTTATCACCAGCTTCCTGTTATTTGCCGGCTATCAATTCAAACATATAATATTTAGACCGGTCGAAGCGGCTGAACGAAAAATTGCGTCTGTTTGCAAAAGCATACCGTCCCATGCAATGCCGGCACTTAAAATCAGCATAGTCCTTCTGCTGCTCTGCGCTGACGCAGCCCTCGAACTTTTGCTGTAAGACAATTGGTTTGTAAAGAAATTTGTTTAGCTGCAAATAAAAACACCGCCCCTTTATTAGGGGGCGCAAATTAGGGATATATAATCCCGGAAAAAATATCGGCATAGTTTGGTATGTATTTACCGGCTATGCCGATTTTTCCTTTTCAGTAATAGCTGGCGGTGTAAATTCGCCTATGCAGTTCCATACAATTCGGATGCGCTGTACCTTCTGGCCATCTATGCGCTCCATCTGGTGAACGTAGATTTTCTCAACAAATTCCCGGATAATCTCGGCTGTGAGCTCTTTGACATCAGTGTACTTACGTACAAGACTGAGGAAGCGGTCAACATTGATAGAGCTTTCTTTTTCGGAATCAATGAGCTTTTTCAGCTCATTTACCCGGTCTCCGAGTGTGCGCTGTTCTTCCTCATAGTTAGCGCTCATCTTGGAAAAACGCTCATCGGATATCTTTCCCTCAATGTTATCCTCGTAAAGCCGCTGAATAATCTCGTCCAGCTTGCGGATGCGGCTTTGTGCCTGTTTAAGCTCACGCTTCCCATCCTTGAGGCTCTGGTCAAGCTCGGCCTGTGACTTCTTCGTAACAAGCTCTATGAACTCCGCCTCGTGCTCTCTGGCATAAGCGGTCACAGTCTGGATTCCATCAAGGAGCAGTTCCTCAATTACCTCATTGCGTATTTGGTGGGAGCTGCAGCCGCCTTTAATCTTCCGGTAGGTTGAGCAGACCATGTATTCCTTTTGTGGAAGGTTCCGTCCACGCACTTGGTAAAGCTTTTTGCCACAGTCCGCACAGAACACCATTCCGGAGAGTAGCGGCATCTCGCCCATAGGTGTAAGCCGACGTCTGCCATCACGAATGCGCTGCACAATATCAAAGGTCTCTTGGTCAATAATGGCCTCATGCGTATTCTCGAAAATCTGCCATTCTGAAGGATCGTTCTTGAGCTGCTTTTTGTTCTTGTAGGATTTGCGATAGGTCTTGAAATTAACCGTGTGCCCTAAATACTCCATCCGGCCAAGCATGTGTGAAACGGTGCTGTCCTGCCAAGTGTAATCATCACCGACAGTCCGGGTATCTGGCTTACTTCTGCCGTTTGCTTTCGCATAAGCTATAGGATTCATATAGCCTCGTTTCATCATTTCTCGGCATATCTGCTGTGGTCCGTATCCACAAACACATAAGTGGAATACTTCACGGACAACCTTTGCGGCTTCCTCGTCAACAATCCAATGGTCCTTATCCTCCGGGTCCTTTATGTAGCCATATGGAGGATTCGTGCAGAGCGGCTTGCCATTCTGACCTTTGGCCTTAAACACAGCGCGTATTTTCTTGCTGGTGTCCTTGGCATACCATTCGTTAATGATGTTGAGGAATGGTGTAAAATCGCTGTCCTGCTGATTGGCACTGTCGACACCGTTGTTTATGGCAATAAAGCGGATGTCGGAGCCGGGAAAGAAAACCTCGGTGTAATAGCCGACCTTAAGATAATCGCGCCCAAGTCGGCTCATGTCCTTCACAATGATGGTGCTAATGCTGCCTTCCTCAGCAAGTGCAATTAAGCGCTGCCAGTCAGGACGGTCAAAGTTCGTGCCGCTGTACCCGTCATCAACGAAAAACTGCGTGTTGCCGAAGCCGTTGTCGTCAGCGTATTTTTGGAGTATGGCCTTCTGGTTTTTAATGCTGTTACTGTCGCCTTGCAGCTCGTCATCGCGTGAGAGGCGGCAGTAAAGGGCTGTGACCTTGCCATCATTCTTCGCAGTAGTAAAAGACTGTCTGTTAATATTCATTTTTTCCTCCTTTCCGACAGTCTTCAAGCGGTACTACATATTCGCGTACTACTGCGAAGAAGTCAAGTGTAATTTGTTAAGATGCCAGCTTTATTTTTTGACTTTCAACTTCACCCAGAATCATGCGTTTCAGCTTGTCATAAGCGGTTTCTTTGGCGGTATCACTGACCACCGATTCTATAATGTAGAGCGTATCACCGATGACTTTTTCGGTCACGCTCACGTGTTTATTTTCCAAGTGGGCCTCCTTTCTACCGGGTGGGGGGGATTGAAATCTACACGCCTTTCCAAAGCGGACAACGGCGTGGGGCTTCGTGTGTAAAAACGCGAATTCAAACGGGTAATATGGCAAAATCAAACTGTAATACAAGAGTGCCTACTTACATGAGCTGCTTTCGGCATTCTAGAATTTTAATTTTTAGCCTTTATTATCTGATAATTGAATTACCTTAACCGCCTCCGGACGAATGAGCTTTCCGTCAAGGAACTCAAAGGCGAGATACCCAAGCTGGTCTAAGCTGGCGAACTTCTCGGAGAGTGTGCGCACACTGATTGGCTTGCGGCCGATGACCCAATAATAACTGAATTCACCGAAGGCAATGGGTTTTGAGCCTGACTCTGCATCTGGCATAAACTCGGTCATGATAACCTTTTTGCCAAGAATGGTATTATCGCTGTCGCGCCAGAGGTAGTTCCCGGCTTCATCTTTTAATTTACGCAGGGCAAGAGCGGTTTTGTCATTCATGAGCCATACAGCGTTTTTGCGGTATTCCGGTTTCACAGAGAAGTACAAATCGATAACATCGTCATAGCTGATATCATCAATGGTCGCAGCAACTTCCGCTCCGCCGGTTTCATTAAGAATACCTGTGGGCATTTCAATGCCGTTCCCGTTGATAAAAGCATTGTCCTCGGCCCTGCCGAAGTTCTTGGCAAAGCGCTTAATGAAATAGTTTTCAATATCAAAGCTGGCGTCACGAACGAATGCCTCGTCCATTTTCACCATAGCAGCCAGCTTCCAACTGTCTACATTGCTGGTGGTGAAATCCTCTAATCCCTCGTAAACGGGGATTGAATCACCTTCAGGCACCCACTGTGCAAAGTCATTGCTGTCTTTGGCGAAAATACGGTACCCGTTGCCGTATGCCTTGATAACTGTGGCGATCTTACGGAACAGGCTTTCTTTCTCAAGTGCCGCCATATACTTGTTCTCAGCGCTGTTCGGCATTGCATAGGTGCCTGTTTCAACGTTACGGCCTTTTGTAAGTTCAGCGTAGCTGCCATCGCTACCGCGCATAGCATTCCAGAAATGCTTGTCATATTCCGGTGATCCGGTATAGGGTAATCTTTCAGCGTAAATATTCATATTTCTTCCTCCATTATTTCTTGTCACAAACAGGACATCTGTATAGTCCCAGTTCGTTGTAGCTGAGCTGCCTGCCAATTTGCTTTAGCATACCGACACGGCATTCCGGACACTGGATATCATAAGCCAGAGCCATTTCGGTATTGTGAGCCTGTTTTGCGTGAAGCCGGTAATACTTGTGCAGCTTTCCTTGCTCGTCTTGCTCGACAGAGCTTCTTAAGAATAAGTCACACGTTTTCTCTGCATATTCATCAGAGAATGACGAGTTGTTTGGAAGGAGAAGCGTTCCTTCCTTGTTCGATGCTTTGAGCGGGTAGTTTGCCATTTTAAATTCCTCCTAAAAATTAATTTGTGGGGGCTATTCCCCTGAAAACTTATGCGAATTCTTACACGAGAGCCTGTGCCGCTGTCCGGTATGGAAAGCCACAGGGATTTATACCGCCCTACGGTCACAGGGAGAACGGATAATCTGCATATCCTCACCACCTTTCACTTGGGGCATATGGGGCAGCTGATTTTGTTTTTTTCTATAGGAAAATGTTTTTTAGAAACAACCATAATTGCTTGCCCCATGTGCCCCAGACATTTATTTCAAGAATTCCACGGCTTCCCGTAACGCGTACCCTATAAGGACTGTGGTTTTCTCTCCACCTGTTTTCGGCCGCTTACGTATGACCTTGCCCACATCGAACTTCCGAAGCTCGGCTATGAAGTTTTTGTTGTTTTCCACATAGCAGCCGTTACCGGCACACCATGTACGATAAGCATCATATAGCTCGGATGTTTTTGTCTCGGTTCTGGGATCTGGCACAAGGCAGTCCTCGGCAAACTGCGCGATTTTACCGCTGTCATGGTAGTAAGCCTGTGTTGCGTCAATGACGGATTGTGGTGGTATTAGATCTTCAGTCTGCAATAGTCGGTAACCTTCCAGCATCCAGTTCAAAATGGCACTCTGAACTTCTGGTTTTCCAAACTCTGCTTTAAGTCCCTTGTCCTGCTCCCACTCCTCAAAATGCTTGTCAAATGGAATAATCAGAACACGGCCACTGGTGAAAAGCGTGGTGTCAGTAATTACCGGCAGATAGTTGGTATTCACATAGAGTTTGAATTGTGGTTGGAAATCAAAGCTGTTTTCATGCAGAAAACGAGCGTTAAGCGTGTCATTACCGGTCATGCTTTTTACCTGCGCGGCATTTAGTAAGAGGCCACGGCTCGGCTCTGAAATGTTGGCGAGGCGAATACCTGCAAGACGAGCAATATCCTCGCTGGGATTCTGGCTGTTCACGTTGTGTTTTAGCGCAATCGTCTCCGGCCTCACAGCTCGTCCGTAATCACCCATGACGCGGAGGATACTTTCCATAAGCGTTCCTTTGCCGTTTCTGGTGGTTTCGCCATAGAGGAAGAACATACACTCGAAGCGCGTATCTCCGCTGACGGAGTAGCCAATGGCTTTTTGTAAAAACCGAGCTTTTTCCATATCTCCGCTCATGATTTCAGTGATGAAGCATTCATATCGACTACTCTTGGCACCGGGCAGATATTCCACCGGTGTGATTTTCGTAAGCCGATCCTCGGCGCTATGCTCCCGGAATTCCATCGTACGAAGGTCGAGGGTGCCATTCCCGCAGTTGAACAGATAGCGGTTACTGTCAAAATCCTGCATTGAGATGGGATACACACTCTGCGCATCTAAGAGGATCGTAATGCGGGTGTGTCGACTCTGCCATTTTTTACAGTGGTCGATATAGCCCTTTCTTTTGTGTTCATCATGAATTTCCAGTGCATACCGCATAACTGCATTGGCCAGAGCCTTGCACAACTCCATCGCTTTCAGAGAGCCGGTGTCGGACACCCAACGTGTACCATCATAGATAAACCACTGCTTGCGTTCCGGCACATACCGAGCGATGTTCTTGAACACATCTGCGAACAGAATTCCGTTTCCGATGTCGTTCCAAGGGTAGCGGGCATTCTCAGCCGGATTGAGAAAATTAACGGTTTGCTGCAAATCATTGAAATCATCAGCTGCGGAAGAATTACCCGCAGGCTTATAGAAATCTGAGCATATTGCCACGGCCTTGCTCAACGTGGATTGTCGGTAATCATCGCGTTCCCACTTTTCCCGGTAGAGACCTGACATACGGAACAACCTGTCCATCTGCTCGATATCGCCGCCGCACCAGAATGCCAGCATCGCACAAAGAGCCGAGTCTGCTTCACTGTGGGATTTTCCTTCTGGTAATTGACCGTTCCAGAGGGCATTGAACTTATCTGCCTGCTTGGATGAAGTTGCTTTTTCGAGTACTGATTCATCCGAAAGATAACTACCCGGAGTAATCAGGGCTGTTTTTGGTTTATCTGCTTTTTTCATATATTTATCCAGCACTTCGGCCAGTGCTTCAGACCTTTCCTCAAGACCACTGCCTCTGATATGGTTCCCGGTCACGGTCACAAAGCGGTTTGTGTGTCTGGCCACATAGACTTCCAACCCAATCTTCTGGTTATTTATGTAATACCGGTCCTTATCGCATGTTGGAAGTGTGGCTTTGAAGAGTATGCGTACACCGGTACCAGACGGGCTATATTCGGTATAGGAATCCATCCGAGCGATTATGTCCTCGGCCATATCCGAGAACACCCCATTCTCAACACAGTGATCAATATCTATGGCACAGATATTCTCGAATACACCGATTCCGATTCCGTCATATCTGGCCATGCGAGAAGTGGCGATTGAATACTCCGTAAAGGTATCCTTATTGGTGGAATCCGCTTTGAGGCCGCTTATCTGATACGGAACCTTAGTCCTGCGTCCGTCACGCTCCTCATATTTCCAGAGGCAGAAGGCACCTCGGTCTTTCAGTTCTTTTGGTAGTGTTTCATACATGATTGTTTACTTCCTTTCCGGAGTGCTTTCCCCGTCCTCAATACCCACAGGACAAAAAGCATCAGTTTGAACGAAATTTTTGAAAAGTTTTATCTCAATATCTACTGGACAGAAATCATCAAAGTGGTCCGGTTTTTTTGAAAAATCTCTTTTCAATACCCACTGGAGATGAGAGAGCCATTTTGACGAAGATTTCAAAAATTTTCTTTTCCTCAAATCTCGCTGGACATCAAGAAGCGCTTTTGACGAAGGTTTCTAATTCTTTTTCTCCCTCACTACCCACTGGAAAAAAAGAGCATGGTCGTACAAAGAAAACTGAAATATTTTTCGTTTCTTAAAGACAGGTCACAAAAACGGAAGGAAGAATCCTTTTTGCTTTGTAATAGATAGGAGGAAGGCTATCACCATCTCGATATATGCAAAAATAAAAAACTTCGGAATATTATCCGAAGGCATAGATTAATTCACTTTTTCGTGATATAATATATAGTACATGATTACAACCACCCGTCCAAGGAGGCAGAATATGGCTGTTACCTATAAAAAATTATTCCATATGCTGATCGACAGGAATATGACTCCGGCCCAGTTGCAACAAGCCGCCGGATACAGTGCTAATATATCTACTCGACTTCGCCGGGATCATTATGTGTCCCTCGAATCGATGGAAAAAATATGCAGAGTACTAAACTGCAAAGTTGACGATGTTGTGGAGTTCATACCCGATTCGCCAAAGAAAGAATAATAAGGCAGGAGGAATTTCATGACAAAACAAATAAAATCAAGGAAGCGTGTTTCTGATCACGGAGAAGTTTTTACAAGTGAGCGTGAAGTAAACGCCATGCTCGATTTAGTGAAACAGGAAACAGAGCGCGTTGACAGCCGGTTTTTAGAGCCAGCATGCGGTGATGGAAATTTCGTTGTTGAAATTCTCCGTAGAAAGCTGGAAGCCGCAAAGAAAAGGGCTACACCGCCAAAAAAGAAAAAACCGCTGCCTCTCGAATTTGAAAAGCAGTCGGTGATTGCTGTGGCAAGTATATATGGCGTGGATTTATTAATCGATAATGTACTTGCCTGCCGCCAGCGCTTATATGATATTTGGAATGCCGAATATGAAGCTATCTGTAAAAAAGAAGTAAGCGAAGATTGTCGGATGGCTGTAAGATTCATCCTCAGTAGAAACATCGTCTGTGGTAACGCACTCACCCTGAAGGTTGTAGATGAAAACGGAAATGATACGGAGGAACCTATCATTTTTTCGGAGTGGGCATTTATAATGGGCGATAAAATTCAGCGGAGAGATTTCCGTTTTGATAAATTGCTTGCTGGTGATTATGAACCTAAAGCTAAGAAAAGAAGGAAAAAGAGTGCGGATAACGAAACAGGCCAGCTCAATATGCTGCCTGTATTGGAAGAAAAACCGAGTGATGAAGGTGAGCTTTTAACCACCTACATTACAGATTACAGGAGGATACACGAATATGGCAGGTAATTTATATAACACAATGTATAATCCGGATGTGCTTTCCTGCATTGCTAATCTTTCAAACGATGAAGTTTTCACGCCGCCGGAAGTGGCAAACGCCATGCTTGACCTTTTACCGCAGGAATTGTTCAGCGATCCGAATACTACTTTTTTAGACCCTGCTTGCAAGAGCGGTGTGTTTTTGCGTGAAATTGCTAAAAGGCTTTTAAAGGGTCTGGAGCCGCTGTATCCCGACTTGGAGGAGCGGACAAACCATATTTTCAAGAAGCAGCTTTTCGGTATTGCAATTACAGAGCTTACCGCACATCTATCGCGGCGCAGTTTATATTGTTCAAAATTTGCTAACAGCAAATACTCCGTTGTTCATTTCGATACTATTGACGGTAATGTGCGTTTCAAGAATATTCAGCACAGATGGCAAAACGGGAAATGCGTATTCTGTGGAGCATCACAAAAAGAATACGATCGTGCTGATGATTTGGAAACACACGCTTACGAAATGATTCATACAACGAAACCAGAGGAGATATTCAAAATGAAATTTGATGTAATTATTGGAAATGCTCGTGAAGTATTTGGACTAACCACCAGAAACCGCATAAATAAAGGCTTTCCGGGGCATACGCCTCTTTTTTTATGCCCTGAGATAAGGGCTGTGAGGCACCGGATGGCGGCATAATACCCCACGGCGTGAAAGGAGCGCCGATATAACTGAATAACGAGTACAGGCAATAAGACGTTTATTTGTTTCCCTCCGGGGACTCAGGTAAACGTCTTTTTTTATTGCCGATACATACGGAGGGACGATATGAGTTTCGATTATTTTTACGGTCCGGATGATGCAGAACAGTATTCGTTCTACCGTATTCCGAAGAAGCTGATCACCGGGGATGAGTTCCAGGAGATCAGTACAGAGGCGAAGCTGCTGTACGGGCTGATGCTCGACCGGCTCCAGCTGTCCATACGGAACCAGTGGTTTGACGCTCTCAACCGCGTCTATATCATCTACACGGTCGAAGACATCATGACCGATCTTCACTGCGGAAATCAGAAAGCCTGCAAGATGCTCTCGGAGCTGGAGAACAAAATCGGGCTGATCAAGCGGAAGCGTCAGGGGCTGGGAAAGCCTTCCCTGATCTACGTGCTGAAGTTTTCCACAGGTAATCCACAGAATGATTCGGAATCACATTTTAAGAAATGTGAAAATCACACTTCTGGGGATGTGAAAACCACATCTCTGGACGTGTGGAAATCACATGGAAATAATACTGATCTTAATAATACTGATTTGAACAAGACCAATCCTATCTATCCATCGCCGGAAGCACAGCCGGTATCGGCAAAGATCAGCGTTTCGATTGATGGGATGGGAAGGGATGAGATGGATGAGCGGGAATCGTATGAGGAATATTTCAGAGATCATCTTTCCATTGAAGACCTGAAGATCAGTTATCCGTATGACCACGGACGCATTGAGGAGATCGTGGAGCTTATAGTCGATACCGTATGCAGCAAAGCAAAGACGATCCGCTGTGCCGGTGAAGACAGACCGACAGAAGTCGTGAAGAGCCGGTTTATGAAGCTGGGTTATGAGCATATCCAGTATGTCCTAGACTGCATCCATGAGAACACCACGGATATCAGGAACATCAAGGCGTACATGCTCACTACGCTGTATAACGCGCCGATGACCATCGACCACTACTATCAGACGAAGGTCAACCACGATTTATACGGCTGGAAAGAATAGGAGGACGTATGAAGGACAAACCAACAGTGATCTGTGTCGTCAACCAAAAAGGCGGCACGGCGAAAACGACGACGGTGGAGAACCTCGGAATCGGGCTTGCACGGGAAGGAAAGAAAGTGCTCTTGGTGGACACTGATCCGCAGGGATCGCTGACGATCAGCCTTGGATACCCCAGACCGGATGATCTGGAGACCACGCTGTTTGATCTCCTGAACAAGACGATCAATGAAGACGCGATACAGCCTGCGGAAGGGATTCTTCACCAACAGGAAGGCATCGACCTGATTCCGGCAAACATCTCTCTTGCCGGTCTTGAGGTGGCGCTGGTCAACACGATGAACCGGGAACGGATTCTGAAACAGTTCCTGGAGCCGGTCAAGAAGGATTATGACTATGTGCTTCTTGACTGTATGCCCAGCCTTGGGATGTTGACCGTCAATGCGCTGGCAGCGGCGGATACCACACTGATTCCGGTGCAGGCCAATTATCTTTCCGCGAAAGGACTGGAACAGCTGCTCCAGACGATCAACAAGGTAAAGCGGCAGATCAATCCAAAGCTGCGGATTGAAGGCATCCTGCTGACCATGGTGGACAGCCGGACGAATTACGCCAAAGAGATTTCTTCCCTGATCCGTGATACCTACGGCGGCCATATCAAGGTATTCAATACCGAGATTCCCCGTTCGGTCAGGGCCGCGGAGATCAGCTCCGAAGGGAAAAGCATTTTCCTGCATGATCCCAAAGGGAAAGTCGCGGAGGCATATCAGAAACTGACAAAGGAGGTGCAGGCCAATGCCGAAAAAAGGCGCAAACATCAGCTTGAGCAGCTACGATGATATCTTCTCAACCGAGGAGAGCCGTGCTGACCAGGCGGCGGAGAAGGTGCAGGAAATACCGCTTTCCGAGCTGCATCCGTTCAAAGATCACCCGTTCAAGGTGCTGGATGACGAATCCATGGAACGGACCGTGGAAAGCATACGCCGGTACGGTGTCATGGTTCCGGCCATTGCAAGACCGTCGCCGGAGGGCGGCTATGAAATGATCTCCGGCCACAGGCGGCATCATGCTTCCGAGCTTGCCGGGAAAGAGACCATGCCGGTGATCGTCCGGGAAATGGACGACGACGCGGCGACAATCCTGATGGTGGACAGCAACTTGCAGCGTGAAGAGCTGCTACCCAGTGAGAGGGCGTTCGCCTATCGGATGAAGAACGAAGCCATGAAGCGGCAGGCCGGACGGCCCGGAAAAGAAAATGTGGGACAAGTTGTCCCAGATTTCTTTGGGAAGCGGACAACGGAGCTGATCGGTGACGCTGCCGGGGAAAGCTACAAGCAGGTACAGCGGTTTATACGCCTGACATACCTGATTCCGGAGCTTCTGGATATGGTCGATCAGAGGAAGCTGGCGTTCAATCCGGCGGTGGAGCTTTCCTACCTGAAGCCGGAGGAACAAAAGGACTTCATGGAGGCCATGGACTACGCGCAGGCAACGCCGTCCCTGTCCCAGGCGCAGCGGATCAAGAAATACAGTCAGGAAGGCAAATGCTCACTGGATGTGATGTGCGCGGTCATGGATGAGGTCAAAAAGGACAATATGAGCAAGGTCACGATCTCCCATGAAGTGCTTCGGAAGTATTTCCCGAAGTCCTACACGCCGAAACAGATGGAGGACACGATCATCCGGCTGCTGGAACAGTGGCAGCGGCGAAAACAGAGAGAACAGGCAAGGTAACGGTCATTTCTTCGCAGCAATGCAGAGAGATGGCCGTTTTTTTATTTCACGAAGGGAGAAACCACAGATGACAAAAGCGGAACAGAAAAGAATTGAAAAGGCAGCCAGGGAGGCATTCACAAAGAAAGCCTTTGGGTATGTGCTGGACGCGATCTTTGAAAGCTCAGTAAAAAACAATGGCAGCCCGCAGATCAGAGTGGCTCTGAAGAAAGGCAACCGTTATATTGCTTTCCACCGGTACGCGCAGGATTTCAATATCCAGCTTTACAGCAGCGGCGACGTGGATATCGAGTTTAAGGAGTTCTGCCACCAGACCCGTCTTTACCGGATATTTGAGTACAACAGCAATACGGACGTACAGGAAGCGTTCCTGGAGCAGTTCCGCAAAGATGTGCTCATGGTGATCACGGAATTTATAGAGCAGGCGGACTGGCATATCGTTCTGGATTACCTGCCGCTGGAGTACACCGAGAACTGGCGGGATATTTTTATCGACTCTCTGGAGCCGGCAGCTAATCCCCAGGAACCGTTCCGGTGGAAGCCGGACTGGGTAAACCCCTACGGGGATGAAGAAGAACCAGTGCAGTAACGGTCATTTCTTCGCAGCAATGCAAAGGGATGGCCGTTTTTTTATTTCAGCCACAAGGAGGAAAATGGTATGTACAGATTAAACGAGAAACCCCAAAAGAAGCACGAAGGCGCAGAGAAATGGAAGACGCACTTCACAAAGCCCAATCCGATGGGCGAGGTCAGGATGCTTTCTGTCGATCCGCAGTGCGGCATCAAGATGGTTGGCCGCTACAGTGATGAGGCATTCGACATCTTTTCGGATGACGATGAAGCGATCTTCTATCTCCAGCCGGACAACATTTTCTTAAGCTGCCTGACATCCGACCTGATCCGTGTTGGGAAGCGCGTGTACCTCATGGGCGATGCGGTCGCCTACAAGCTGAACCCCGAGGACGATTACGCGGACATGAGTTCCGACGAAATGGCAGAGACCTGCCTGGAGCTGATGGAGCGGATGCAGCGTGTAAGGATTGGGCAGTTTTGCTTTTCAGTGATTGATCTGACAGACGAAATCAAGGAGGACAGGTTCGATGAAGAAGAATAACAGGAATGCCGCCGCGAGGGCGGCTGTAGCCAGGCAGGACATGAACCGCCAGAATAACACGGTTCGCAGGATGATGGCTTATCAGGAGAGGATGGTGAAGAAGCCTTGCAGGAAGAAGTTGAAAACAGGACAGTAAACCTGGCAATCAGCACGTCGCGGCTGTCGGCAAGGACAATCGTTGCCGGAATCCGCATGTATCTCCAGCACCAGAGGAACGCGGCTGCAAAGAAGCCGACAAAGGTGGAAGGAGTGCATGGGAAACAGACGGTCAAAGAGCTGATCGGACAGAATCAGGGCGTTTCGCGCATGCCCCTGGGAGATGCCAGCATCCGGGACTTTGAGCGGGAGGCCAGAAAGTACGGCGTAGATTTTGCCGTCACGAAGGATAAATCCGTGCATCCGCCGCAGTATACCGTTTTCTTCAAAGCGAGGGATAACGACGCATTGCAGCAGATCGCGGATTCCCTGATGGCAAAGCAGCTGAACGCGGAAAAGAAGCCGAGCATCGTAAAGCAGCTTGAAAAGCTCAAAGCGTTGGTCGCTTCGCTGCCGTCCAAGGTACGCCACAAGGAACAGGAACATTCCCTGTGACAAAGAATGGGCTGAAAAAGATAATCATCCTGCATCTCCCTTATGTGGCGGCAGGATTGCTGGCAACGAATTTCGGGGAAGCATGGAGGCTTGCCGAAGGGGCTAACGCATCGGAGAAAACGCTGTCTCTGATCTCTACCCTGGGGGTAGCTTTCAGCAATCCCCTCCCTAGCCTGCATCCGCTTGACCTGATGATCGGTATCATCGTCGGTGCGGTTCTCCGCTTTGCAGTCTATATGAAAAGCAAGAACGCCAAGAAATATAGGCACAACACGGAATACGGCTCTGCACGCTGGGGGACGCATAAGGACATCGAGCCTTTTGAAGACCCGGTGTTCCAGAACAACGTGATCCTGACCCGGACGGAATGGCTGATGATGAGTAACCGTCCGAAAAATCCGGCGAATGCCCGGAACAAGAATGTGTTGATCGTAGGCGGCAGCGGCTCCGGTAAGACAAGGTTTTGGCTGAAACCGAACCTGCTTCAAATGCACAGCTCCTACGTGATAACCGATCCGAAAGCCCAGGTGCTCAGCGAATGCGGAAAAGCATTACAGCGCGGCGCACCCAAGCTCGACGCGAAGGGAAATCCGGTTAAGGACAAAAACGGGAAGATCGTCTATGAGCCGTATGAAATCCGCGTGTTCAACACGATCAATTTCGGCAAGTCGCAGCATTATAACCCCTTTGCCTATATCCACAGCGAAAAGGATATCCTGAAGCTCGTCACTGCTCTGATTGCCAATACCAAGGGTGACGGGAAAGCCGGTGACGAGTTCTGGACGAAAGCGGAAACGCTGCTTTATACCGCGCTGATTGGCTATATCCACTATGAAGCGCCGGAGAATGAACAGAACTTCGCAACGCTCCTGGAAATGCTGAACAGCATGGACGTGCGCGAGGACGATGAGGATTATCAGAATCCCGTCGATATGATGTTTGAGGCGCTGCGGAAAAAGAATCCGAATCACTTTGCGGTACGGCAATTCGTTAAGTTCAAGATGGCTGCCGGAGTAATAACCTCTAAGAGAAGATTTAACACAGGAGACAGAAAAGTCCGTGTTGGTCCGATCTTAGAGGTTTTACATAGCAAAGAAAGGAGGACGTTGCTATGCAGAAAGGCAACATCACAGCCTTGTATGAACGTCTGTCCCGTGACGACGAGCTTCAGGGCGAATCGAACAGTATCAGCAACCAGAAAAGGATGCTCATGGACTTCGCAAAGGCCAACGATCTGCCATGTCCGGTGCATTTCACGGACGACGGGATCTCCGGCACCCGCTTTGACCGTCCGGGCTTCATGGAAATGATGGATGAGGTCAATAAAGGAAACGTCGGCATTATTTGCGTTAAGGACATGAGCAGAATGGGCCGCGACTATCTGAAGGTCGGGCAGGTCATGGAGATGCTCCGGCAGAAATGGACAACCGCCGAAGGCTTGGCCGCGCCGGAAGACGCCGCCGTTCCCGTCACGGTCGCCGAAGGCACACTGCGGCTCGCGCCCGGCGCGGAGGCGATCGCGACCCTCGCGCCGGCCGTCTGGTATGACCCCTCCGACCCCGCCGCCGTCACCACCAACACCGCCGGCCGTGTCACCGCCATCGTCAACAAGGGTACCCGCGCCGCAGCAATGAATGCGGTCGTCAGGAGCGGCTATCAGGGTGCGCTGCTCGTCGCCGACGCCAGCTCTTACTCCGCAGCGGGCCGGCCCATGCTCAAGATCGACAGCAACACTACCGGCCTCGAGTCCGCAGCCAATACCGGCATCAGCGGCACGATGCCGCGCACCTTGGTCGCCGTGCTCTCGCGCGATCCCGGCACGGACGACCAGCAGGCGGTCGTCGCCTTCGGCAATCAGAGCGCACCCCGCGCGATGTACGAGTTGACCGATCGGGCGTTCGGCAACTGTTTCGGTAACAACAGCGACGATCTTTTCATCTCGCCGGTGCTCCCTGCGGCCGCCGCCAGCGTCTACATGATGGAAGCCACGGCGGCCGACATCATCACCGGCTGGCGCTCGGGAGGCGTTCCCTCCAAGGTCAGCAAAGTGCTGGGCGGCGACTGGGTTACGGTCGACACGCCGATCTGCCTCGGCTACCGGCCTCA
>ENA-UOUL01003622-UOUL01003622.1-bioreactor-metagenome-genome-assembly--contig:-NODE-3622-length-15477-cov-3.536948_pt1 | contig 15477 bp, 8 predicted proteins | sample MGYA00249838_ERZ747220 | MGnify/ENA primary metagenome ERZ747220 (study PRJEB28778, sample SAMN05720191) | bioreactor metagenome | isolation source: Anaerobic biogas reactor | place: USA:Washington...
GGAACTTCTTTGAGCTCTTGAGAAAGAAACTGACGGAAGAAGGAGAGCGAAATGGCGCCTAAAGGGCTGGGCAGCGCGGTTTATCTGGCTCAAATGTTTCTTTCCCAGGTGCTCGGAAGCGGGGGAACAGGAATTGACGCCACCGCCGGAAACGGCTATGACACACTTTTTCTGGCAAGCCTTGTGGGTCCCCGGGGCAAAGTCTATGCCTTTGATATTCAGCCCATTGCTCTGCAGAATACCCGGCTGCTCCTGGAGCAGCGCAAAATACCTGTCGGATGGATCCTCCCCCGCCTGGACCAGACTCCATCGACCGGATAAAAGAACAAGTCCGACCAGTATGAGCGGTCCGGCAGATCGGCTCGTCCACAGAATCCCGTCCGAACCCCTCGTGGACACGGGCGATGTCCGCGAGCCAACCGACCCGCCGCGACGATATCGAAGGCCAATCCGGAATATATTGCGATGTAACCTCATTACAGTAAACCAGTTAACAAAACACACATAGACAGACAACCCAGACCGCGTCGAGCATTCCGCGCAGTCCCATCTCTAAGTCGCAGCCACCCGTTCTGAGACTCAAAAAATAAGGGTTCTTCACAGAATTCCGACAAGCCGATAGCAGCACCGGCCAACCTGCTGTAACCGGACACATGAAGGGGTAGACGCCGTGCTGGGCATGCGAAGAGAGTGTGAAGTTGGGACGATTCGCCTGAACCCACCTGGGATCGTGGGCAAGGCCGATCACACCACGTGTCTATGCAGGAAGAACATCACCTCTTATAGCGGTAGGCCCAGCCTGCCGCCATGTAATCGATGTCCGATGTCTGTCCCTCAGGGGGATATTCAATGCCGTACTGCGTCACGCCTTCCGTAAGCAGCTTGTCCACGCGCTCGATGGTGTAGCGATCCCGCCACTTGCGTGCCTCGGAATGGCCGTCGCAGAAGCCCAGCACGCTGCTGTCGCCGTGATTGACAGCCATCGGCCCCCACCAGCCCCACCGGGACAGTTGCGTGTACTCGGGCGCCCCCAGAACGAAGTGGTGACTGGAGTTCCAGTTGCGCGTCTCGGCGCTCTCGACAAACACGTATCGCGTCGAAGGCGAGGAGATCTCGTCGAATCTTCTGATCTGGTGCATATAATCCGGGCTGCCTGGATTCGTAACCCAGTACAGGCACCGAGGGATCGAATAGGTGACAAAGACACGAGTCCCGTCATACATGCTCTTGCGCAGATTGTCACCGGGACAATGGTAGACTTTCGGGTTCTTGACGTACGGAAACAGGACCCCTTCGGCGATCCCGCGAATCTCGTCCTCGTCCGTTACCGGGGGTTCTGTCTGTGTCTCGCTCATCCGATTGCCGCCCTCGTCGCGCGGGATGCCGCACCAACCGATGAACTTGCCGCTTGGCTCCGTCGCGTTGTCCTCGCAGCTCATGATGCGGCCGTCGTTGTCCTGCATGTACATGTACCAGCCGAGCGAGAGGTTCTTGGTGTTGCTCAGACACGCGGTCGTGGCGGCTTTCTTCTTGGCCAGGCTCAACGCGGGCATGATGATTGCCATCAGCAGGGCAATGATCGCGATGACTACCAGCAATTCGATCAGTGTAAACGCTCGTGTCTTCATCCTTCTGCCCTTCCGTACACACAACGACCATTCCATGCACAAGCGACAGACCCCAAGCGTATCGCGCCGGAACTCCCCAGACACGATTGCTTGCCCGGTAACGAACCATAGAGATCGGGCCACCTTACGGCGTATCAAATGGCGCCGTACGTCCCGCGAGCCATGCGATCTCGCCATCAGACAAGGCCCGGCCATACAGATACACTTCATCGATCGCACCGGGGAAATGGCGAATCAGGTTATCATGCTTGAGAACGCCGATCGTTATGTTCTGCAGGACCTGGCCAAATTCGCTGCTGTCGTCGGCCCGGCCCGCCACTGCGCCGTTGATGTACAGCATACGGGTGTGTGCCGTCTTGACGATTCCCACATGATGCCAGGCGCCGTCGTCGGCGGTCGCCGTGCTGTAGATGTCCATTCCACCTGATGTGCCGACAGGAGCGCGATGCAAGAATCGCAGCGTGCCGTCACCACGAAGCTCCAGGAGAATGCCGTGCGCTCCGGCCGAGTCGTAGACCGAAAGCAGATCCCGTTCCCCCGTGCCACCGTCGACGCGGAACCACAAGGCCGCCGAGTATGTCGGCAGATCATAAGACCCTTCAACACGAACGTAATCGGCCACTCCATCAAGCTGAATTGCCTGACCGATCCGCCCGGAGGCAAACACTGGCGATCCCACAACAACGCCGTTGTGCGTCCCGCTGCTGTCGTTGACGTTGCCCTCCAAGGCGAAATGGCCGACCAGATTCCCCGCATCAGGTTCGGTGGGAACAATGGAATTTCGATCGAGGGGAGATAGCGCAATGTCATCAATGAACAGACGCCCGTTGCCCCCCTCCAGTCCAATCGTCACCTGTGTGACATTGCGGAGATCGGCGCCGGCGAAGCCTGTCAGATCGACATACCAGAACTGCCATGACGCGACCCGCAGGTTCTCGGCGTCCCCGCCGTAGAGGACCCTGCTGCCGTTGACCTCGACATACATCTGACCAGGCATATTGGCCAGATCGCCATAGAACCACAGCGTCAGCGCCTTGACACCGTGCCGCGTCCAGTCCTGAGGCTGGTCAAATGTGCGTACGGCTTCCGAGACAGCGGCCGAAGCGCTGTCATAGAACAGCGGCATTGATTGTCCTCCGCCATGAACGATCGTCTGCTCGGCAAACGGAGACTGGAGGTATCCAACCGTCGAGCCGGTGTTGTTCACCCAACCATCGATCCATGTGTCAAAAATCGTATTCTCTTCATCGTTGTACTGCTCGAAATCTTCCACCACAATCGACGGCTGCGTCGAGAAGCTCCAGATCTCGCCTTCCCACACATCGGATGATCCGGCCGCACTGAGTTCGTCGACTCGCCAGTAATAGGTCCGGCCCAATTCGAGCAGGCCATCGGTATCGAATTGCGGTTCGGTCGTGACCGCGACCGGAGCCGTTCCATCAGCGTTCTCAATGAGTTGCGATTCCTCTGTACTGAGATGCACCTCATGTGCGACGACATCCCGGCCGGCGCGCCAGCTCAGCAGGACGTCCGGCCCGACATCCGTCGCTCCCGAAGCCGGCTCCGGCTCCCGCGCCTGAACCGGGATGTAGAGGAAACGCACTTCACTGAGCCCGAACTCGCCGATGGTTCCGAAGCTGCTGTTGACGATCAGCCGGACGTACCGGGCCGCAACGCCGCCGAGATCCACCGTCGTGTTATATGTATAGGTGTTTCGGGCAGTGGCCTGAGCCAGCGAAACATCGCCCAACGTCATCCAATCGGTTCCATCGACGCTGTATTCCACAGTGACGTCCTTGAGACCGAAGCCCAGCATCGGTTCGAACATCACGTTGTAGTTCCAAATCAGAAGTTCGTGAAGCTTGTAGAGACGATCGAACTCGAATGCGATGTGCAACGGCTCGTCGCCGACCGGCGTAGCCAGCCACATATCACCGCCGTCGATAGAGTGCTGGTCGAGTGCGTCGAGTCCGGAGCCGTCGACCACGTTCTCCGGTCCCAGGTCGGCATCCGAGTCGCCATTGCTCGTAGCGACAACGCCCCGGATGGGGTATGCCTTCGGTTCGACTGCAAAACTCCAAACATCGCCTTTGTAGATGGCGTTGTCCGGCGGCCCGTTGACCTCATCGACGCGCCAGTAATAGGTCGTCCCGAAATCGAGCCAATCGGGTGGATCGTAACTGGTTGCCGTCTGCCCCTGGCTGACCAGAACTCCCATCGGATTGGCTCTGTCGGCCGCGCTGACATCATCATAGGTGGTCCCGATGTAGACATCGTGCGTTTGCGCAAACCGCCCCGACGTCCAACTCAGGACGGTGGTATCGTACGGCACGTCTATCGCCTGATTCGAGGGATGTGGGTTCAAGGCCCTGGACGGATCCGTCACCAGCGACAGGACCAGAGCGTTAAGAAAACCAAAGGGATCGTTGGCACCGGATGCCTCCCGAGTTCCTTCTCCAGCGACCACTTCCAGGACAATCGCACCATTGGCATTGGCCGAGACGAGCCCTGAGAATGCGTAGTCATCAGCCTGCGTCGGAGTCTCCGTATTCAAGAACCGCGCCTGGAGGACGCGCTCCGGGCCGCTCATCCAGTCACCGACACGAAGCCCCTCACTGGACGCATCGAAGGCATAGACTGTGACTTCATAGAGTGCGTTCGGCATCAACCCGGACAGTGTTACCGTCATCCCGCCGGGCCGACTGAACAGAAAATCGCGATAGACCTGTTCGAACGGCACTCCGGCCGGCGCATCTCTTCGCCGGGAATCGAGCGTACCCTCAAATTCGATCTTCACCCCGTTGACCACCGTGCCGCTGTCGGCCAGGGTAAACGGCGTGAAGCCCTCTTCGGTTTGCGCAGCCGTGTTGTTGTCCGGGTGATTGATATCCAATTGAAGTATCGGTATCGAAGCCTTCGTAGCTCCCGCGCCCAACCCCAGACACAACCACATCGCTATCAGCCGCTTGTTCATCATGCTCTCCTTTCCGTCAGACAGGGACCGTCACACAGTGTGGCCGTAATCATTGTCCGATCCGGCTGCCTGAGAACCGGTCGAACCTGGGCCGCTGGAATGGGACTGTGTCAGTATCAAGAATGCTGCCATGCGCATTGCTGTTCTCTCTTACTCTGAGCCCATCTGCACACCACTGTCGCCCCCCCGACCATACGCCTTCGCGTCCACGCGAGCCAACGGCCCGGACATGTGCATCCGATGGCGTAAACACCCACCCCCTTATCGTAACAGATACATGCCTTGGAGAGAGACAAAAAGCGGCATCTGGCAGGAACTCCGCATCGTTTCAGGTGGCCTTCTGGACTTCGGGCCCACGATCGGCCCGCTTCGTCGTCATCTCTCGTTTTGCCCAACGCCGCCATCGGCACAGGCTGCCAGGCCAATGCAGCTTTCTGTAAGTGACTATAGACAAAAGCTTTATACGATTCCACAAGAACGCATGATGCGAACCAGGCCGCAGCCGAAGTTGGTCCGAAGGTCGTTGCCGCCCATCTTTATGGAGTACCCCTGCCGGCGCTGATTCATTCGGTATTCGTCGCTCCATAGCGATCGTCTCAACGAACGAATTCTCCCCCGCTCACACAGCATCCCCCTCGATTGCACGTCCAGGGAACCGAGGTGGCCTGCGACAACCCCGATTGTCTCCAGACGGCATTTGTGACAGATTCAGCCCCTGCAGAGCGGCCCCATCCGCGCTTGACATGCACACGGACTCCCACAATAATCACGACAACCTCTGGATCAAACCAGCCGTATGGGACCAATAGAGAATGCATCATGGCCACAAATGTGTATGAGGGACTCATCGCCGCCGTGTTCTCTCCGATGAGCGCCGATGGGAGCGTCAATTTGCAGATCGTTCCGAGGATTGTCGAGCACTTGATTCGCACAGGCGTTCGAGGGCTTTATGTGTGTGGCACCACAGGAGAAGGCGCCCTGCTGACCAGCCGGGAACGATGCGATGTCGCCCAGGCATACGTAGCCGAAGTGGGTGGACGAATCCCGGTGATCGTGCAGGTCGGACACGATAGCCTCGCGGAGGCCCGCCAATTGGCGCAGCACGCTCAGGCGATCGGGGCCAATGCCATCGCCGCTGTTCCACCAGTGTATTTTCGCCCACCGTCCCTTGACATACTTGTCGATTGCCTCAGTGAAATCAGTTCGGCCGTGCCCGATATGCCGTTCTTCTTCTACCACATACCGCGCTTGACAGGGGTCAGCGTAGACATCTTCGATTTGCTTTCGATCGCCCGCAAGCGGTTACCGGCTCTGGCGGGTATCAAGTACAGCGCCCCGACAATCGATGGACTTCAAGCCTGCCTGCATTTCGAGCAAGGACGGTACACGATTCTATTCGGCTGTGACGAGATGTTGCTGAGTGCTCTGTGTGTAAGCGCCAAAGGAGCTGTTGGAAGCACATACAATCTCGCGCCTCGTCTGTATCTTGGGATTATGGAGGCGTTTCAGTGCCGTGATATGAATCGAGCCGAGCGGCTCCAGGAACTGTCCGTGCAGATGGTTCGAATCCTGTACCGATACGGCGGGCTGTCGGCCATCAAGGCGACGATGGGACTGCTGGGACTCGATTGCGGCCCCTGCCGACGGCCCCTTCAGACCCTGCCTGGCGACCAGATTGAGGCTCTCGGGCAGGACCTCGAACGAATCGGTTTCTTCACGTGGCAGGAAGGGGAGAACCCGCCGGCGTAGGGATGCGCCGTGTCCAACGGACACTCCCGCTTTGGGTATCCGCCTCGTGACGGATCCGAATGGCAATGAGATTCTGCGGGAAGGCTGATATGCATCGCGCCTCGATATGGGTAGTTTGCAGTTGGATTGTCACCTGTCCGCTCCTCGCACGAGTTCCAGAGAACGAGATGATTGCCTGGGAATGGCTGCCCGAGCTGCCCACGACCCTGGGCGTCGCCGGCGCCTATGCGGGTATAAGCCATGGCGCACTGATCGTTGCCGGCGGAGCCAATTTCCCTGAACCGCTCTTCCGCCAGGACGGTCAGATCAACCCCCAGGCTCAGAAGACCTGGTGGGACACGATTCATGTCCTGCCGCGGGCAGATGCTGCATGGCAAAGTCCGGGACGACTGGCACGGCCCCTCGGCTACGGTGCGGCGGTGACATGGGAGGAAGGTGTGATTCTGATCGGTGGTTGCGATGCCCAGGCGCACTACGCAGACGTCACCGTTCTGAAGTGGCTCGATGGGCAGATCCAAACGACTCCCCTGCCGTCGTTGCCCACACCGTGCGCTTACGGCGCCGCGGCGGTGCTGGGTCAGACCGTCTACGTGGCCGGGGGGCAGGATTCTCCCCAGGCCACCGGCGCCATGAGCAACTTCTGGGCGCTCGATCTTTCGAGGCCGGATCAGCCGTGGCAGATTCTCACTCCCTGGCCCGGACCAGAACGCATTCTTCCTGTCGTTGCCGCCCAGGATGGGGCATTCTTCGTGGTCAGCGGGTGCCAATTGATCGTTAACGATCGGCAGGAAGTATCCCGGCGTTATCTTGCGGACGGCTACCGGTTCACGCCCGATCCGAAAGATCCGCTGCGCGGTACCTGGAAGCGCATCGCCGATCTTCCCGAGCCGGTTGCCGCAGCCCCAAGCCCTGCGCCCGCCGTCGGGCAGACCCATTTCCTCGTCCTGGGAGGCGATCATGGTCGTTACGCTGGCAGCTCGTTCGCACCGCCGGGAGCCCATCCAGGTTTTGGTCGGACGGTTCTTGCCTATCATACGACGACAGACACCTGGGCACAATTCGGTACGCTTCCCGCCGGCCATGTCACAACAACCGCTGTGGTCTGGGACCAGCGGTTGGTTATTCCATCGGGTGAGATTCGTCCCGGCGTGCGCTCCGCGGGAATCATGGCCGGAGCCTTTACGGAGCTTCGCTCCGGATTCCATCGGGTGGATTACGCCGTCTGGGCCGCGTATCTGGCGGCCATTCTGGGAATGGGCGTCTACTTCTCGCGACGCGAGAGAGCGACCGACGACTTCTTTCTGGGAGGGAGGCGCGTCCCATGGTGGGCCGCCGGCATCAGTGTCTTCGGCACACAACTCAGCGCCATCACCTTCATGGCGATCCCCGCCAAGGTGTATGCGACGGACTGGACCTACATGATTGCCCAGGCTACGATCATCATGGTCGCGCCGCTCATTGTCTTCTACTATCTGCCCGTCTTTCGAAGTCTCCAGATCACGACCGCATACGAATATCTCGAGAGGCGTTTTGGCTTGGTGGTGCGGTTGCTCGCAAGTACGGTCTTCTGCCTGATGCAGCTTGGCCGAATGGGGATCGTCCTGTATCTGCCGGCGCTTGCACTGTCTGCCGTGACCAACCTCAATGTGTATACGTGCGTGCTGGTCATGGGGGTGATCTGTACGATCTACACCGTCCTGGGCGGCATCGAGGCGGTGATTTGGACCGATGTCATCCAAGTCATCGTGCTGATGGGCGGGGCCTTCTTGTGTGTGATTGTTGCAGCCGCCCGCGTCGAGGGGGGGCTCGCCGGGATCATCCGGATCGGGAGCGATGCCGGCAAGTTCCACACCTTCCATTGGACGTGGGACTACACCCTCCCGGCGGTATGGGTCGTACTGATCGGCAATGTCTTTGCCAATCTGATCCCCTACTCTTCCGACCAGACCGTTGTCCAGCGCTACCTCACCACCCCGAGCCGGAAACAGGCGGCACGGGCTGTCTGGACCAATGCGGCGTTGACTGTCCCCGGGGCAGTGCTCTTCTTCTTCCTGGGAACGGCGCTGTATGCGTACTACAGAACCGCCCCGGAAAACCTCAATCCAAGCCTGAGCACCGATGCCATCCTGCCGTGGTTCCTGGCCCGTGAGTTGCCCGTGGGATTGACCGGTCTGGTCCTGGCCGCCGTCTTTGCCGCCGCCATGTCGAGCCTCGACAGCAGCATGAACAGCATGGCGACCGTGCTGGTGACCGATTTCTACTACCGCTTCAGGCCCGCATCCAGCGACGGTCGAAGGCTTCTGCTTGCGCGCATTCTGACCGTGGCCTTGGGCGCGTTCGGTACGACCTGCGCTTTGCTGATGGCATCGTTCCCTATCGCTTCACTGTGGGATCTGTTCATGACAGGCCTGGGCCTGCTGGGCAGCGGCCTGGCGGGCGTGTTTCTGCTCGGGGTCTTTACGCAGCGGACGAACAGCCGCGGCGCGCTGGCGGGGTTTGCCGCCAGCACGATCGTGCTTGTGCTCGTTCAGAGGCATACCACGATCCACTTCTTTCTGTATGCGCCGCTGGGTATCTTCAGTTGCACCCTCATCGGTTACGCCATCAGCAGGCTATTGCCGGTATGGCCACCGGATGCTTCAGCTCTGCGCGCGATGAGAGAATCATGAAGAACAGCACCGACCCAAAGGAGGTGGAACCCGTCATGAGTCAGGCGAGTTTCATGACACTGGCGAACCAATACAGGGACGAATTGATCGAGCAGGTGATTCCATTCTGGGAACGAACCTCCATCGACCACGAGCAGGGCGGATATTTCACATGTCTGGACCGGCGAGGAAAAGTCTTCGATACGGACAAGTTCGTCTGGCTTCAGGCTCGACAGGTCTGGACGTTTTCCATGCTGTACAATCGGTATGAGAAGCAGGCTCGATGGCTCGAGATCGCCGCCAACGGAGCCGAGTTTCTTGCACGGCATGGAATGGACGCGGATGGACACTGGTATTTCGCGCTGACGCGACGGGGAGAGCCCCTGGTCCAGCCGTACAATATCTTCAGCGATTGCTTTGCTGCGATGGCCTTCAGTCAGTACGCGCTGGCCTGTGGGGATGCGAGGGCCAGACAGATCGCGCAGAGAACCTATGAGAACATTCTGAACCGCAAAGACAACCCCAAGGGCAAATACGCAAAGAATGTTCCAGGCACTCGTCCCCTCAGGTCGCTGGGCTTGCCCATGATCCTGGCGAACCTCGCTCTCGAAATGGAGTGGATGCTCGACGACGGTGTGCTGGAGAAGGCGTTGCAGATGTGTGTGCGGGAGGTAATGACTGGGTTCCTCGATGCCGACCGGCATCTGCTGTTCGAGAACATCGCGCCGGATGCCTCGCGCCACGATTGCTTTGACGGGCGATTGATCAACCCGGGCCATGGAATCGAGGCGATGTGGTTCATTATGGATATCGCGCGACGGCGACGCGACGCGAATCTGATTGCCACGACCGTCGATGTGGTCTTGCACACACTCGAATATGCGTGGGACAAGGAATACGGGGGCATCTTTTACTTCATGGATGTTCAGGGCAAACCTCTTCAACAATTGGAGTGGGATCAGAAGCTGTGGTGGGTGCATCTGGAGGCGCTGGTGGCTCTGGCGATGGGGTACGCTGCAACCAAATCGCAAGCCTGCGAACAGTGGTTCCACCGAGTTCACGATTATGCGTGGAGTCACTTCCGAGATCCACAGTCTGGCGGCGAATGGTTCGGATACCTCAACCGCCGTGGCGAACCGCTGCTGGACCTCAAAGGCGGCAAGTGGAAGGGGTGCTTCCATCTGCCCCGGGCTCTCTATCTGTGCTATCGGCAGTTCGAGCGCCTCTCCGGCGCGTGTGGAACATCCAACTGCAGTTCGGCATAGTTGTCGGTCCCAATGCGCGCAACGCCATTGATTGCGTACCCTGGGTCCTCCGAGCAGGGAGATCGGAGCCAAAGCGTCCGCACGCGGGGCACAGGAAGCAATTGAATCAGCGATATCGAGCCGGGAACCGCCATTATCGAACAATCGCAACAGCGCGCACATCGCAAGGGATACGTCAGTCGTCGAACCCCGGCGATCCACCCGGCTGGGCGCTGGGACGCCAAGCGTCCTTGACGTCGAGCGAGTCCGATCCGGCGGGGTCCGTGACCGTCAGCGAGAGGCCCTGGCCGTCGGTGACGCGATACCAGCCGTCGCGGTAGGTGAAGCTCTGGATGACCGCGCCCGTCGCGTCCCGCAGCTCAATCCGTTCACCGGCATTGCTGAGCTTGCCCGAATACGGTCCGACGACGGGCAGGCCCGCACCGTAGACCGCCTCGAAGGCCGTCACGTCTTCGGCCACCAGCACATAGGCCCCGGGGGCCAGTTCGACGCCGGGGAAGGTGAACTGAATCCCGTCGGTGAAGGCGACCAGATTCAGGTTGATCGTCTGGCCGCCGATATTGGTCAATTCAACGTATTCGGCGTTCGGATCAGCCGGATGATACATCAGCTCGCTGACGCGAAGGCTCTCGGCCACCGGGCCGACGCCGAACGTCACTTCGTTCAACGCGCTCCACGTCTGTCCGTCGAACGCCCTCGCCGCGATCCGGACACTCTCGGTCAGCATCAGCGGCCGCAGGTACTGTACGGCATTCGGTGAGACGCCGCTGGGAACGGCGCCTCCGCTGCCCATGATCGAGGTCAGCTCCACGGAAATCAGGAAATCAGTACTGGACGCGCCGGCATTCAGGCCGTGGATTGCCAGGATGTTGCGGCCCAGACGCATCTGATGGATCGAGGGAGAAATGTCAAACGTCTCGAAATAGACGGCTTCGGCACCTGAATGGCTGCCCGCAGCGCCCGAGTTCCATGATGGCACACCATTGAACATGGCCCGCTGCACTTCCACCCCGTTGAGATACGCCACGAAGCCGTCGTCGTATCGAACCTTCAGTCTCAACCCAGCAGCCTCGGTCAGGCCCTCCGGCGTCACGTCAAATGGAATGCGGATGTAACAGCTCGTGTTTCGCTCGTACATGGCGTCGTGCACGTCGATCTCGAGAAGATGTTCGTAGCCCGTGCTGCGCTTGTAGCCAACGCCGCCGGCGCCGCTGATCCAGGCCGAGTCGTCGAACTCCAGGCCCCGCCAGCCGTCGCCGATGGACGCCGTCGGGACCAGGACCTTCTTCGGCGCATCCTCCGCAATCCACGCAAATTCCTCCCCCGCCCGGCCGCTTGAGCCGGGCCGGCGCGGATCGCTGCCGTCCAGGGTATACCAGACCGTGCCGGAGTCGCCCGTCATCGAGACGATAGCTCCGGACGGGACCTGTCCGCCGTGCTGGGCAAGACCCTGCGCGCGAAACTCGGGCGCGTCGATCCTGGGGTACAACCCGGCCACCTTGAGCCAGCCGAGCACCTGACTGGTGCGGTTCGGGAACATGCCGGTCAGCTTGATCGTCTGCGTGTTGAGCCAGTCCTGCTGAGTATACGGACGCGTCTGGCAGCTGTCGCCCCACCGAGCCGATTCGCCCACGATCGCCCGCTCGATCTGGCCCATTCGGAACAGGAACGCCTCGGCCGAAGCCGGGTAACTCAGCGGTCCACTGTGGAAGAAGTGGCGATACACCGAGTCAGCCAGGCGCACGCGGTATTCGGCGTTCTGGGAAAGCTTGAGGTGAATGTCCGAAGGGCTCCTTCCCACCTCGTTCGTCCCTTCGAGCGTGTGTTCGGCGTCCCAGGAGTGGAAGCGCCACTTGCCGCCCGGCGCGTTGTGTCGCGTCGCATACCAGTTCTTGTCCAGCCAGTCGTGGTTGCCCGCGTACCAGTTGGCCAGCAGATAGGTAATGAAGTCGTCCACGTCAAGCCACTCGCACAGGGCGTCGTACTTGGCCGCGTTGTGGGGGTCGGCGGCCACAGCGTTTGCCGCTGCCAGCATGGCGTTGTAGTTGGACGAGGCGCTGCCGCCGATGCCGCTGTTGATGACGCTACCGCTGTTGTGCTTGATCGCGTCATACTCCTCCTCGTCGCCGCCGAACATCTGGGCCGCCCAGGCGTGGTCGGGGCGCTCGTGGATGTAGTACATCCCCCAGTACAGGCCGTTGATGTACAGGTGGGCGTATGCGCCGTGGGGCGAATGTCCGCCCATGGCGTTGTGAAGATCGGCGACGTACTGGTCCTGGATGTACACAGCGGTATTGCGCTGGTCGATGTTGTCCCGATGGAGCCACGAGTGGTTCAACACGGCGTCGAGGACCACCGTGTTGTGGCGTTCGACGGGCGAGTCGCCAAACAGCTTGAAGTCGAGCCTGCTCGGGCCTCCCGTGGGCGTCCCGTCATCGGTGTACGGCTTGAAGCGGGGCCGCATGGAAAGCTTGAACGTCTTCCATCGTTGCAGACTGGTCCCCCCACCGCTGATACCGCCCTGCATCGCGAGCGCGCAGTTGACTTGGAATCCCTCGGCCCCGTTCGGATCGATGTACTCCATCGACGCCACGCGCTCCGTGCCGTCCTGTGACTGGTTGATGTAGATTCCTTTGCTGCCGAACCAGTCGTCTCTGTTCATCACCAGCGAGATCGTCGGAACGGCCTTGAGGTCGTCCCGGATGGTGTTCGCATACAGCCGGCCGAAGATGTCGGTCCCGCCTTGGCCCACGACGTCCGGGTCCATCTGATAGTCACCCCTCACGGAACCCCACGACGTGGGGTACCCTTCGGGCGTCACCTGCGCGCCGGTCTGAGGGTCGGTGGCCTGACGGATGACATGATCGAGAAACAGATACGTGTGGGTATGCACGTTCGTCGGTTCCCACCCTGCCTTGAGAGCTACCGCCCTCAGGCAGGTCGTCGTTTCGATCGGGATCGGCCCGGCGTAGATGGCTCCGTGGCCGGCCGTCGGCGTACTTCCATCGAGGCTGTAGCGGATCGTGGCGCCCGGGGTCTCGGTCCCCAGGACCACGCGGATCGGCTCATCGTAGAAGCCGCGCTCATGGCTGAACGCAATGTCGGACACCACCGGCAGGAACCATCCATCGTTCGAGGCCCTCGGTGTAGGCGCCAGGGTGCACCAGTGGTCCGAGCCGTCGGGATCGCGACCCCAGGAGATATCGCGCGGGATTCCGTGGCCCACCGCCTCATCGATCCGAACGCCCTCCGGAGCGGTCAACAGCACCTCCTCTGCCTCTGTCGAGATCCGGAAGTTGGTATGGAGCGGCGCCGTCGCCTTTCGGCGATCCTTCCCGGAGGCCCAGACCAGCAGGAAATCTCCCGGCTCGATGATGACTTCGGGAAAGACCCATTGGAAGGGGTCGTCGGACCGGTCGGACAATCCAAAACCTCTCAGATCGACAGCAAACGGGCCGGGATTGTACAGCTCGATCCAGTCCTCGAAATCGCCGTCCTCGTCCGCCAGCGTCGTCCCGTTCGAGGCCATGATCTCATTGATGTACACCCGGATCTGTGCCGAAACCGAAACAGCGGCGAGGAATATCAGGAGAGGAACAACAACCCAAGACCGCATAGAAACACGTTTCATTCATCCATCCTCGGTTCGGTTCCAGGCCCCTCTGACCGGTCCGAAACCCCACAACAAGCAGCAGACGCACCCGTAGCATTGTATCAGAAAGGCCTCGCTGAATCAATCCGGCGTGCCACTGGTCCGATCGTGCCCGGTCTTTGGCTCGGACCGCCCCTGCGGCACAGTCGCCGCGAAAGAAACAGCAAGAAGCAGAAGACAAGAATCAAAACAGCGGAGTCCGCGAACCAGATCAAAAGGCAAGAAGCAAACATCAAAATAGCGGAATCCGCCTGCGGCGGGTGACTTCTACATCTTTGCATTCTGCGATTTGATCTTTGCTTTGATCCTGGCGGATGGCTTCCTCATTTTTGCACTTTGCGATTTGATTTTCGCTTTCAAGGAGTGGCGACGATGAACGGTCCGCGCGGGGCACCGCGCTGTTTGTCTATGGCCTGGCCACCGAGGGCCGGATCCGGGAAGGAACCGGCCTCCAGCAGTTCGACGATCCTCAGGACGTACCGAGCGGAATTGTGTGCCGCAACCTCGTTGAACCGCACCGTATCCATATGGACGTCCGAATCGGCAGTATTGCTCAGGCTTCGGACCACCAGAAAGGGCAGTTGCTGCTGGAAACAGACCTGCCCGACAGCGGCACCCTCCATTTCCACGGCACGGGCTTCGAACCGGCGGCGCAGCTCGGCCCGCTTGGCCGTGGAGGCAACAAAGGCATCGCCGCTCACGATCGTCCCGGTGACAATCCGTGGAATTCTCTCGCCATGGTTGGTGACGATTTTCTCGAGGTGCAACCGGTCTGTCGCCCTCTCCGCCAGATTCAGGAGCCTCGTGTCCGTGGGAAGAAATACAGGATTATGCCGGCCGGTGAGTGGGTTTCTCACCTGGTATTCATCGAAGCCCTGCTCGGTGTAGATCACCAGGTCGTGGTGCGCCACCTTCTCGGCAACAACGATATCGCCCGGAGACAGACAGGGGTCGATGCCGCCGGCAATCCGCTTCGCGCGGTGACCCTTGCGACGATTGATGCGGCCGACGTGCCCGCGGCGCCCGGCGCGTACGTGTTTGCCGGGTACGCCTGCATCGCCGGGCCGGAGGAGGCCGTCTTCTCGCCCCCGGCGACGCTAGCGTTCACCTTCACACAAGAGCAGTGGGACACCGTCTATAACGGCAGCGTGCAGGGCGGGCTCGTGGTACAGCGATACAATCGTTCGGCCGGCACCTGGGAGGAGGTCCCCACCACCGTCCTCCCGGAGACCCGGAGCGTCACCGCCGAAGCCCTGCACCTCAGTGCGTATGCGCTCTTTGTCGCGGCACCCGGAGACGGCGCGGCACAGGCGGTCGCCGCCGATACCGGCCCGGAACCCACGGCCGGACGGGAGATCCCGTACGCGCTCCTCATCCCGGGTCTGCTTGCCCTCGTCATCGCGGGGGCGGGGGCGCTCCTCTACTTCCGGAAAGGAGAGCCCTGAAAAATGCTAAAAAAGTGATAGAGGGGTTACCCCCGCCGCCCCCCCACCGCAACCAGGAGGAGGAGTGCCGCCCCGGCAGCGGCCGCGCCGAACCCCGGTGTCGCCGGCGTGGGTGT
>ENA-UOUL01003624-UOUL01003624.1-bioreactor-metagenome-genome-assembly--contig:-NODE-3624-length-15464-cov-2.988172_pt1 | contig 15464 bp, 10 predicted proteins | sample MGYA00249838_ERZ747220 | MGnify/ENA primary metagenome ERZ747220 (study PRJEB28778, sample SAMN05720191) | bioreactor metagenome | isolation source: Anaerobic biogas reactor | place: USA:Washington...
CAGCCGGCCTGGCCGCTCCCCAAGATCTTCCGCATGACCAAGGGCGGGAAGTTCATGGAGGCCGTCTTCCGCGCCGACACCATCAACACTCCGTCGATGCTCGTCATCGAGGACGCTCTCGATGGTCTCAGGTGGGCGGCCGGCATCGGGGGGCTGCCGGAGCTGATCCGGCGCAGCGAGGCCAACCTGGCCGCCGTGGCGGCCTGGGTGGAGCGGACCCCCTGGGTGGACTTCCTGGCCGAAGACCCGCGCACCCGGTCGTGCACTTCCATCTGCCTCAAGATCGTGGACCCCTGGTTCACGGGTTTGGAGGCAGAAGAAAGGGCTCAGGTGGCGAAAAAGGTCACCTCCCTGCTGGAGACGGAAGACGTCGCCTACGACATCGCCCCCTACCGCGAAGCCCCTCCGGGTATCCGGATCTGGGGCGGCGCGACCGTGGAGAAGTCGGACCTGGAGGCCTTGTTCCCCTGGCTCGACTGGGCCTACGCGGAGGTCAAGGGCAGGTAGTGGGCGGGTGGCGTCGCTCCTGCCGGCGCCGGATCCCCTTCTCTACCTCGACGATGACGTGGATCGCGAGGGCCGCGCCTATCACCCACGCCCATAGCTGCCAACCGATGGGGGCGCTCCCGAACAGGCTGTTCATGCCGGGCAGGTAGGTGTACAGGAGCTGCAGGGCCAGCATCAGGCCAACCCCCGCGAACAGGAGGTGATTGGTCCGCAGACTCATCCTCCACGAGGGTAGCGTCAGCGAGCGGCAGTTGAAGAGGTAGAACATCTCGCCGAACACGAAGACGTTGACCGCCACCGTGCGCGCTTCTGCGAGGCTGTGGCCGGTCCGCTCGGCCAGTTCGTACAGCCCGAAGGCGCCGACCAAGAGCAGCGCTCCCACTATCACGATGCGTTCGATGAGCACCCGTTCCAGTATGGGCGCCTTGGGAGAGCGGGGCGGCCGCTCCATGATGCCGGTCTCCTTGGGCTCGAAGGCCAGCATCAACCCGAGCAGGATGGCCGTGGTCATGTTGATCCAGAGGATCTGCACGGGCAGGATGGGCAGCGCCACGCCGGCGAAGACGGCAGTGAGGATGACCAGGCCTTCTCCCAGGTTGGTGGGCAGAGTCCAGGCGATGAACTTCGTGAGGTTGTCGAAGACGCCCCGGCCCTCTTCCACGGCGGCCTCGATGGAGGCGAAGTTGTCGTCGGTGAGGACCATATCGGCCGCTTCCTTGGCGACCTCAGTGCCGGTGACGCCCATCGCCACCCCGATATCGGCCTGACGCAGGGCGGGGGCGTCGTTGACCCCGTCTCCGGTCATGGCCACCACGTGGCCCTGGTCCTGCAGGGCGTCCACCAAGCGCAGCTTCTGTTCGGGAGTCACGCGGGCGAAGACATATGTGTCCTCCACGGCCTCCACGAGCTCATCGTCGCGGAGGGCGGCCAGTTCGGCGCCGCTCATCGCGGCCACCGCCTCGGTGAGCGCGCAGCCCGGCCTGCGCAGGTTCAGTTGATCGGCGATGGCGACCGCCGTGACGACGTGGTCGCCCGTGATCATCTTCACCTGGACGCCGGCGGCGTGGCAGGCCTCGATCGCCTTCAGGGCCTCCTGGCGCGGCGGGTCGATCATGCCCTGCAGGCCCAGGAACACCAGACCCTCCTCCACGTCCGCGTGCGTGATCTCGTCCGCCTCGGCGGGCAGGTCCTTGCGCGCGAACGCGAGCACTCTCAGACCACCGGAAGCCATCTCCGTGGCGAGCGACTCGATCCTCGCGGGTTCCAGGTCGATCAAGGAGCCATCGCGGCCCAGCTCCGACGAGGAGCGGGCGACGATCTTCTCAACCGCGCCCTTCACATAGGCGACGTGGCCGTCGCCGTCGCCCTCCCGGACCCCGTGCAGGGTGGCCATGTACTGGTGCTCCGACTCGAAGGGCACGGTGTCGAGCCTGGGGTGGTCATGTTCGAGCTCCTCGCGGTTGATACCCGCCTTGGCCGCCGAGACCAGCAGCGCTCCCTCCGTGGGGTCGCCGTTCACGTGCCAGTGCCCCTCTTCCTCGTACAGGGAGCTGTCGTTGCAGAGGACGCCGGCACGCAGCATCGCCTCGAGGGCCGCCCAGCCGCCGCCGGCAGCGGAGCCGGCCGCGTCGAGGACTTCTCCTTCAGGCGAGTAGCCGCCGCCGGTCACCGTGAAGGCTCCGTCCCTTGTCACCATGCGCTGCACGGTCATCTGGTTCTCGGTGAGCGTCCCGGTCTTGTCGGAGCAGATCACGGTGGTGCTTCCCAGGGTCTCCACCGCCGGGAGCTTACGGATGATGGCCCGGCGCCGGGCCATCCTCGACACCCCGATAGCCAAGGTAATGGTGACCGCGGCGGGAAGGCCCTCAGGTATGGCGCCCACGGCCAATGCGACCGCGGCCAGGAACATGTCGACGGCCGCCTCCCCACGGACTATGCCGACGACGGCGGTGACGACGGCCAGCCCCAGGATGACGAACAGCAGCACCTTGCTGAACTGCGCGATCTTGCGGGTCAGGGGGGTGGCGATCTCCTCGGCCTCGGAGATGAGGTGGGAGATCCGGCCGACCTCCGTGGCATCGCCGGTGCCCACCACCACTCCGGCCCCCTGGCCGGCGGTGACGAGGCTGGAGGCGTAGGCCATGTTGACGCGGTCGGCTAGTTCGGTCTCGGCTGCGAGTGGCTTGGTCTCCTTCTCCACCGGCACCGATTCACCCGTCAGGGCCGACTCGTCGATGCGCAGGTCGCGGGAGTAGGTGAGGCGCATGTCCGCCGGGATCTTGTCGCCTGCCTGCAGCACCACCACGTCTCCGGGCACCAGCTCGGAGGCCGAGAGGCGCACCCGGCGTCCGTCTCTGAGGACCGTGGCTTCGGCCGTCATCGTGCGAGAGAGGGCCTCGATGGCCTTGACGGCCTTGGATTCCTGCAGATACCCGACGATGGCGTTGATCACCACCACTCCGAAGATCACTCCGGCGTCGACCCATTCTTCGAGGGCGGCGGTGACGGCCCCGGCGATGATCAGGATGATGACGAGGGGCTGATTGAACTGGGCAAGGGCCCGGCGCAGTGGCCCCGCGCCTTTGTGGGGGGTGATGGTGTTGGGTCCGTACTCAGCCAGCCGGGTCTCGGCCGTGGCTGCCGAGAGGCCGTGGTCCAAGTCGCTGTCGAGTTGGGCAAGGGTCTCGTCTGTCGTCAGCCGGTGCCACTCCTGGTCCGGCCGAGGCTGGGGCCCTGGCATGGATCGTCCTCGCTTGTGGTTCGTTGACTACATGCAGGCCGGCCCTTCTTTGACCGGTCGGGCAGGGCCCACGTGTTCACGGTACCCGGAACGGCTTGACGAAAAGCATGGCAGGCCGACCGACGGCGACGCCGGACCGACAGTAACAGCGACGGCGGACCGGCCGTGAGGGTGGCGCCCGCCCTTCGCAGCGGCGCGATTGTCGCGACGGTGGGGCGCCGGCCTAGAAGAAGTCCTTCAGGCGCCGGCGGATGTCCTCGGTGGTGACGGCGCTGCTCCGTCCCACAGCCTCCGGGGAGTCGGGGGCCGAAGGCCGGCCCGGACCGAGAGTTTCCGAGGCGGGATGCAGGTCGAAGAGGCGGCGCACGCCGTCGGACACGAAGCGCGTCAACTGTGCGTAGCCATACGCGTCGCTGAAGCTTCGCGGATAGCTGTAGTAGCGCAGAGGGTAGCAGACGTAGAGCCAATCCTTGGCCCGCGTCAACGCTACGTAGAAGAGGCGGCGCTCTTCCTCGATCTCCTCCAGTCTGCCGGTGGCCATGTCGGAAGGGATGTTGCCGTCGGCGGCGTGTATGACGAACACCACATCCCACTCCAGCCCTTTGGCAGAGTGCATGGTGGAGAGGATGAGGAAGTCCTCGTCGAGCAGGGGCGGTCCCGCCAGGTCCTCAGTGGAGGCGGGGGGGTCGAGTGCGATCTCGGCCAGGAAGCGGGTCCTGTCGGGGAAGCGGGCGGCCAGCCACTCGAGCTGTTCGAGATCCATGAGGCGGGCGCGGGCGTTGTCGTAGAGACGCTCCAGAAGCGGCGTGTAGAAGAGCCTGATCCGCTTGATCTGGGAGGCGAGATCACCCGGACTGCGACTTCCTATACCGGTCATGAGCGACACCAGCCCCTTCCAAGCCTCTGCCGACGCGGCGGAAGGGGCCGCGCAATCGGCCCAGGCGGCGAATCCAGCGGGGCCGGGCGGGGACGTAGCGTCCCCGGCATTCTGCGCAGCGTCCCCGGCATCCTGCGCGGCGCCCCCGGCATCCTGCCCGTCCACGCCGCGGCCCGGCGTCTCCGCCCGCGTGTGCGGCGCACCGGCTCCCAGCCGGTCCATCAGGGCCCTGGCCTTCTTCGGCCCGACCCCGGGAAGGAGCATCAGCACCCGAGCGCCGGCCATGAGGTCCCGCGGGTTCTCCGCCAGCCGGAGGAAGGCCATGAGGTCCTTGACGTGCGCGGTCTCCACGAAGCGCAGCCCACCGTACTTGCGGAACGGGATGTTGCGCCTGGCGAGCTCCAACTCGAGAGCCAGGCTGTGGTGCGAGGCGCGGAACAGGACGGCTTGGCGGCGCAGAGCCAGCCCGGCCTCACGATGGTCGAGGACGGTGCGGATGATGAACTCGGTCTGCTCGTCTTCGTCTTCGCAGGGCACCAGGCGCGGCTTGTCGCCGTCCCGTCGTTCGGTCCACAAGTCCTTGGCGTGACGTTCGGCGGCTCCGGCTATCACCTCGTTCGTCGCGTCGAGAATGGGTTGCGTGCTGCGGTAGTTGCGCTCCAGGGTGACGATGGTGGTGTCGGGGAACTGCTGGGGGAAGTCGAGGATGTTGCGAACCGTCGCGGCTCGGAACGAGTAGATGGCCTGGGCGTCGTCGCCCACCGCGGTCAGGTTCACACCCCCAGGGCAGAGCATCTGCAGGATCTCGGCCTGCAGCCGGTTGGTGTCCTGATACTCATCGACCAGCACGAGATCGAAACGCGCGCGGATGGAGCGGGCGGCGCGAGGGTCGGTCAGCAGACCGTGCCAGAAGAGCAACAGGTCGTCGTAGTCGAGGACGCTCTGCTCCCCCTTGTGATCGACGTAGGCTGAGAAAAGGCGGCGCAGGTCTTCGATCTCATCCTTGCACCAGGGGAAGTGTGCCTCCACCGCCTCCTCCACGGTTTCCCGGGCGTTGACGCAGCGGCTGTAGATGTCCATGCAGGTGCCCTTGAGGGGAAAGCGGCGGTTGTTCTTGGAGAAGCCCAGCTCCGCGCGGAGCACGCCCATAAGGTCCTCGGCATCGCCTCGATCGAGGATGGTGAACGATGGGTCGAGCCCGATGGTCCGCCCGTGGAGACGGAGCAGGCGAGTGGCCGTTGCGTGGAAGGTTCCGCCCCATACCTTGCCTGAGCCCGCGCCGCCGGCAGCGGGGGCTCTGCCGGGCGATGAGCCGCCGCCCCTCGGGTCGTCGGTCGAGCCGCCGCCGCTGGAGTTGCCGCCACCGGAGTCGCCGCCACCGGAGTTGCTGCTCGACTCGCCGGGTGTTGCGGCACCATCGGATGGGCTGCCCGCCTTCACCGATGCCGCACGGCGCGTCTCTGCTTCCAGACGGCGCAGGATGCCGTCCACGCGCCGCAGCATCTGACCGGCGGCGCGCCGCGTGAAGGTGAGAAGCAGGATGCGTCCCGGGTCGGCGCCTGTTGCGATCTTGTAGGCCACCCGGTGCGCCAGGGTGGCGGTCTTGCCCGTGCCGGCCCCCGCCACGATGAGCAAGGGACCGTCTCCGTGAAGCACGGCCTGGCGCTGCTGCTCGTTCAACTCAGCCAGGATCGCACCGATGGGCGTCCCGCCTGGCGCGCGATCATCCCCCCTGGGGGCTCCATCCATGCTTTGACGCTGTCCCTTCCGGTGCCGGCGATGACTGGAGAAACAAGCATACAGCGCTGCTCGGACGGACATATAATCGAACGAGATCAAAAAGAAGTGAGTGGGCTCGACTGTGGAGGTGCGCCATGGCACACGGTCTTGGTCTAGGATTGGCTATTGGACGGAGGGCGCGCGTCTCGGCTGTATTCGCCGCCACGACGTTCCTCCTCCTCCTCCTCTTCCTCTTCCTCCTGGCGTCACCAGCCCAAGCGTTGGTCCCTCCGCTCAACCCCGATGAGCCCAACAACAGCTTCCCCTCGGCCACAGGGCTCCAGAACGGCGTCGACCGGTGGGGCGCCATCCCCGAGGAGGGTGACGAGGACTTCTTCTACCTCGACATCCCCACTCTGCTCCCAGTGACCGTGGAGTTCACCACCGGCGGCTACTTTAGAGAATGCAGCCTGGCTTTCCAGCGGAAGGGCGGGGACACCATCGTGGACCTGGCGTGGGACAAGCAGTACGACGATGACGGCAGCTTCGTCGCTGAAGGGACCATCGGGCCGGGCCGGCTGTTCGCCATGGTCTCGCTGGGCAGCGGCGACCCCGGCGTGGAGGTCTACAGCATCACGGTGACCTACAAGGAGGCCGGGGGCGGCTCGTTCCCGGACGTGCCTGCGGGCTCCGAGTTCTTCGCCCCTATCAACTATCTGGCCGATGAGGGTGTGGTGTCAGGCTACGCCGACGGCAAGTTCGGCCCGGGCAAGCTGGTGACGCGGCAGCAGTTCGCCAAGATGATCGTGAGAGCGGTGGGCTATCCGGTCTCCACCGGCGACGCGTGCCGGTTCGTCGACGTGCAGACCAGCCACCCCGGCTACTACCTGGATCCCAACGACCACCTCTATCCCGACCACTACATCGCGGTGGCGGCCGATCGCCAGGTCACAGTGGGGGAGACCCCCTACACCTTCGGGCCGTACCACAACATCAAGCTGGCCCAAGTGGTCACAATGGTCGTGCGCACGGCGATAGACCTAGGCTTTTGGGATGCGCCGCCGCACTCATACACGCCGCCCTTCGACGACTTCGGAGAACCTCACTACACCTACGCCCGCATGGGGGCGGCGCACGGTCTCTTCACCGGCTACTCAGGGCCCTGGGATTGGTACTCGCCGGCCACCCGCGGGCAGTGCGCCTTCTTCATCTGGAAGCTGATGCTGGCGATCAACAGCTCCGGCCCGCCTGATTAGTCCGCGGACGGTCTTCCGACGGGGATGACGTAGAGGGGCTGCTCACCGGCGGGCAGGCCGGCGGCAGACTGCACCTGCTCGTCTGAGAAGGCGCCCACCGTGACCGCCCCCAGTCCAAGCGCGACTGCCTGGAGGCAGAGGTTCTGAGCGGCATGACCTGCCTCCAGGTGGACGTATCGGACGCCGCGCTCCCCATAGCGCTCCGTGGTGCGCTCGTACACCGCGGCGATGATGATGTCCACGGCGCCGTCGCCCACGCAGGCCTGGCCGAGGCTCGCCTCCATGAGCCGGCCGCGGATGTCGACCGCCGAGAGCATCTCCAGCGCGTGTTCCTGGGGCAGGTAGTGGTAGACGCCCGGCCGGAGGCCGGTGACCATCGCGGCCGCCGCATAGACCTCCAGCGGATATGTGCCGCCTGCCGACGGCGCTGCCCGACCTCCCCGGTCCGAGGTGACCCCCTGGGCCGCCCACAACAACCGGCCGAGCTCGACCAAGGTCAGAGGTTCTTCGGAGTACTCTCGGACAGACCGCCGGCCCTGGATGGCCTTCTCCACGGAAACGGGTCCGTCCGGCTGTGGAGCAGGCAGGCTGATCTTCGCGCCGCCACCGGTCGTCGCGCCGCCACCGGTTGCTGCCGTGAGGGAGGTCCGCCCGTCGACCGTCTCGTCGCAGGCAAGGCCGGCCGTGGCCGCGAGCAGGAGCACGACCGACATCGCGATCGCCAGGCGCGCCGCGCGGCTCACCCCCACACAACCTCCAGGGTCTGTTCAGAGACGCTCCGGATCCCACGCATGACCCGCCCCCCGGTTTGGCCGGGCTCTTTCGCGGAGACAGTACCATAGAGCTCGGCGCCCGGTGAACGTCGCCGTGCCATGTGAGCACAATAGGCCGGTAGAGGCCTTCGTTTCTGGAGGCGGTCTGTGAGTATCGAACGCCGGATGGGCATAGGTGTGATGGCGGTTCTGGCGCTGCTTGCGATGACGGTCGCGGGCTGCGGCGGATCCGGCCTGGAGCAGGTGCAACTGGACAGCGGCCCCATCACCGGAGCTCAGGAGGAGGCCGGGGGCGAGGTGCTTTGGGTCTTCAAGGGGATCCCGTATGCGGCTCCTCCCATAGGGGAGCTGCGTTGGAAGCCTCCTCAACCCGTGGCCTCCTGGGAAGAACCGCTCCCGTGCACGTCCTTCGGCCCCTCCTGCCCCCAGCCGTCTCAGGTGGGACTCCTCCCTCTCGACGTGGGCGAGACCGGCGAAGACTGCCTCTATCTGAACGTGTGGTCCCCGGCGGGCTCACCCGAGGAGCGTCTGCCTGTGATGGTCTGGATCCACGGGGGCAGCTTCGAGACCGGCTCAGGCTCGATGGCGGTCTACGGCGGGCAAGATGTGGCCGCTCTGGGAGTGGTGGTGGTCACGATCAACTATCGGGTCGGCCCCCTGGGCTTCCTTGTCCACCCGGCCTTGTCGGCCGAGTCGCCGGAAGGGATATCGGGCAACTACGGGCTGCTTGACGAGATCGCGGCCCTCCAGTGGGTCCAGAGGAACATCGCCGCGTTCGGAGGTGACCCGGCCAATGTGACCGTGTTCGGGGAGTCGGCGGGAGCCATCAGCGTCCTCGATCTCCTGGTGAGCCCCATGGCCGAGGGTCTCTTCGCCAAGGCCATCGCCCAGAGCGCCATCCTGCTCGACCATGGGTTTGGGGTCACGACGGCCTCCACCCTCGAGGCCGGGGAGGAGACGGGTGCCGCCCTCGTGGAACGGCTTGGGGTCGATCCCGCGGGAGACGTGGCAGCCCAGCTGAGGGCGAAGACCCCGGAGGAACTGGTGGCCGCCGCGGAGGAGCTTGCCGAGGAGCCGGAGCTGATGGAGCGGGGACTCGCCTGGAAGCCCGTCGCCGACGGACACGTCCTGCCCGACCTGCCGACCAAGCTCTGGGCCACGGGCGCGCAGCACTCCGTGCCCCTTCTGATCGGCTCCAACGCCGACGAGGGGAACACCTTCCTCGCCGGCCTCACGGTTTCTGCGGAGGACTTCAACGCACAGATGGAGCAGGTGTTCGGCGACCACGCAGACGAGGCGAAGGCGCTCTACCCGGTCGCGGACCAAGAGGATATCGTCCCCATGTTCAGCCGCACGCTCACCGAGGTGGGGTTCGCTTCCACCGTGCGCATGGCGGCTCGAGCTATGAGCCCGGTGAGTCCCACCTTCGTCTATCACTTCACCCGCGTTCCCTTCGGGAACCCTCTCGGAGCCTTCCACGGGGTGGAGATCCCGTACGTGTTCGGGACCGTCGATCTGTTCACGGGACTGGGCAAGATCGAGCAGGCCGACTACGATCTCTCCGGCGCCATCATGGGCTACTGGACCAGGTTCGCCGCCACCGGCGATCCCAACGGCGGCGACGCACCGGCGTGGCCCCGGTACGATCCGTCCTCAGACCGGCATCTGGAGCTCGGCGACGCGATCCGCGTAGGAGCGGGTCTCAGCAAGGAGGCCTGCGACCTGGCCGACCGGGTGCGAGGACTGGACTAGTCGAAAGAGAAAGGCGGGTACTCGTCGGTTATGAGCAGGAGCGCGTAGGCCTCCACCCTCAGGGTCCAGCGATAGACCCCCACCACGTAGTCGAACAGACCGCGCGGGTACCTGCCGGTGAAGAGGATCGCGAACCAGGCGATGACCACGCAGACGACCGCACCGATCCACAGGAAGCAGAGCAGGAACCAGTGAGGGATGGCGAGCAGCCACTTGAAGATCGGGAGAACGGGGTTGAGCTGCTTGGCGTCGGGATACGCGAAGTCCAGGTGCACAGCCTGTTCCTCATCGGTGGAGGGATACTCGTCGCGCAGAAGCAGCACGTACGCCCCGACCCGCGCGAGGAACCGGGAAAGCTCCAGGTTCCAGTCGAACCACCAGCGAGGATACTTCTGGCGGAAGAGCAGCATCAGGAGAACAGGGAAGAAGAGGATGCCGCCTACCGCCCACGACCACGAGTAGTTGCTGCCTTCCACGGTGATGTTGCCCGCGGTCAGAAGGGCCGCGATCACGCCGATGGGGATGAGCCACAACCAGCGGAAGAAGGTGGTCAAGCGGTTCAGCGGCCTGTCGGGGTAGTCGATGTTGTAGGTGAGTGGGTAGGGATTCGCGGGAGGATAGGTCGCATTCGAAGGATAGGGTCCCGCCGGCTCCGCCATGGTCTGCATCCCCTTGATCGCGGTCTCACACAATCACAGCCTTCCACAGAGTAGCGGAAAAATGAGCCGGATGAACCCCTTTCGGAGCACGGCGGGCGACTGCGATATCATGAGCGGCATGGACGGGACACGCGATACCATGTGCCGTGGCTCTTGAACGCCTGAGGAACCTGCGTCCTGTCAAGCGCTACCGCGCCGAGCGGTATGTGCTCACCTCACTAGTCGTGTTCGCGCTGACCGTGGTGGTGTTGCGTGGAACGCTCAAGCTGACGGGCTACCCGCAGTTGGGCAACGACTCGGTCCATATCGCCCACGTACTCTGGGGCGGTCTGGCCCTTTTCGCCGGCGCACTGCTGCTGCTCGTCTTCTCCAATCGTTGGGCGCTGGGGGCCGGGGCGGTGCTCTGCGGCGCGGGCGTCGGGCTCTTCATCGATGAAGTGGGCAAGTTCATCACACAGAGCAACGATTACTTCAACCCGGCGGCTGCACCCATCATCTACGCGCTCTTCCTGGCCACGGTCCTCGTGTATCTGCGGGTGCGACGCCCCCCCGCGCGCGACGTGCGGGGGGAGATGTACCGGGCCCTCGAACAGATGACCGGGGTCCTCGACCACGAGATGAGCAGGCACGACCTGAACGTTCTTCGACGTCGCCTGGTCTCTCTGCAGGGCTCCACGGAGAACGAGGCCGTCTGTCGCCTGGCGGCGGCTATGCTGGCCTTCATCGACGCGGAGAGCCCTCGGATCATCGAGCCGCGACCAGGCCGGGCGGAGCAGGCTCTCAGCGCCGTTCGTGCGTGGGGGCGGCGGGTCTTCACTCGCGCCCGGCTGAGAGTGTTCCTGACCGTCGCTCTTGTCGCGTTCGGGCTCTGGGCCATCCTCGACATGGCTCTGCTGGCCTTCCTGGCCATCGCTCCCTCCTCGGGCGCCACCGAGTTCCTGCGTTCGCTCATCTCTCCGGGAGAGCTGGCCGCGCTTGGTGATAAGATTTGGTTCTCTATAAGGGCCGTCCTTGAAGGAGGGGTGGGCATCGCGTTGCTCACCGGGGGGACATTGGTGGGACTACGGCGGGAATGGCGCGGCCTTGGCATGGCCGTCGCCGGTCTCATCGCTGCCTTGACCGTGGTCGATCTGCTGGTGTTCTATCAGGATCAGCTCAAGGCTCTCATTGAGATCGCGCTCCAGTACATGCTGCTGCTCGCGGCTTTCTCCTACCGGCGCATCTATCTGGAGGACGAGGCGGAGGAAGCCGGGCAGGCGAACGCCGATGCGGAATCCGCCTTCGCGGACGCCCTGCGAACAGCCGCGACTGAGGCCGGCTGCCGCGTGGGGGATGCACGGTGATGGACCGGATGGCGCCTTCGGCGGAGCGCGAATCGGTCGGCAAGATCTGCACCGCCATGCATCATGCCTATCGTGGGCTCCGGCTCTTCCCCGCCGACCATCCCAGCGCGCGCCAATCCATAGACACGCTCGTGAACAGCGTGACCTCTCATGTCGAGAACATGGGTCCCGTACACCTCCAGATCGACGAGATGAGGGTGCTGTACGAGAACGAGCAGGTGTACTCATACGAGGGAAGCCGGGACAATCTGGCCTTTCTGATGTTCCGAGACGGGATCCGTGCCCTTTCTTTCCATCCCGACGTCGAGCCCTGGGAGATCGAGGCGCTGGTGGATGCGCTCTCCCATGCCGACGACCTGGGTGACATCGACCACGACCTTGCCACGACATTGTGGGAGCACGAGCTGATCCACATCGAGTACGAGGTGGTGGACCCGTTCCTTACGGGGGGGCGGGAATTGCGGGCCGCCGCGATCGAGGAACTGAGGGAGACGGTCGCACGGCGGCTGGGCGAGCTCTCACCGGCGAACGTCGCCGCGGGGCTGGGCGGCGGTGGTTTCGGGGCCGCCGGGGAAGGCGATGACAATCCTCAGGATGGTCCGGTGGGACCTGCCGAGGAAGGCTCGCAGGCGGAGAGCGTGGCTCTTTCGCAGGCGGATATAGAAATGATCGAGCAGATCGTAGCAGACTCCTCCGAAGCCCTCGATGACTTCGCCGTCGTGCTCTTGGAGATCATCGGCGCCGGTCTCGAAACGCCGGAAGGCGATGACGCGCTGATCCAAGCCCTATCCCTGGTCTGCCAGCAGTGCATGGACCTGGGAAACACGGACGGCCTGAGTCTGGTGCTAGAGCGGCTCGAGGCATTGGAGGGGGAGGGACGGCGGCCGGCCGGCTTCGCCTCCGGAGTGATCGGCGACGCCGTGACCCCGGCGCGCCTGGCCAAGTTGATCGAGCGGATGGGCCAGGCGTCAATGCAGGAGGCCGAGCGGATGGAGCGGCTCCTGGGGCGGATGCGCGAATGGATATACCCGGCCCTGCTGGGCACGCTCGTCGAGAACAACGACAAGTCCGTGCGCAAGACGGTGCTCGCGCTCCTTCACACGGAGTCCGGGATACCGGGACAGTATCTCTGGCCGCTCATGCACGACACCCGCTGGTATGTGGTGAGAAACGCCGTACAGCTCGCCAGGGGCTCCACCGATCCGGAGCTGCCGGTCCAGCTGGAGCGGCTTCTGCGCCATCCGGATGAGCGGGTCCGCCGGGAGGTCATTCGCAGCCTGGACGTGATCGGGGGAGCGCGGGCGGCTCCGCTTCTCGCGAGGGCTCTGCAGGACGAGGACGCGGCGGTGCGCACTCTGGCGGTCCGCAGCCTCGGCCGTCATGGGAACCGAGGACACTTCGCGGCGGTGAGCGCGCGGGTCGAGACCCGGGAGTTCGAGACCCGGTCTTCTGAGGAGCTGGAGGCCTTTCTTCAGGCCTTCGCGCTTCTGGGTGGGGAAACCACCATCGATACGCTGAACAAGATGTGGAAGAGGAGATTCTTCGGGACCCGTCCTCTGCCCCTCAGGCTGGCGGCGGTCCAAGCCCTCGGTCTCATCCCGGCCCGGGCCGCCCGCGATTCTCTTGGCGAGGCCGCCAAGTCCAACGACGCGCAGCTGCAGAAAGCGGCGGCTCGCGCTCTCGCCCAGGGGCAGAGCCGGGGCGGGGAGGCCCGCTCATGACCGACAAAGCCGAAGCGGCCGCCATCGCACGGCGAGGCCAGCAATTGACCCTCGCGCTGGCCTCAGCCATACGCACAGGGGCCTACTACGACGAAGGCAACACGGTCATGAGGCAGGCCGTTTCGAGTCTAGCCCGGGTACTGGCCGAGGCGAGCGCGGAGAACGGCGCTGTGAGCGTGGGCATACGCAGCCACTGCGTGTTCGTCGACAAGGTGCGCGTTCCGACATCTGTGTCCACGTACGAGCGCTTCACTTTCCTCGTGCAACTGTTCGACGTGTGGAGCATCACGGAGATGACCTTCAACGCCGGTCTCAGCGACAGCGAGCTGATGAGCGCACTCTTGCTGGTCTCGCGCGAGCAACCGGTGCAAGGTGGGCCGGGTCTGAGCACGCTGCTCACCACAAAGGGCGTGGAGTACATCGTCGTCGAGGAGATCGTACAGGCGGAGGATGAAGCCGAGTCAGTGGGCCCCGGTCCCCTGGAGGTGTCCGCCATCGTGGCGTACTCAGCGGCCATGCAGCTGGGCGGTGAACTGGGCAAGGTGGCCGGGTCCATAGAGCCGGGGATGGTCCGGCGTGTGCGTCATGTCACCCAGGCGGTGGTGGACGAGATCATCCGTGACCCCGCGTCGGTGCTGTCACTGACCACGATCAAGGACTACGACAAGTACCTCGTCCTGCACTCCACGAACGTGGCTGTACTGTCGACGGTGCTCGGTCAGCGGCTCGGTCTGAGCAAAGCGAGACTGGGCGAGCTCTGCCTCGCCGGGTTCCTCCACGACGCGGGCAAGCTGGGAGTCGACCCCGACATCCTGCAGAAGCCTACCGAACTCGACGATCGAGAGTGGGAGCAGATGCGGCGCCATCCGCTCCTGGCAGCCTATGCGCTGCTGGGCAAACAGCGACTGACGGCGTCCAACATGAGAGCGGTGGTGGTGGCCTTCGAGCACCATCTCAACCACGATCTGAGCGGCTATCCGGCCACCGAGATCAAGAAGAGCGTGTCGCTGTTCGGGAGTATCGTCTCGATCGCCGATGTCTTCGACGCGCTCACCACGGCCCGTGTCTACAGGGACATCAACTTCACGCCCGCTGATGCCATGGTGGAGGTCATCAAGAGATCCGGGACCGGTTTCGACCCCGTGCTGGTCAAGCTGTTCGCCCAGGTCATGGGCCTGTACCCTCCGGGGACGGTGGTGGTGTTGACCGGTGGCGAGGCGGGTGTGGTCTGTAGGCCGCCTGCAGTGGGCCTTCCGCTCGACCGGCCGAAAGTGCGGATCGTCGTCGGGGAGGAGCCCGGGGTCGTCCGAGATCTCTACGAGCGCAACGGCTCTGGGTTCGTCCGCGACATACTGGCCGTCCTCAATCCGTCGAACCAGGGCCAGATGCCCGCCGTCGACCCCGAGGTGCTCAGGCTTCTGAACTAGTCACGCGTGGTGGGGCCGCCGGACGCCGTCGTCCCTAACCGCTCTTCTTGCCTCCCACGAACAGAGAGACGCTGACCGAGACCACGCTGATGACGAGAGCACCCAGCACGGCGTTCCAGAACCCGTCGATGTGGAACTCCAGGCCGATCCCCTCGACCATGATGTACGAAGCCAGCCAGAGCATCAGCCCGTTGATCACCAGCGTGAACAGTCCCAGCGTGATGACGATCAGGCCGCAGGAGAGGGCGTACAAGAAGGGACGGATGAAGGCGTTGATGAGTCCGAGCACCAAGGCGACAAGCAGCACGGACCATATGCGGTGAGGCTCGTCAACGTGGATGCCGGGCACGATCCACGTCGCGACCGCGACGGCCGCGGCCGTTATGGCCCAACGTACGAGGAATCTGGGCAACGGTCAGGTTCGAGTCAGTGGGCGGACTTGAGCAGCACCTTACCCATGCCCCAAGCATCCCCTATCCGGTCTCCCAGAGCCCAATAGCTGTTGTCCGGCATGGTGAGTACGAAGGGGCGGAGCTTGGCGACGTCGACCTTGCCGTCCGTGAGCACGTTCTCCGTCGCGTAGGCATTCATGACCTCGCCGATGAACAGGTAGTCGCTGGGCAGCTCCACCGTCTGCTCGAGGCGGCATTCCACGGTGAGAGGGCATTGACGGACCATGGGCGCCGACTC
>ENA-UOUL01003626-UOUL01003626.1-bioreactor-metagenome-genome-assembly--contig:-NODE-3626-length-15457-cov-3.599220_pt1 | contig 15457 bp, 11 predicted proteins | sample MGYA00249838_ERZ747220 | MGnify/ENA primary metagenome ERZ747220 (study PRJEB28778, sample SAMN05720191) | bioreactor metagenome | isolation source: Anaerobic biogas reactor | place: USA:Washington...
CCTAGAGCCTAGAGCCTCTCCACCCCCTTGCCCTCGCCCCTATAATCCTCCAGAGGCGGCTGGAGGCCGCGCGATTGGTGCAAAGGCTTGAAAACTCGAATTTTGCTGGCCCGTATTTCCGGCGGCGGTTAGAATATGCGTGACCGGCCCCCGGAACCGGAAGGCGGCGGGCCAACCGAGCTGCAGGTATTACTGTGCGGATATAAGCCAGACTACTAACGGTCTCATAGCTAAGGAGATAGGACTATGAAGCGCACGCGTAACCCCGGCTTCACCCTCGTCGAACTGCTCACCGTGGTGGCCATCATCACCCTTCTGATCAGCATCCTCGTCCCCGCGGTCAACCGCGCCCGACGAAACGCCCTCGAAGCCAGTATCCGGGCCCAGCATTATTCGCTCAGCCAGGGACTTGAGATGTTCAAAGGCGATTATCACTACTATCCGTCGTCCCTGCCGCAAGACGCTGATGGTGCTGAGCCGACCGACACCAACGACGACGGGGATCTACGTGACCAAGTCGTTGATGCTACCCACGTAGTCCAAGGGGCGCACCGGCTCGCGTTCGCCCTCATGGGTCGCGACAAACTCGGCTGCCCGGCCGGTGCTGGCGCGGATAGCATCAGCACAACCTACTATCGCACCAACACAGGCACGGTCGTTGGTCCCACTGATCCAGACTGGGGTAATCCCGATATGAAGGTTGCCCGACGCGGGCCGTACATTAGCCCGGAAGGCTACCAGACGATCGAAGACCAAAGCGTCACAACCGACGGCTATGTCTGGCTGCTCTGTGACAAGTATAATCGCACTAGGGATCCGGTTCCCAGTGGGGCGACCAATTATTTGGACTACTCGCCGATCCTCTACTACGCCGCCAATGAGCGCGGCAAGGGCATTTCCCGTCCCAATGCCAAGGACGACATTTACTACTACGAGGACAACCGGAACATTACCGACGGGAACTTCAGAGACATCTCCGGCAATAGTAGCGTCAATTCCGTCGATTTCTGGCGGTTCATCCAAGACGCGAGCGCAACCGTTGGTGGTAGCTTGACGGATGTCCCTGCCGACGGGACACCAAGTGCCACGCCGCTCTTCCGCCCGCACAATCCCGAGGGTTTCATCCTCCTCTCCGCCGGCAATGACTTGATCTTCGGCACCGAGGATGACATCTTCAACTGGACGGTGGAATAGTCTTTGACGGGTCCACGATGACGACGACGGCCCGGACAATGCGAGGCTTCACGCTGATCGAGATCATGGTGGCCACAGCCATCATCGGGATCCTGATCGCCGTGATCATCACCGCCACCGCGGCGGCTCACAAGCAGTCGCAGGTCACCCGGACCCGCCAGACCATCGCCATGCTCTCCGAAGCCGTCACCGCCTTCAAAAACGCCACCGGCTACTACCCCCTGGCCGTGCCCATCGACGCATGCGACCGTGAACAGTGGGATCGATTCGTGCGTGACGACCGTATGGGCTGGAGGGCCGGTGGCGATCCTCCCGACTGGGACGACTACTTCTTTCGGGACACATCATCGGACGCACCGGCGATGAATTGGGAAGGGGTGACCGAGTTCTCGGATGGGCTGGGCGGCGTTGCTCCCACCAACAATGACTTTCTGGTATTCCAGCTTGAGCAGGTGCCGCAGTCCAATTCCATCCTGGAGCAGATCAGGACGGCCGCTCCGGCCGAGACGAGCCGCAGGCCCGATGCCTCCGGTCAGTGGCAGGAGGCGTCGGGGCTTTGCCAATTGGGCCATCCGCTGGACGCCGATGGGACGTACCGCCAGGTCCGCCAGGTCCAGGACGCCTGGGGAATCCCGCTTCGGTATTGGTCGGGCGACATCATGAAGTGGGCCAAGCGCATAGGTCCAGGAGATCCGGCATGGCCGACAGAGACCCAGCGGCATCTCGCCGAGAAACTCCAAGCGGCCAATTGGGGATTCTTCATCGAATCCGCCGGCCCGGACGAGCTTTTTGGCTGGTGGGGCGACCGCGACGAGCCCTTCAACGCCACCCGGGTCGCAGACAACATCCACTCCACCGACGAGTGACCGCACGGCGCGTCGTTTCGACGCCTCGCCAACCCGAATCCCCATCTTGATCCGCATCCGCGTGTTCCGCGCCGTTCTGGAAAGGGCAGTTCTACCACTTCCGGCGGATCGGCACACCGGCGGCGATCAACTCGTCCTTGATCGCTTTGATCGAATACTCGCCGCTGTGCGTCATGCTGGCGATGATCGCCGCGTCGGCGAAGGCCTCTTTGAACACGTCCGTCAGGTGTCGCGGCACGCCCGCGCCGCCCGAGGCGACCACCGGAACGCCCACGTTCGTCGCGATCAGCCGCGTCAGGTTCAGCTCGTAGCCTTCGCGCGTGCCGTCGGCGTCCACCGAATTGACCACGATCTCGCCCGCGCCGAGCTGCTCCGCCCGCTTGGCCCAGGCCAGTGCGTCCAACCCGGTGCGATGGCGGAAACCGCGCGTGGTGATCTCATAGCCGCTGGGGAATCGCGCCAGGTCATCGGTCTTGGCCGGGTCCATGCCCAACACGATGCACTGGGCGCCGAACTGCCGCGCCCCTTCCGCGATGATCCCGGGATTCTCGACGGCCAGCGAATTGACCGAGACCTTCTCCGCCCCCGCCAGCAACACCCGCCGCATGTCGTCGAGATTCTGAATCCCGCCGCCGACCGCGAAGGGGATATGCACGGCCCGTGCGACCTGGCGGACCATCTCGATATCGATCGGACGCCGCTCGGCTGAGGCGGTGATGTCGTAAAACACCAGCTCATCGCAGCCGCCGTCGCTGTAGGCCACCGCCATCTCGACCGGGTCGCCCAGATCGACGTTGTTCTGAAACCTCACGCCCTTGGTCACCTTCTTGTCGCGGACGTCGAGGCAGGGAATGATCCGTTTGGTCAGCATCAGGGATTCCAGTCGGCGAAATTCTCGAGCAGTCGCAACCCGATCCGCCCGGAACGCTCCGGGTGAAACTGCGTGGCGAAAAGGTTGTCTCTGGCCACGGCGGAGGCGAACACCGCGTCGGCATAGTCCGTCCGGCCCGCGATCAGAACCTGGTCGGCCGGCGCCGGATAGTAGCTGTGAACGAAGTAAAACTCGCTGGCGTCCTCGATACCGGCGAACAGCGGGTGCGGCTTGGCGATGTTCACCGCGTTCCAGCCGATCTGCGGGATCTTGCAGAGCGGATCCCTGGGCCGAAACCGCCGGACCCGGCCGGGCAGCACGCCCATGCACGTGGTTTCGCCTTCCTCGGAGAACTCCAACAGCACCTGCATTCCAATGCAGATGCCCAGAAACGGCGTGCCGCGCCCGATTACCGTCCGCAGCGCGTCGAGCAATCCCAGTCCGGCAAGCTGCTCCATCGCCGCCCCAGCCGCGCCGACGCCCGGAAACACCACCCGCGAACCCGCCAGCACGTCCTTCGGGTCGTCGGTGATCCGCACCCGCGCCCCGAAGTGCTCGAAGGCCAGTTGCACGCTCGTCAGGTTACCCGCTTTGTAATCGACAATGGTAATCACAGCGATTCTCGCAAGGCTGTCGCATCAAAGGCGTCACTTTTACCCAAACCCCAATCATATCACAAGCCCCCGTCCGCCACATGCCGAAGAAGCCAAAAATACGATATGGATATAATTGGCCCACCCAAATCCGCTTACATGTTTGACGGTGTTATATAAGCCATTGCAACATAAAGGGTTGTGTAATACTAGAAATCTATAATTCCATTGGTGCGGCCGCTGGAATTAGCTACAATATACTTTCACGTCGGCGAGGAGGCGCAGATGGCCAAGAATCTCGATGTACCGCTGGTCGGGCGGGACAAGATCAACCAGTACAACCGCCAGCTCATCCTGAGCCTGTTCAAGGGCGGCAAGACCCTGGCCCGGCGGGACATCGTGGCGTTGACCGGGATGCGGCAGGGCACCATGCAGGTCCACGTCGAGTCGCTGCTGAAGGAAGGCATCCTGCAGGAAAAGGGCCCGGGCCGGTCCAAAGCGGGCCGCCGGCCCAAGCTCTTGCAGATCAACCCGAAACGGTACATGATCGTCGGCGGCTACCTGATGCCGAACCAGGTTCAACTGACGCTGTCGAACCTGCTGGGCACGGTGGTGGCCCATCAAGTGGAGGAGCCAACGGTCCTGGAGGATCGCAACCACCTGCTGCTGTCGCTGGGCCGCGGGCTGATCCGTCTGATCGAGGACCGCTGTCGGCGTGAGGATATCCTCGGCATTTCGCTGGGCGTGCCGGGCCGGCTGGACGTCAAGGAGCAGACGCTGACCGAGACGCGGCTGGGAACGTGGTGGAAGGGGATGGAACTGGGCCGGTACATCCGCAGCCAGTTCGGCTGCCGGGTCTGGGTGGAAAACGACATCCGCCTGGCCACGCTGGCCGAGGCGCGGTTCGGCGTCTGCAAGGACGTCAAGAGCTTTCTGTACGTGAACGTGGGATCGGAAATCCAGTTGGGAATGGTGCTGGACGGCAAGATTTACGCCGGCGCCGAGGCGGTGGCGGGCAAGCTGGGCCACGTGTGCCTCGACCCGGACGGCCCGTTGTGCGGCTGCGGCAATCGCGGCTGCCTCAACACGCTTGCCTCGAACTACGCGCTGGTCGATTTCTATCAGAAGCTGATCGGGCGGGACAAGGGATCGATCACGGTCGAGGACATCGTCAATGAGGCGCGGTCGGGTCAGACCGCAGCCAAGTACGCCCTCGAGCAGGCGGCGCGATGGTTGGGACTGGCTCTGGCGAGCCTGGCCAACCTGTTCAATCCCGAGACGATCGTTCTGGCCGGCCAGATCTCGCTGGCGGGGGAGTTGTTCCTGGTGACGCTGCTGGACATGATCGCCGACCGCACCGCGCCGCCGACCAACAAGGTGCGGGTCGAGTGGTCGCAGTTGGCGGACCAGGCGGTGACGATGGGGGGGATTGGCCGAGCCCTGGACGATTTCTACGCCCTGCCCATCATCGAATCGCATCTGCTGCTCTCGGGCCTGTAGCCGCCGGCGTCCGGCGTCGTCGGCGTTTATCGGACCTGACTTCTTACCTCACGTAACTCAACCGGGCAACCAAGTCTGCCGAATTAAGTAGTGCAACCATTGATCGAGCAGCGGATGCTGAGTGTGGGCAATTTGGCGGGGCTGACAAATGACAACGGCAGACGTGGCGAATCCGTGCATGGAGATCCTCCGGTACGCCTGTGACCGAAACGTTCCAATCGAGTTGCACTATGTGAACGCCAGTGTCTCGTCGTCGCGGGTGGAGCCGGACATGCTCTACGCCCAGACGCGAATGCTGGGCCTGGACGAGCAGGCGATCTACCTGGACAGTCCGCAGAGCATCGGCAAGGACGTGCGCCTGCGGGTCGGCCGGGACGTCGAAGCCTATTTCGTGGTCCAGAACCGGATCTACACGTTCCGATCCCAGGTGACGCGGTTGCGGTGCACAGTGGAACTGAACTCGGTGATGAAGGTGGTGGGCATGTGCCTGGCGATGCCCAACCTGATCCGGTCGGGCCAGCGCCGCGAAGACCACCGGATCTCGTTGGCCTCCCTGCCGGGACCGCTGACGGTGGACCTGCACGAGACGTCGGCTGAGGATCCCAATCTCTGCCCGGTCGACGTCCGGCGGTTTGTCGGTCAGGCGGCGGACCTCTCTCGCGGCGGCATGGCCGTCATCATCGCCAACGAGGACCGGTTCCTGCTGCGCCACGGCAGGAAGTACTTTCTCTCGTTTGCCCTGCCGGAGGACGGCCGCGAGATGACCTTCCTGGCCGAGCTTCGGCACATGCGCGACATCCACAAGGATTCAGCCAAGCGGCTGGGCTTCCAGTTCCTGCGCTGGCCCGACGTGGTCCAGATGCGCGAAAAGTCCTCGGCCCTCGGCAAGTTCCTGGCCCGAATGGAACGCGAGTATCTGCTGCGCAACAAGGGCTAGACGCGTCACTTGCCGAAAGGTCCGGCCCGCAATCCTCCAGCCGTTTTCTAGGCCGATCGGCACTCGCTGATCACCGGCGCCTCGTAAAGGCCATAGGCCACCAGATTGTACTCGTCCTGCCAATTGTCCGGATTGTACTGAAACTCGCCGGGCCCGATCCAGTTGGGGGTGTTGACCATGTGCAGCGGCCCGAAGGCGTTGCGCCGGGAGCCGAGCAGCTTGATGTCGATGACGTTCTTGCCCTTCTGGAGCGTCTCGGTGATATCGAGCCGGTAGTCCGGCCAGGGCAGCACGACCGGTTCGGCCGTGTTGACCGCGACTTCGACGGCCGCGGCCCCGAACGACGGAATGCTCAGGATGTATCGAGCGCCCTCGGCCGGTTCGAGCTCGAACGGCATGCGGTAGATCATGTTGCCGCTGTAGAAGGGCAGCGACTGGTCCTGCCATTTGCCGAAGTCCAGCTTGGACGGCATGCGGCTGATCGCCACGTTCTTGCCGTCGGTATCGACGCCGAATTGCCCGAGCAGGTAGACGATTTCCAGGTCGGCTTTGCGGTCGAACTGGCCTTCAAGGGTCAGAACGTTCCGCCCGCGCTTAAGCAGCTCCGGATCGAGCCGGATGGTCCGGATCGCCGGGTCCACCCACCAGCCGCTGGCCATGTCCGAGGTGACGTACCGGCCGTTCAATTCGATCCGCCATCGCTCCGGCTGCTCCAACGCCAGCAGCACCGGACCGGAAGGCAGGGTTTTGACGTTGAATTTGTAAGCCAGCTTGAGCGGAGCGGTCGGGCCCAGCGGCTCGTCCTTGGTCATCCACGGCTGAACCATGTGGCCCGCGCGAGGCGAGAGGTCCAGGGCGTCGCGCAGCTCGTTGTCCAGCCGCAGGATTTCCATCTGCGTTCGCGAGAACGGCTTCTTGTCGCCGACGTCCGCCTTGGCGTCGGCCCGGTCGAGCACCAGGACGTTGTGGTCGTCCAGCAGGAAGCTCCATCCGCCCGGATCGAGCTTGACCTGATTGCCGGTCGGCTGAGGCTTCGGCAGCGGTGGCAGTTCTTTCGGCTGGCTCGAGACGACGATCAGTCGCGATCCGCTGGGCGGAATGTCGATCTTGAACGTCGCGGTCTTGTACGTCAGTTCGCCGGCCAGTTTGTACTGCCTGGCGGCCAGGGTGTCCCAGAGCTGGATCTGCCCGCCGCGCGGCAGGTCAAGTTGCAGACGGACCGTCAGTTGTTCGTGGGCTTCCTTGCGGTTGGTATTGACCAGGAACAGCACCCAGTCGTCGCCGATCCGGCGGAACTGGTGCAGCACGTCGGCGGCTTCGCGCCCGGCGGCGTCGCGGATCGACACGCGGCGGACCTTGTCCTGCAGCGAGGCGGCGATCGCATCGGCGTTGTTCTCGACGGTCTTGCCCTCGGCGAACGCCTTGACGTCCCCGTTCGACTCGCCCTCGACGAATCCGGCGGCCGATCCGGCGAAGACCACCTTGCCGCCGGCGTCGCTGAACCGCCGCAGCAGATCGAGCGTGGTCCGCCGCAGCGTGGCCACCGGCGGAACGAGCACGGCGCGGTATTTGCCCTGCCCGATTTGCAGGTGCGGCCCGGCCTGATCGCGCTCGACACTGGCCGCCAGTTCCGTCAGCAGGTGCTCGTCGGCGAAATCGAAGTCCAGGTGCGCGCCCAGCAGCCCGGCGGCGAACTGGTGGTAGTCCTGATCCATCCGCATGAAGCGCGGCTCCTTGCTGTCAAAGGTCTTCATGTACAGGTAGTAGCTCTCGATGGGATGGATCACCGCCAGATCGCAGACCGCCTCGCCGTCGCTCAGGAGCACGTTCACCCGCGAGAAGTAGTCCTCGACCGTCTTGAATTGTTTCCACCAGGGCGACTGGAAATGGATCGACGCCGGGTAGTCGCGCTTGGCCTCGCCGGCCATCGAATACCACGAAAGGTGCGGGCAGCGCAGCGTGATGCCCAAAGCCGCCTGCCAGTCCCCGCTGTGCTTGTACGCCTCGAATGTGGTCTCCCAGCCGGTGCATCCGTAGAGCTCCGAGAGCACCCACTTGCGGCCGGTCTGACGGGCGACCGAGGCCACCTGTTTGGCCGCGAGGTACTCGATCCGGTACTGGGTCAGGATGTCGATTCCGGGGGCCTGCATGTACGGGTAGAACTGCATGGCCGCCCCTACGGCGCTGACTTGGTGACTCAGCGGGTCTTCGCAGAGGACGTGGCCGGTGAACAACAGGTTGTTGCGGCTGCACCACTCGCCGATCGGCTTGGCGAACGACTCGACGAACAGGCGGGTCCTGCAGCGATGGTAATGATAGCGGGCGCGGCTCTCGTCGGCGCCCGTTGTGTCAAAAAACAGCTCCGGAAGATGTTGGAGCAGGTCATAGCCGAACATTTCCTGGAACCGGTGCGGCAGCGCCTCGGTCCACTGGACCACACCTTCGTTCCGCCATGGCTCGCCGCAGTTCGGCTCGTCGGTGAAAAGTCCGGGCACACTCTTGCCGAATTTCTCGCCGCAGTGTCGCAAATAGGCCTCGTGCGTTACCTCCATGAACCGCGCAACGGCCTCGGGATTCATCGTGTCCAGATAGGCATACCCGTTGTACCACGGACTGTTGGGCTGAAGCTCGATCGAGAACTTGAGCACCTCGGCGTACTGCGGCAGAATGGTGATGTCCGGCTTCTGCTCGAGCTTCTTATACCAGCCGATCCGTTCGTCCTCGAAGACCGCGCCGAACACGAAGTTCCGCGACGGATCGGCGGGCCAGTCGAAACCCTCGGGCGCATGGCGCGAAACCGCCAGACGCCGGGCTCGATACCGCTCGTCCCGGGTGACGAGGCTGCCCGCCGCCCCGGACGGCCAGCGGTCCTCGTCGTAGAGCCACGCCTGCGTCCCGGTCTTCTCCGCCTCGTCGATGCACTGATTGACCAGATCGAACCACTCGTCGCTCAGATAGGCGGTATTGAGCCCGACCCGGGAGTGCATGAAGTAGCCGCCCATCCCCATCTGCGCGAACAGCCGGATCTGCCGGCGAAGCTCATCGCCCGTCAGGGCCGCGTTCCAGGCCCAGAACGGCTTGGCCCGATAGGCCACCGACGGATCGCCGAATTCCTTGAGCAACTCTGATGCATGCATCTTTTCCACCTCGAGTTCCAATTACAACAGAAAGGCAGACCTCGTCTCGGAAGGTCTGCCTTCGCCAATCAGCCTCTAAAAGCGCCCAACTGTATACCACGGACCAAAAACTTCTGCAAGGCAATAAAGACCACGATCGGGGGCACGACGTTGAGCATCGAAGCGGCCATCAAAAGGTTGGTCTGCCGTCCGTAAAGCTCCTCGAAATACAGCATGCCGATCGGGAGAGTCTGGAGCCACGAATCCTTAATCATAATCAGTGGCCAGAAGAACGAGGCATAGTTGCCCAGAAAGATGAAAATGGCCAGCGTGATCAGCGCGGGCCCGCACTGGGGCAGGATCACGTCGACGAACACGTGCCACTTCGACGCCCCGTCCAGCGCCGCCGCCTCATCCAGGCTCCGGGGCAGCGACAGCATGTACTGACGCATCAGGAACGTGCCGAACGCTCCAAACGACGCGGGCAGGATCAGACCCAGGTAGGTGTTGACCAGGTGCAGCTTGACCATCAGGAAGTAGTTGGGGACGATCAGCACCACTCCAGGAATCATCATGGTGGCGATATAGAGGGCGAATACCGCGTCTCGTCCCCGCCACCGCAGGCGGCTGAAGGCGTAGCCGGCCATCGAACTGGTCAGCAGTTGCAGAAACGTGACCCAGCCGGCCACCAGCAGGCTGTTGAAGTACCATTTGCCGAACGCCAGGTCCAGGACCCGTCCCGCGCCGGTCCGCGGCGGCTGCAGTCCCAGTACGACCGCGTAGTTTTCCCACTGCCAGCTCTGCGGGGCGAAACTCCCTCGCTCGACCTCCGAAAGGGGCTTCAGCGAGGTCATCACCATCCACAGGAACGGCGCCGCCATCGCCACCGCCAGGGCGGTCAGCAGGGCCAGCCGGCCCAGGCCCGCTGCGCGGGAGCGGCGTCGAGGCGCGGTCGATCCTGTTTGCGGTTGACTCTCCATCTCCACAGCTCTTGCTTGCACTCCAAACAACGGCGGTTGACGCCCGCCCGCCAAGGCCATATTATGACTTGGTGGGTGAGGGATTTCCAATGAACTGCGGCTATGTGGCAACCGGCGGAGGTGGCTGATGGACAAGATCAAGGCGATCTGCTCTGAGTTTCTGACGGAACGCAAGGGCAAGGGCAAACGCCCCGAACGCGAGGCCGCCGAGGCGATCGTTCACGGCGTCTACCGGTTCTTGTGGGCCGAGCGGGCTGAGGGCCGTCTGACGCCGGACCCGTGGCCGGTCCTGGCCCAGAGGGTTGATGACCTGCTGGGCGGACATTTCCCGAGAAACGAAGTGCTGCTGCCCGCCCAGGCGGCGATGGTCGCTCCGGTGCTGCGGGAATTCGGCGCGTGGCTTTGTGGCCGGGGGCTCTGGACCAAGTCCCAAAAGGAGGCGTACCTGGCCGCGATCGACCGGATCCTGCCGGAGTTCCAGCAGGCCTACGATGCGGCGTGCCTCCTGAGTTTCTGGTCTCTGGCCGGCTACGAACTGCCTTCCCTGCTGGATCTGGGCATCCTCGATACGGTGCTCAAGAAGTCTTTCCTTGAGGACAGGCAGCGCGACCTGATCCGCCGGGCGGCGGAAGAGGAACTCGCGGCTTGGGATGAGGCTGCGGAACTCGAGCCGGTCGAGGAGGATGATCAGGCGATGATCGACCTGCGGGTCCACCGCGAGGACGGCACGGTGATCGATGCCGAGGACCTGCTGGCTGAGGAGTTCGAGGAAGAGGAAGCCGACGACGACCTTCTCTACGAGGATGAGGAGGCGGATGAACACGAGGGGGACGGGGACGACTTCGAGGAAGTCGTGGAGGAGTCTTACTTTACGGTCCGAAAGATGGACGGTCCGACGGTCTTTCTCGAAGGCCTCAGCGCGGAGGCCGGCGCCGTCTTTCCGATCTGGGTCCCGCCCACGCTGGCCGGGCTGCTCAAACCGGGATGGTTTGTCGTGGCGGAACTGATGCGGGACGTCGAGGACGGGGCGATACGGGCCGCAGCCGTCGAACGCGTGGTCCCGAAGTTTTGGCCCGGCCTGCACGAACTGAAGGAGCCGGTTCTGGACGAGGACGACGACTGGTTGATGGAGGCCTGCGAGTCTCCTGAGGAGGAAGCGGACGCCGACGAACTTGACGCTACCCTCGGTGAGATGGCCGAGACCCTGGCCAATATGCTGGAGCCCGAGGCGCCTCCGCTGCTGAGCAAGCGGCAAGCCCGCTCCCGCATGAACCAGGTGTTCGTGTTCAAGGTCTGGCAGGGCAAACGCTGGTGCCGTATCGAGGTTTTGGGCGGCAACGAATTGGCCGAGCTCGACCTGGCGATCCGCGAGACGATGCGGCTGGATACTTCCGACCATCTCAGCGAATTCTACGAAGGCTTCACGCGAAAGAGCCGCGGCTACGGGCACATCGACCCGCTGGGCGGCGGACCGGGAGCGAACCTGAAGATAGCCGAACTGGCCATCGAGCCGGCGGATACGATCAAGTACGTCTACGACTTCGGCGACTGGCTCGAATTCAAGGTCAAGTTCGAGAAGATCGTCGAGCCCGAGGCGAAGGCCAAGTATCCGCGGGTGACCCGCAAACCGTAGATCGCAGCGGCTCAGCGGCCGCGCAGGTCATCCAGGGCCTTGAACATCGCCTCGACGTTGGCCGGCGGAACCTCGGCCAGGATGTTGTGAACCTGCGTGAAGACAAAGCCGCCGCCGGGAGCCAGAATCTCGACCCGCCGCTTCACGTCGTCGTAGACCTGCTGCGGTGTGCCTCTGGGCAACACACGCTGCGTATCGCAGCCGCCGCCCCAGAAGGCGATCTCGCGCCCGAACTCGCGCTTCAGACGCACCGGGTCCATGTCCGCCGCTGAGGTCTGCACGGGGTTGACCACCTCGAAACCCGCCTCGATCAGATCCGGCAGCAGCTTGTAGATCGACCCGCAACTGTGCAGGAAGACCTTCAGGCCGCTGTGCTTCTTGATGTGGTTGATGATCGTCGCGTGGCGAGGCCGAAACACCTCGCGGTAGATCTGCGGCGAGAAGAACGGCCCGGACTCGGTGCCCAGGTCGTCGCCGAGTTGGATGATGTCCACCGTGCCGGCGATTCGCGGCAGGAGCCGATCGAGATTCGACAGGTGAATCTCCACCAGCCGATCCAGCAGCCGTTCGACCTTCGCCCGCTCCAGCATCAGGTCTTCGAGGAACCGCGCCAGCCCCAGCAGAAACGTGCCCCACTCAAAGAGGTTGCCGCCAAACCCGATCATCAACGCCCGATCGGTCGTCTCGTGCAAGTGCCGGGCGCGTCGGGCGATCGCGTCGAGATTGGCGTCGCTCAGCCCTTCTTTCCAGATCGGCGAAGGAACCGCCCACATGACCTTGGGCATCAGTTCCGGCAGCCGCCGCAGGTTCTCATCGGTTATCCCGTTCCGCTCCAGCGGCCAGTGCTTCTGTGTGAAGTAGAAGCAGCCTTCCGGCATCTCGGCGATCAGCGTGCCGTCATCGGCCGTGATCTGCCACGGACCCGTCGGCCGGACCAGGTTGAACCACCCGGGCACCTGGCCGATCGAACCGTCCGGCAGCGCCCAGTCCTTCCACACCTCGCCCGGCCAATCCCAGCCGACGTCCATCGCGTCGATCCCGAACCGCTCCAGGGCCCACGCCTCCGGCTCGGCCAACTGTTGGATCAGATCGTAGACGCGGGTCTGTCCGCCCGCCTGGCCAAGATACGCCTTCAGGCGGTTGTAGGCGACGGCCTGGATTCCCGTCGATCGCATCGCTCCCAGATCGACCGCCACCCGATCGGGTTCCCGATGATTCAACGCCGCCATCACGCGCTGTCGAGAGGTCATGGCTGTTCTCCCGCATCGATCGGTGCCGATTTCCTGCGTTCGCAAATCCATCTTAGCTTCCCGATCTGCCTTTTTTAACTTTTTTCACTTTTTGTGCGAAAAGGATTAATGTTTTTCTTGACGCACTCAATATCTAGTGGTTTAATCCCTACCAGAGTAGCACATGTAGTGATGCTCAGACCGGTCGGGTGTCCGTTGCAGATCAGAATCGCCGATGCAATGTCCGTTCTGCAAGGTCAACAATGCGAGGGTCATCGACTCCCGCGAGACGGACGGTGGGGCGGTAATCCGTCGTCGCCGTCAGTGCCAGGAATGCGGCAAGCGGTTCACGACCTACGAAAAAGCCGAAGCCGCCGTTCGCCTGGTGGTGGTCAAGAAGGATGGTTCACGAGTCCCCTATGACCGAAGCCGGATCCTGGTCGGCCTCCAGAAGGCGTGCTACAAGAGACCGGTGAGCGAAAAGCAGCTCGAATCGCTCGTTGACAAACTGGAAGAGCAATTGTTCTCCGAATTCGACCGCGAGGTTCCCTCCCGCTTCATCGGACAGCGGGCGGCGGAAGGCTTGCGGACGCTCGATGAGGTCGCCTACGTCCGGTTCGCCAGCGTTTACCGCGAATTTCGCGACGTCGGCGAGTTCATGGACGAGGCCCGGCAGGTCATGGAACGCCACGGCAAGGACCAACCGGGTCAGAAGCGGCTCTTTGATCAGGAGGACTGACAGCCACAATACACGGATGGATTGCCTGGTGCAGGGAGGCACGAGTGCGGAGCGCGGTCTCGGCCGCGCGGGTGAGCACCGACCGGCATTGATCGGAAGTTGCCACGGCTGGTTGGTGTCCGAACCGGGAGCGATCCGGTTGGCGCAGGTACCGGGCAAACGGCAGCGGCCTGACGGCCGTTGCGCCTTGCGGTTCCAAAGGATTGGGTCAGGTACCTCAGGCCAACGGGATCGCTCTTTTTTTTGCCCTTCCGGTCACTCGGCCAGACGCAGGCGATCGGCCCCAATCGTATGCTGCTCGAACAGCAGCGCCTCCAGCCGGGCGTACTGCGAGAAGTCGCCGGTCAGCAGATCGGCCCCCGCCTTGATAAGCCGATTCCGCTTGACCGCGCTGAGCCCGTAACGTCGGACCTCGTCCGAAGCCACGCCCACCGCCACCCCGTCCACCCGTTTGCACAGCCGCAGTTCCACCGGCCCGTCGCCGATGCACGCGAGTTGTGCGCCCTTGAGGTTGTGCTCGCGGATGATCCGCTCGATCACCATCTTTTTGGCCGACCCGGTTCCCTGTCCGGCCCAGCCGTAGATCCGGCCCTCAAACAGATCCGCGTAGCCCAGCGTCCCCGCTTCGTGGACCACGTTGTCGTGATCGGTGCCGCTGGCCAGGTACAGCTTGACCCCTCGACCCGCCAGCGCCCGCAAAAAGCACACCGCCCCCTTGATCGTATAGTCGCCCGGGTCCAACTCGCCCCGTTCGAGCTTGGCCAGCCGCGCGTTGACCATGTCCAGCAGTGCCTGGTTGTAAATCGCCTTATAGCCCATCGCGTCGAGCACCTGGTCGGCCGGCACCAATCCGAACTTCCGCACCATCTCGACCAGCGTCTCCATCTGCACGATCGTCTCAATTCCGGTCGACTGGTCGATGTAGTCGCGGACCTGCTCGAGCACGCGGTGGTACAGCTCCTCCGGCGCCTCGAGGTACTGCGGCCCGAGGATCGAGCGGACCATCACCGGCTCCATGATCTGCTCCCAGCCCTGCCGCAGCGTCGAGATGGTGCCGTCATGGTCAAAGATCGCGTGTCGTATCTGGCCCAACTCCACCTGCGGGTTGGCCACCTCGATCTCGCTGTCTTCCCAGTACCGCGAACGCCGCACGTCCTCAGCCAGTTCCACCCGGTAGACGTGATCGCAGTCGCGGACCAGGGCTGTGATCTCCTCGGGCGACGCCGTGCCGGTGGTCATCAGCTTCTGGCAGACCACCGCTGCGGCCATGTTGCCCAACTCGATCGCCTCACGCAGCGTCGTTCCGGCCGCCAGAGCTCCGGTCACCGCCGCCGCCGTCGTATCGCCCGCTCCGCACGGATCGATCTCGCCCAGAATCAGGATTCCGGGCACCTGGCTGACCTCCTTGCCGTCGAACGCGACGATGCCGCGCTCGGACTGCGTGATGATCACCTCGCGATTAGTGCGGCTGTGAATCTGCCGGGCGAAGTCCACCAGCGTGTCCATGGGCAGCCGGTCCTGTATCTCGATCGGCTGGCCGCACAGCCTTGCCGCCTCGCCCGCATTGATCTTGAGTATCACCCCGTCGTATCGCCCAAGCACGTCCCTCGCGTCCAGCAGGATCACCTTCTCGCCGAATCGCTTGAGCAACCCGCCAAGCCGCTCGATCATCGCCTCGCTGTGCAGCCCGCGCGCGAGCTGCTGGTTGACGATCAGGCCGTCCAATTCGGGCAGACGCTTTTCCAAATTCGCCAGCAGCCGGTCGACGGTGGCTGACGCGATCCGGTTGAACCGCCCGA
>ENA-UOUL01003639-UOUL01003639.1-bioreactor-metagenome-genome-assembly--contig:-NODE-3639-length-15412-cov-5.377437_pt1 | contig 15412 bp, 12 predicted proteins | sample MGYA00249838_ERZ747220 | MGnify/ENA primary metagenome ERZ747220 (study PRJEB28778, sample SAMN05720191) | bioreactor metagenome | isolation source: Anaerobic biogas reactor | place: USA:Washington...
ACGAGGTCTGGGGTGTCCCCACCTTCGTCGTGGGCGACCGGGCGGCGTTCGTGCGGCTCATGGAGCCGGCCGCCGACGGTTCGTCCGCCCGGCGGGCGGTCGAGCGGATCGTGGAGATGGTGGGCGGCTGGCCCGAGCTGAACGAGCTGAAGCACACCACCCTCGAGCACTGAGGGCCGCCGGGGGCGGCTCCGGAGGGCCGGTACTACGCTCGACCCCATGACCAGCCGAGGCGGTTCGGGCCCTCGCAGCGTGCAGGAGCGGAGCGGGCAGGGACGACCCGAGCGGGAGATCCACGACGATCGGCACATGAGCGACCTCGAGGCGCTCATGTGGAACCTCGACAAGGACCCCTTCCTCTCCTCCACCTTCGGCAGCCTGACGATCCTGGACCGCCCACCCCACGAGGAGCGCTTCCGCGAACGGGTCCTGGCGATGGTGGCGGCGGTGGCCAGGATCACGAGGACAATGAGAACCGTTTGCATGGTCTATTCTCCCTTCTCGCGACTGAGCAGATGGCCGATGAAGTAGGCCAGGACGGCGGCACCGAGCGCCGGGAGAATGGCGGGGACCCTGGTGGCCCCTCCCACGGCCAGTTGGGACAGCCCGGCCACCAGCGCCCCGACCACCATGGACAGGATGCCCGCCAGCGGTCGCGGCTTCTTCAGCCACAGACCCAGAACCAGGACCGGAAGGATCGCCGGCGCCCAGATCGTGTAGCAGACCAACAGGCCGTCGATGATCGTGGGTACGGCAGCGGCCGCTACGGCGGCGGCTACGGCGATCATCACCGTCGCCGTACGCCCCACATCCAGGGCCTTGCCATCGACGAGGCGGTGAATCGGGCGAACGATGTCCTGTGTGAAGACCACCGCCCCGGCGTTCAGCAGCGAATCCAGACTGGACATGATGACGGAAATCGAGACGACCAGCAGCAGCATGTACCCTTCGGTGGGCATGATCGCCTTGACCATATTCAGCAGGACATGGTCCTCATCCGTCCCGGCCGGGACGATCCCGCGCGCCGCCACGCCCAGCGAGATCATCACCGCAAACCACACCACGCTGAACAGGCCTCCCAGCACGAAGGCGTGTTTGGAGACGCGCGTCGTGCGGGACGCCAGCGCGCGGTTGGCATAGGGCGGAATCAGCGTCTCGCCCAGCAGAAACGCCGTGACCAGGCCGATGATCTGAAACGGCGTCTTCGAGGCCAATCCGTCCTGCGTCGCCACAGCGGCCCGCTCGGCGAATCCGGCAATCCCCCCTTCCAGGTGGAAGCCCAGTGCCAACACAAGCACGACGGGCAACAGAATGGCGAAGGCGGTGAACTGAAAGGCGTCGGTGACCACGCTCGCCCGCAGGCCGCCGGAGGTGGTGTACAACGTGGTGATCCCGACGATGAGCACCACGCCCGACCAGAGTGGCAGACCGAGGACGTCCTTGAACACGACCCCGCCGGCCTTGGCCATCACCGCCGCATAGCCCGTGCACAGGCCCACCGAGATGACGCCCGCCAGAACGTGACATCGCCGATCGTACTTCTGCCCGATGGCGTCGCCGAGCGTGTGACAGTCGTTCAGGGCCCGCAGGCGCGGCGCCACGAGGACGCCGACGAGCACGTTCTGAAGGGAATAGGCCAGACCGATGCCAAAGAACAGGAACCCACTCTGGAACCCTTTGCCCACGAACCCGATGGAGAACCCCGGACCGACGTACGTCGCGCAGAGACTGCCGAAGACCAGCGCCAGAGGCAAGGCCCGGCGGGCCAGGGAGAACTCCGCATACTCGCGGGCGGCGCGGGCGCGCACGGCGACAAACGTGAGCACCACCACGTAGCTGGCCACGAGCGTCACCGAGACCACCGTATGCACCGTTCCGTTCCCTACCGTTTTGTGCCACTTCCCGCTCGGCGTGAGGGAGCGGGTCTGTCCACGCAGGTTCAGCCTCTATTCACGCCCGTCCTGAAACGCCTCTTCCTCCAACTCGCTGATCACGGCATCCAGGTCGGATTCCGTGCGAATCCACCCGACCTCCGGATCGACCAGGAATGAGCTGTACCACTGAATCAGGTTCTTCGCGAAGTCGGCATCCTTGCAGTAGATGCCGAAGGAAATCTCTCCGGCGTGCGAGCCCTGCTTGCGCGGAATCTGCGGGAAGGCCAGCAGCACCGCATCGCGGCTCAGCATGAATTCAATGTCGGAAACCTTGCTGTTGTAGATGCGCAGCCGGCCCGACTCGATGGCGTCGGGATACTTGCGAAACAGGTGCCGGGCGGCGTTGGAGAACCCGGGAACGCTGAGGTTCATCGCACGATGCACCCGGACATCGGGATACTCTTCGATGATCGTATAGAGTTGGCTGAGATAATCGTCCATGGGCTGCCGTTCGCCCTCGAACAGCATGCAGGTCCACAACTCGCCCTGGCCGGTGGCGTCCAATTGGTCCTCGCACATCTTCTTGGCGGCGTTGTAGGTCTCGCGCCGGCTTCCGAGCACCCGGAGCTGCCGCTGCATGAGCACTTCGGCCCAGACCGGCATGTCCTTGGGCAGCGCATCGGGCGGGCAAACGCCCAGACGCGTCATCAGGCGAAGGAACTGCTTGTGCTCGGAACCGTAGAACCGCCGGCCGACGACGCTGCCGACGTTGCCGTTGCACTCCAAGCCATAGCGTTTATGATAGCCGAACGACAGACGATGCACCTGGTAGCCCCGCTCGGTGAGCTTGGCCTCCAATTGGCCGATCAGAGCCACCGCCTGCTTTTCCGGCGCCTTATCCACCGACAGATGGACGTTGGGGCACAGCACGATGGGCCGCTCGCCCAGCATGCCGACCAAGGCGCCGAACTCCTCGGCCGCCTGCTCCACCTCCTCGCGGCCGTCGTACCGCTCGACGCAGACAAAGATCACCAGCACATTCTCAAACTCCGCCCGGCCCTGGGGGGGAGAAATCGTGGCCGGATCAATGCGGTTGCTCGGTTTCTTGTCCTCGAAGTAGCACGAGGAACATTGATAGCTGTCGATGATCATACGCTACGTCAATTCCATTCCGGATCGGCTACAGGTTCACCCGGTTACGGCTGGGGCTTCGCGTTGACGCGCTCGCTCTCTTCTGCCGCGAGACGATAGCCGCGTCAACGCGTGAGATAAAAAGGCCCACATCCGGTGCCACCACCTTGTCGCCGAACCCAGCGCTGTTCATCAGACGCACCATCTCCGTCGCCGCCCAGAAGTCGTCCGACTCCCGGATGGCCCGGGCCTCCTCCCGCGTCAGCGATTTCAGAAAGGCGGGCAGACACCCGTCCCGCAACGCCACGCCGTAGTCGGCCAGCAGTTCCTGGATCTCTCGATTCAAATTCGCCATCGGTTGCCTGCTCCCAAGAGAAGACGCTCAGTCCTCTTCATCCGAATAATCCTTCATCATTCTCCTCAGCTTCAAGATCGTCCGAAATTCCAGCATCTTGACGGCCCCCACCGTCGTCTTGAGCTGGATGGCGATCGCCCGGTTCGACATCCCCTGCATCCACATCTCGATGGCCTTGCGCTCGCGGGCCTTGAGCTTGCCGAGCATGCGATGCAGGAGCTGCTTGAGCTCCGCCTGTTCCGTCAGGTCGTGCAGCCCCATTTCCGGCGCGACCAGGTTCTCCAGGTCGGCCTGGGACAGCGCCAGGTTCCGATTCATCCGCCGGTAGACCTCACGGAGCCGCTTGCGCATGTAATAGAGATACACGGTCCGCAGCAGGTGGGCATCGTTGGCGATGTCACGCAGGTGGTCCGGGTTTTCCCAGATGTCGGCATACACATCCTCGAGCACATCTTCGCATTCGACCTCGTTGCCGAGATAGCGATACAAATGGCGAATGAAGATGTTGAATGTCGCCCTCACAAACGGTTCCATCGCCCGGCGACGGGACTCGGCGTCGGGGCTCGTCAGCCCCTTCAAAGCGTTACGCAGCCGCTTATCCATATCCGGTTTTCGTTCTCCGATTCGCGATATTGGCCGCCCGGCCACCTCCGCAGAGGCGACAGGACGCGGGGCACCGTGCCCCGGAAACCCGCATTCTATCGTGGGCATTCGAGAAACTCAACCGGCAAGCGGCCGCGTTGCCCCCCTGTTTCGATTTCTTGCATCCGGTCGTGTTCGATCCGGCACGTCATTCGACGGACGCTCCAGACTCTTCCATGCGTCTTCCCCGTCCTTCGGGCCGAGCGTCAGGGCGCCATCGAGATGGGACTGAAGCCACGCCTCGGCCAAGACCGCCACGTCGGCAAAGTCCACCCGGCAATCGCCGTTGACGTCCCCTGCCGGCGGCAATGGACAGTCCGCGACCTCCGGACCATCCAGCACGGCGGCATAGATGTTCCACGGCCCCCTCCGGTTGTCCTGCCAGACCACCGTAGTGCCGCTGACGGCCGGGCGGATCTGGTCGCCGGGGTCGTCGGTGATGCGAAACGTCCGGCGCGTCACCAGATTGTGGCCGTAGATGTCCCAGTGCCCGTCACGGTCCTCCTGCCAGACGACCAGATGCCCGTCGATGTCCGGATAACGCTGATCGCCCTCGGCCGAGACAACAACGAACTCGCTTACCTGGTTCTGGTCCGAGAGACGCGCGGCGAAGATGTCCCAGTCCCCGTAGAAGTCATCCTCCCAGACGACCGTGTCCCCGCTGACGACCGCGTTCTGCTGGTCGCCTTCAAGCAGAACGACCGCAAACTCGGCCGGCCGGTCGCGCATCAGGATATCGGCGGCCAGGATGTCGTTGTCGCCGAAGTAGTTGTCCTGCCAGACCACGGTGGTCCGCCAGATCGACGGTCGCTGCTGATCGCCCTCGTACGCGGCGATCAGAAACTCCCGCGGCTGTTCCGGGTCGGTCACGTCGGCGCCGAACAGGTTGTAGTCGCCGCCATTCGTATCCTGCCAGACGACGATGTTGCCGTAGATGGCGGGCCGCTCCTCGTCGTTGGCCGGGATGTCGGAGACCACATAGCCGATCGGCGCATCGAAGTCGCTCACGTCCGCCATGCGGATGTCCCAGTCGGTCGAATCGCCCCAGGTCACCTGGTCCTGCCAGAGGACCCGACGCCCGTAGACCGCCGGATGGGTCTGGTCGTTCGCATCGCCGATCACCGCAACGGAAAGACCGTCGAGATCGTTGATATCGACCACGCAGACGTCGGAATCGCCGAACTGCGAGATGAACTCCTGCCAGACCACGACCGTCCCGTCGATGTCGGAGTTCTCCTGATCGTCCGGGCCCGGAAGGACAGGCCATTGGACCCAGCGGGCGGCGCGGACGGTCGGTGCGCCCAGACTGCCAAGCAGCAGACAAATCGCCAGCATTCTACATCGCCTGCGGGACATTGTTGTCCTCTTTGTTGGCCGGGCTCTGGGGAAGATTCGCATCGGGAGCAATCATCTGACCGGTATGGGTGTTGGCGTCGTCGTCCCTGGCCTTCATCCGATCGAGCACGCCGGCCTTCGACGCTCCGGCGGCCGGCTCAGCCACGGGTGTCGAAGCATCGGCGGCGGACCCGGTATCGGGACTGTCGATCCCCGCCGCCTCCTGCTTGTTCAGAACGCTCAGAAGCACCGTAGCGGCCTGGGCGTTTCGAAGGTCCTTGCTGGCCTGCTCCAGCGCCCCGCGCGCGTACGGCGTCTCGCCGACGCCCAGAAGGTGATAACCCAGCAGAAGCTGGAGGTCCGCGTCGAAGCCATAGGCATCCACCTTGTCCAGCAGCTTCTCGATCTGCGAGAACAGAACGTCGTCTTCGGCATAGAGCCCGCGCGGATAGAACACCCCTTCCTTCTCGGGCGAAGCGTTGCTCAGCGCCGCGCGCAGCGCCTCGGCCGCCTCGGAGTACCGCCCGCCGGCGAACAACGCCTGGGCGTAGGCGAACGGCAGGATCACATCGCTCGGCGCCATCTCCATCGCCGAGGCAAAGGCCAAGGCGGCTTCGGCATAGTTGCCGGCTTCAAAGCTGGTGACGCCCGCTTCGAATCGGCTGTCCACTACCGTCGCGGCGGCCGGCTCAGTCACCTGCTGCTCGTGGAGTCTCTGCTGGACTCTGGCGTAGGTCTCGGCGTCGATGCCGTAAGGCAGGCCGCCCGAACTGGTCTGGGCCGGGGCGGTCGAATCGACACCGTCGGCAGTGTAGTAGTTGTAGGTGTAGTAGTTGTACGTATCGCCCTCGACCTCGCGCGCAATGGGGTAATAGCCCATCCAGGAGTACGGATGGTAGCCGTACCAGTGGTATCGCACGTAATCGTAATCCCAGGGCCACCAGCCGCCGAGGCTGACGAATACGTATTTGCGGTGATAGTATGGATAGACCCAACTGAACGTGCGATACGGTCCCCACGTGTAGTAGATCGGATAATAGTATCGCGGCCAGATGATTCGATGGCACAGCCGATCGTATGGATCGCGGTAGACATGCACGTGACGAGGGGCGTGACGCACCAGGTCGGGACGGTCGCGATAGACCACGCGGGGCCGGACCGTGTGCTCGCGATGAATGCCGCCAAGATCGCGTTGGACCACCCTTGCTGGTCGCGACCCGATGGAGCGTTGCAGACGCGGCTCCAACGCCGTCCGCGTGCGCAGCTCCGGGCCGGCCGTGCGAACGCGCTCGGACCGGTCGATGTTGCCGTCGGTTCGGACTCTGACCGAGTCGGCCCTTCGTTCGCTGATGCGGTCGCGTGTGGCATCGCGAATACGGTCGATGCCACCGGTGTCCGTCGACGGCCGGGTCGTGATCGTGCGACGGGAGGAGACATCCGGCGAGGTGCGACTCAGATCGCGACTTCTCTCGACGGCGCCGGGCCGACTGCTCGGACGCGTGGCATCTCTGGTCGGCGCCGACTCGACCGAAGGCGTCGAAGGCGTCGGACGGACCGTACTGCTACGCGGCGTCGCCGGCCGCGACGGCACAGACCTCCGCTGGAAAACCGGTCGATCCCGCACCGTCGAACCGGCCGCCGGCCTTGTCCGCTCCTCCGAAGGACTCGTCGGCGAGGCCGAACGCGTGGTGACTCGATCGATATCCTGCTTGCCGATTCGGCTTCCGAGGCTGTCGGCCCGATCGGGGCTCAGCGTAGGAGATCGGCGCGATGTCAAATCCTGTGTCTGGAGGTTGATCGAACCATCCACACGGGGCGAACTGTCGAGGCTCGGCGCCGTCGGTGTGCTCGGCGAGCTTGGCCGAACCGACGGAGACGACTGCCAGGCGGTCGCCGGGGCCCGAACGGTCGAGCGGGTCAACGGGTTCGGAGACGGCGAGACCGGCATGGTCTGTTGCGAGGGATTCGATGGACTCGGCCTGCTGATCGACGGCTGCCTTTGGATCGTCGAATCGGGGCGCGACGGCGCCGAGAACGACCGGCTCGGAGTTGAGGGCATTGCCGGCGCCGGCCGGCTGATGCTGGGCGGAGTCCTGGGAGCCGGGGTCCTGCTGGAGGAGATGCTGCCGCGTGTCCCGAGCGAACTGTCCCTATTGATCTGGATATTCGGTTGGGACGGGCGGCTGATCCGCGGGCTGACCGACCGGCTCGGAGTCGCCGTGGAAGGCCGCGACATGAAACCCCGACTGCTTTGCGAAGGCAGCGTTCGCTGCGGCGTCGATCGAGAAATCGATGGAGCCGACGACCTCGGCGACGGACGGGCGGCCTGGCGACCGCTGGACGAGCGACCGCTGTCACTCGAACCCCGCGTCGCCCGTTGGGCCTGGGCCACGGAGCCCGACAACAGGGCCGCCGCCACAACGATGGCCATCGCCGCCACGAAACTGGATTTTTCTTTCTTCGAGAACATCATTGATCTCCTTTCCCCCGGCGATGGCCCCCCAAAGACACCCCCTGTGGCATCGCCGTCGGTCGCTTGCACGCATTGCGAGATCGCATGACTCGTGCCATTCCCATGCCCAAGGATAGGGCATAAATGCCATAACATCAATATAAAAAAGAGCTTAAGACGCGCGACCGGCCAACGGCCCCGTTCGGCCGCTCCAATTGCTGATTGGCACAACCCGTCGCGTTCATGGCCCAATACTCCTGTCGAGACCCTCTTTCACTATACGAGATAGGCCCCTGGATGGTCCCAAGTCACATAAAAAAACGGCCCATTCGCGGATTTCTCGCGTATTTTGCGACGCATGCGTGGAGACCGCTTTGGCGGGAACGGGCCTGTCGCGCCGGTCGAGCGGGGATCAGAAGAAGAATGGAAAAGGAAACGGCCGAAGGATTCGATGTCCTCCGGCCGGATGTGACTGTGAAATCTGTGCCGCCGGCTACGCCGACTTGTGGTCCAGGAACCCTTCGAGCTTTCGCGCCCGGACCGGGTGCTGGAGCTTGCGGATCGCCTTGGCCTCCACCTGACGGACCCGCTCGCGGGTCACCTTGAAGATGCGCCCCACCTCTTCGAGCGTGTAGGTGTAGCCGTCGCCGATGCCGTAGCGCAGCTTGATGATTTCCCGTTCGCGGTACGACAGGGTCTTCAGGACGATATCGATCCGCTCCTTGAGCATCTCCTGCGTCGCCGAAGCCACCGGGGAATCGATGTCGTCGTCTTCGATGAAATCGCCGAAGTACGAGTCCTCGCTGTCGCCGATCGGCCGGTCCAGGCTGATGGGGTGCTTGGAGATGTTCAGGACCCGTCGGGTTTCCTGAACGGTCATGCTGACCTCGTTGGCGATCTCCTCGATGGTCGGCTCGCGGCCCAGTTCCTGATGGAGGACCTTGGACGCGCTGCGGATCCGGCTCATCGTCTCGATCATATGGACCGGGATCCGGATCGTCCGGGCATGGTCGGCGATGGCGCGGGTAATCGCCTGGCGAATCCACCAGGTCGCGTACGTGCTGAATTTGTACCCGCGACGGTATTCGTACTTGTCCACCGCCCGCATCAGGCCGGTGTTGCCTTCCTGGATCAGATCGAGGAAGCTCAGCCCGCGATTGCGGTACTTCTTCGCAATCGAGACAACCAGTCGCAGGTTGGCGCTCGAGAGCGTGCGCTTGGCTTCTTCATACTGGCCGAAGACGCGCTCCATGGCTCGGAGTTTCTTCTCCAGCAGGTCCGGCGTATCGAGGACCAACTCCTGAAGGCCCGCCAGTTCCTGTCGCGCCGCCTCGATGTCATCGGCCGTCATGATGTCGTTGACGCCGGTGGCGATCATCGTCTCGAGCTGGCGCATCTTCTCGCACATGCCGTGCAGCTTGATCTTCATCGGCTGGATCCGGCTCGTGCGAAGGCTCAGTTCCTCCAGAAGCGTCGCGATCTTCCGACGATTCCGGCGCAGACGCTTGGCGTCGGCCTTGTGGTCCTCACTGTCCGGGTTGCCGCCGATCTTCTTGAACAGCGACTGGTTGATGTCGAGAAGCTCGTTCACGGTCTTGAGATTCGTGACCATCCGCTTGCGAATCACCCCTTTGACCGTCAGGGGAGTCGTCCCCGTCTTGATCGTCCGATCGAACGACATCGCCCCGTCGTAGACCTGCTGAAACAGCTCCACGGCGTTGCGGGCGCAGTAGTCGCACTGGAGCATCTTCCGCCGGAACGCCATGCGGGCGATCTCGATCTTCCGGGCCAGCGAGATCTCGTCCTTGCGCGTCAGCAACGGGATCTGGCCCATCTGCGTCAGATACATCCGGATCGGATCGTCGATGCGCCGCGAACTCTCGGCCTCGACCAACTCTTTTTCCAGGCTCTCGTCTTCTTCCTGGGAATCCTCCTCTTCGCCGACCGCCTCCTCCGGCGCCTCGGCGTCCTCCTCAAACTCCTCGCCGGCCTTGTTGGCCTCGTGGGCTTCGACATCGCTTTCGTCGATGAGGCGGACCCCCATCTCGTCCAGCGTGCCGAGGATCCGTTCGAGCCGGCTGGGACTGACGGCGTCGTCGGGCAGGGAGTCGTTCATCTCCTCGTAGGTGAGGTACCCGCGTTTCTTGCCCTTGGCGATGAGCATCTTAATCAGTTGCTCGGTGTCCTGCGCCTTCGGCTCTTCCGTCTGCGGCGTGTCGGTCGTTTCACTGACTTTCGTCTGATTCATATCTGCTGCCTTCTTGGACTTCTTCACTTTCTTCGCCACAATACCGACTCCACTAAAGCCAAAGTGCCAACACTCCGGATCATCACCCTTGCCCAACCACCTCGACGATGTCCCGATCTCGAAGACCGAATTCTGCTCTGCTACGCCTGCCTTTGTATTCCGGTTCGCACGGCCGGTCTTTTCCGGACCCGGCCCGTCACGAGATGCCCAGACTGTGTCGATCCCCCCGCGAACGCGGCCCCTCCCTGTCGGCAACACTGCCGACGTCCTTTTTCGCAGGATCGATGCCGATGGTCTGAGAATCCTTCGTCCGGCGTCTCAAGACCTCCATCGCATCGGTCAGTCGAGAAACATAGTTGCCTTTTCGCTCCCCGTCCGCCTGCAATGCGACCACCCGTTCGGCCAGCGCCACCGACTCGATCCGCGACAGCAGCGAGGAAAAAACAAAATCATCGTCCGACCGCAACGCGTCCAATAACACCACCGCCACCTGCTTCAGGGCCGGGACATGGAACAGAGACTCGCGCAGCTCGTTCCGACAGCGGCGGAAGAGTCCGGGCTCGTTGAGCAACACCTCAAGCACCTCCCGCTGCGCGGCCGCGTGCAACCCCTCGCCCCAGTCCGTCGGTTCGGCCCCATCCCGGCGGCCGGAATCGGCCTGGATCGTCCGGGCGACCCGCCCCATCCGCCGGCTCAGATCCGCGTTGATCTCCCGAGGGGTCAGACCGATGATCTTCGACAGCTTGTTGACGATCAGCCCGCTGTCCAGCACGGGAATGTTGTTCGCCGCCAGGCCCGTCGACACCGCCTGAAGGAATTCATTCAGCACCGTCCGTCGATTGGCGAGCGAATCATCGCCCGCGAACGCCGTCTGCAGACGATCCCACTTGAACTGGAGCACGTCGGTGGCCGCCTCGACGATCCGATCGAACGCTTCTTTGCCGGCCACCAGGAGAAAATCGCACGGGTCCTTGCCTTCCGGAACGAACCCGAGCTTGATGTCCAGCCGCTGCGACAGGCACACCTCCAGGGCCCGATTGGCCGCCTCCATCCCCGCCACGTCGCTGTCGTACACCAGCACGACGCGCTTCGCGTAGCGGCGAAGGATGCGCCCGTGACCCGTTGTGAAACTCGTGCCCAATGTCGCGACCACGTTGGTGCAGCCGAACTGGTGCGCCATGATGACGTCGGTATAGCCTTCAACCACCACCGCCGTGCCGGTTTCGACGATCCGATGGCGGGCCCGGTCCAGGCCGTAAAGCGTGTTGCTCTTGTCGAACAGAGGCGTCGCCGGCGAGTTGATGTACTTGGCCCCCACCTCGCCCAGCGTGCGGCCGCCAAACCCGATGCAGCGACCCGTCGCGTCCATGATGGGGAACATCAGGCGATGGACGAACTTGTCCTGGCCGGCCCCCGTCGTCAGACCGCCCTGCTGAAGCAGCGCCGGCGGGATCTTCTGCCCGGCCGCCGCTTTGGACAGCGTATCGACGCCGTTCGGCGCCGCACCGAGGTTCCACTGCTCGATGCTCTCGGGCGAAATCCTTCGCGACGCCAGATAGTCTTGCGCCACCTGCCCTCGCTCCGCATCGCTGAGGCTCTGCTTGAAAAACTTCAGCGCCCAGGCATTCAGACGGGCCAGCATGTTCGGATCGATGTCCGAACCCGACTCCCGCCGGGACGGCGCGGCGGACCGGCGAGACTCCAGCGCGATGCCCGCACGCTCGGCCAAACGCTCCACCGCCTGCGGAAACGACAGGTTCTCGCGCATCTGAACGAACTTCAGCACGTCACCGCCGGCGCCGCAGGCGAAGCACTTGAAGATCTGCTTCGACGGACTGACCGACATGCTCGGCCGATGGTCTTCGTGGAATGGGCACAGCCCGACCATCTCCCGACCTTTACGCTTGAGATTGACGTGTTCGGCCACTACGTCGACGATATCGTTTGCCTGTTGCACGCGGCTGACCACCGCATGGTCGAATATCCCTGCCATGAGCGCTTACGCACATCCTTCCAGAAAAGACGCTCTCTACGGAAATCCTCCACCGCGTCGAGGCCACGGGTAGAGATAAGGGCCGGCCTCGATGGCTCCTGAGGCGTGGCTACTAAATATAGTCCCGGCCGGGCAAAAAGTCAAATGGAAGCGGCAAAACGGCCATTTCTATACTGAGAAACGCCATTCCAGACCATTTTAGACACCTGGTAAAACAAGACAGAAGTCCGATATATGGTCGCCCCTGACGTCGCAATACGGGCCTCCCATCCCCCGCGAAGGTCCCACACTCACAGCGTCTCGGCCGAGGGCAGGCGGAAGAATCGCATGGCCGTCGCCGTGCTCTGCTCGGCGAACTGCTCGGGGGAAAGGCCCTTGAGCTCCGCCAGAAGGCGAGCCGTGTGGACCATCAGGGCAGGCTCGTTCGGCTTGTGGCTGCGGACCGGCTCGGGCGACATGTACGGGCAGTCCGTCTCGACCATCAGGCGATCCATCGGCACCGCGGCGGCGGCCTCGCGAGCCATCTGGGCGTTCTTGAAGGTCACGACGCCGGTAAAGGAGATGCAGTAGCCCCGGCCCAGAAGCAGCCCGGCCTGCTCGGCCGAACCGCCGAAGCAGTGAAACACCACGCCCACCAGTCCATCGCCGCAGCGGTCGAGGATCTCAAGCGTCTCCTCGAACGCGTTGCGGGAATGGACGATCACGGGCAGGCCCAGCTCCTTCGCCATCTCCAGATGGGCGGCGAAGACCCGCTTCTGCTCCGGCTGCTTCGAGAAGTTGTAGTGGAAGTCCAACCCCGTCTCGCCGATCGCCACGACCCGGTCGCTCCCGGCAATCTCCTTCAACGCCGCCATCGCCGCATCGTCGGCGTCCTTGGCGTCGTGCGGATGAATCCCCACCGAGGCGTACAGGTTCTCGCCTCGCCCGGCCAGGTCCACCGCCTTGCGGCTGTCCGCCAGGCTCGTCCCGACCGTGATCCACCCGGTCACCCCCGCCTGCCGGCTCCGCGCCAGCACCGCCGGCACATCGTCCGCCAGCGGCTCAAACGTCAAATGGCAATGCGTATCGATCAGATTCATCGGCCAACCAGAAGAGAACTTGCCGAACGGCATCCGGGTCATGTCGCAGACAGCCTACGTTATCGCCGAACCCCGCCCCTTGCGTCAAGCCGGACCTGCATTTTCCCCAGCTCGCCCGTCCGAACGAACCGCCACATCTGAGCCCCGCTCCTGCATCGTCTCGGCGTCGGCCGGAAAGTTCAGATAGGCATACTCGCCGAACAGCTCGCGGGCCTTGCGGTCGTACACCCGCGCCGCTTCGACCTCGTCGTCGAACGAGCCGAGGTGGATGCTCCGGCCCTCGAAGCCGATCGTCGCGACCCACTTGCCCGTCGCCCTGCAGAAGTACACGCCCTTGAACCGCGAGCTGGTCCAGCGGCTGGGCCGGCGGTTGTGCGAGTTGTGCCGCTGGCTGCACACCCGCAGGTTCGCCCGCCGCTGGTCGAGCCCGTTGCCGCTGATATGATCGACCACCATCCCCGGCGGCGGCTGCATGATCGCGCGGTGCATCAGCAGCATGCCCTGGCCCACGCGCCGGCCCGCGTAAAAGCCGCGCTTCTCGTTGCCGGTCGCCAGCCATTTGTACTTGCTGAGCCACTCGTAATCGGCCGCATCGACGATCGCAAACTTCCCCCGCGTCAGCGGAATGTAGCGGATCGAATCGTCCGGCGGTTCCGGCGGCTCGCCCCGCACCACCGGCTTCGGCCTGGCGCGGAAGTTCCGGCACGTCCCCGTCGCCACCGTCTCGTGCAGCTCGCCCGGCGCCTCCGGATGGTTGATGCACGTCCGCAGTCCCGGCCAGCGCGACTGCATCACACGATGCCACCGCCCCACCGCCCGAACCGCATACACACAATTCGCACACACTCGATCGCACATGAAAGCGCCTCCTTCCATCGTCAGTCGTCGCTCGTCGCTGGTCGCTGGTCGCTCGTATCTCGAATCTCGTGGCCCGTGATCCGCCAACTTGAAACTCCTCTGTTCCCTTTTCAAAGCGTCCCGGCTGCCAGCCGAAACGGGCGAAAAAACATCCGCCTCTACAGAAGGAAACTGTTGCACGTTTTTGACCAAAAATTATCGGCCACCCGCAAAACAACCGCCGTAACCCCCTGCCCCGCCTACAGTAAAAATTTCTGCAATGTCACCACCAGCGCGCAAAAAGGTGTTGCACGTTTTGGACCAAATCCCGCTCCCCGCCCAGCGCAAATCCGCCCACGAATCACCGGATTCCGTCGCTCGCGGTGGACTCCGCACGGATCTCGCATCTGGTATCTCGTATCTCGTCGCGCGGGGTGCGTATTGCGTGAAGCGTGGAGCGTCAGACAAGCGTAGGGTGTGCACCGCACACCGCATTCCTTGCGGCCTGCCGTCCCGGCGTAGAAGCGCAGATGCGTAGAAGCGCTGGGTCCCGTTTTGTGACCCGTGATCCGTGACCCGTACTCCGCCGCCTTTAAACTTGAAACTAAAAACTCCGCGTCCCGTATCTCGTATCTCGTCAACCGGGAACCGGAAACTGAGAACTGCCAACTGCGCCCTCCCCTCCCCGCCTCCAAGCTCGCACGCATCGACAAACTCACACGCGTCGCCCGATAACGCTCGCCGCCAACAAGAATACCGGGTCTGCCTCCGGCGAGTCTAACGGCTGGGCCCTCGCAGCCCCCCCCCCGGAAAATGTACCGGACCCCTTTAATTCCTCCGATGAGAATCTCTACCGCGCTGGAAGAGTCTGCACCACCGTCGGCTTAACTGCGGGTACAGCAGCCGTTGTCCTTGCAACAGCCGGTGCCGCCGGACCGGTTCTGACAGGCGAAGGCCTTCTGGTCACTGGAGCAGACGGTCTAGGTACGTTGGCGTCGAGCAGTGCCGTTTTGGGCGCTGCTTCAACCAGTGCAACACGCAGTGCCAGTGTTCTGACGAACGCGCGGACCCTTGGAGCCGCTGGAGAGGCGGCAGTGAGAGCCGTACAAGATATCGGTCCCAAGGTACGAATACCATTCGGCAATAGCTATATTGTCCCTGATGGGCTGACAGCTCAAGTGTTGTCGGAAGTCAAGAATGTTGCCTACCAATCGTGGACTCAACAACTCTCCACCTATGCACATTGGGCAGCACAGAATGGACGAACGTTTGATCTGTATATAAGATCTACGACGACGCTCTCCGCTGGCGTCAACGCAGCACAGAATAGCGGTGCGGTGAATATCATACGTGTTCCAGGAATGGGGCAATGAGCATGGCAAAGACACCCAAGAAGCTACAGGAACTCCTGGACAAGTGGGCAGAGGAGGGCATCGTCCCTGTGGCGAAGTGGCCTGAAGAGAGGC
>ENA-UOUL01003647-UOUL01003647.1-bioreactor-metagenome-genome-assembly--contig:-NODE-3647-length-15403-cov-3.217017_pt1 | contig 15403 bp, 12 predicted proteins | sample MGYA00249838_ERZ747220 | MGnify/ENA primary metagenome ERZ747220 (study PRJEB28778, sample SAMN05720191) | bioreactor metagenome | isolation source: Anaerobic biogas reactor | place: USA:Washington...
TGGTGGCCCTGGTTTCGGAGTCCTTGAAGAATGTATCATCAACGAGGAGCTCGCCTGGGCGTGCTCCGGCATTCAGACTGTGCTGATGTTGAACAATGTTGCTGCCTGGCCGCTTATCCTGGAGGGCACTGAGGACCAGAGGCAGCGATATCTTCCGAGGCTCACGCAGGGTGGGGAATTGGCGGCTTATGCTCTGACCGAACCTGCTGCAGGATCGGATGTGTCTGGCATCCTCACCACAGCCGCCAGGCAGGGCGACGAATATCTCCTCAGCGGTACAAAAACCTGGATCACGAACGCGCCGGTTGCCAGCTTCTTCATTATTTTCGCCAAAACTGACCCGGAGGCGCGGCATCGTGGCATCAGTGTCTTCATCGTGGATCGCGATTCGCAAGGTGTCACGTTGAGTAAGCCCATGAAGAAGATGGGCCAACACGCAGCATGGGCGGGCGAGATCGTCATGGAAGATGTGCGTGTGCCTTTGGAGAACCGGTTGGGAAATGAAGGCGATGGCTTTGCGATTGCCATGAAGGTGTTCGACCGTTCCCGGCCACCTGTGGCCGCGGCTGCGGTTGGCGTTGCTCGCCGGGCCCTTGAGGAAGCAACCCAATACGCGATGGAACGGAAATCCTTCGGCAAGCCCATCGTCGCACACCAGGGTGTGGGTTTCATGTTGGCGGATATGGCCATGAGTGTCGAGGCTGCCGAACACCTGGTGCGTCACTCGGCATGGTTGGTCGACCGCGGTTCGCCTAATGTGAAGGAAGCCGCGATGGCGAAGGCCTTTGCGGCGGACGCATGTATGAGGGTCACGACCGATGCGGTTCAGATTTTTGGGGGTTACGGGGTCAGCGTCGAATACCCGGTCGAGAAGCTGATGCGGGATGCCAAGATCTACCAGATCTATGAGGGTACGAGCCAGATCCAGCGCGTGATCATTGCCCGAGAGTTGACCAGGCGCTAAGAGCGACATGGAGGCGCTGCTTTGAATCGAACGGCTACTACCGCATTGCACGTCACACTGACAACCCTCGGACGCACCCGGAGGCCGAAGGCTGCCGGGCGCCTGCGCCTGGGTGGACTGCATGAATGGGTCGAGATTTTCCGCGACCCGTGGGGCGTTCCCCACATCTATGCACACAACGCACATGACCTCTTATTCGCGCAGGGTTTTGTCCATGCGCAAGACCGGCTCTGGCAGATGGACTTTCAGCGGCGGGTGGTGGCTGGCCGCCTGGCCGAGGTGCTGGGAGATGTCGCGCTCCAGAACGACCGTAGCCTCCGCATCCTCGGCATGTACGGCGTCGCCGCGGTGGAAGTTGGCCTACTCGGCGAGGAGAGCCGGGCCGAGTTGGAGGCGTATTCTGCCGGCGTCAACGCAAGTATTGCGCGGCAGCCGCTCCCGGTCGAGTTCACGCTGCTGCGATATCAACCTGAGCCGTGGACGCCGGCAGATTCGCTGTGCTGGTCGAAGATGATTTCGTGGGGTCTTTCCATTAACTGGGAGACGGAATTGCTGCGTGCGCGACTCATTGCTGAGTTGGGGCCCGAGCGGGCTGCTGAGCTGGAGCCACCGCCTCCGTTTGCCACATGGCCGGCCGTCATGCCTGGCCTGGGTGGCCAGTTTGCTGAGCGCAGCGCTGGACAAGACTCCCCATTGCGGCCGGAGTTTGTGGCGAACACGGCGCCGCGGCCTGCAGAGGAGCACGATCGAGGCGGGCAGCCGGCCAGCGCCGCAAGAGCCGGCCCTGACCTCCCGTCAGTGGGCGGCTTGCCGGGCAGCAATAACTGGGTCCTCGCCGGCTCTCGTACTGCAACCGGCAGACCTCTACTTGCTAATGACATGCATCTGCCGCTCAGCGCACCCGCCATCTGGTACGAGAATCACCTGGTGTCGACCGGGGAAGCAGACGCACTTGACGTCACCGGCGTCACTTTCCCCGGCATCCCTTACGTGGTAGCGGGGCACAACGGGTACGTGGCCTGGGGCTTCACCAACGGCTACCCCGACGTGCAGGACCTCTATTCTGAGCATTTGCGCCGCACTCCGAACGGCGTGCAGTTCGAGATCGACGGTGAGTGGCACGTTGCGGAGGTGCGCCGGGAAGAGATACGGGTCAAAGGCGGCCCGTCCGTGGTTCAGGAGGTGATCGTGACCCGCCACGGTCCGGTCATCAATGAGTTAGCCCCCGGCCTGGCTGCGGGTCCAGGGCCTGATGGCCTGCCCGAACAGCCTCTTGCACTGCGATGGACCTCCCTCGATCCTGCAGCGATGGTCGAGGCCTTGCGTGTGATGAATCGCAGCCGGACCTGTGCCGAATTTCGGGAGGCGCTGCGGGGCTGGGTGGCGCCGGTGCAGAATGTTGTCTATGCGGATACACAGGGCGACATCGGGTACACCTATCCCGGCCATGTACCTATTCGCGCAATGGGCAATGGCCGGGTGCCGGTGCCCGGTTGGACGGGCGAGTATGAATGGCTCGGTTATGTCCCGTACGATGAATTGCCCCACCAGGCGAACCCGGCCTGCGGCTACGTGATTTCCGCCAACAACAAGGTGGCCAGCGACGACTATCCTTACTTCCTGGGCCGTGAATACGGCATGGGCGACAGGGCCGAGCGCATCCTTACCTTGATCGAGGCCACTTCGCCGGTGGATGTCACCGACATGCGCCGGATGCACCTGGACCAGGTTTCGCCTTCCCTGGACCGGCTCGCGCGGCATCTTGCCGGCCTCGAAGTGGATGATCCTGCCTTGCAGGGCCTGGTGACCCTGGTCAGCCAATGGGATGGCCGGCTGACGGTCGACAGCCCGGCGACAGCCGTGTGTAAGGTGTTCGGCCTGCTGCTGCAACAGATCGTCATGCAGGTGAAGCTCGACGCCGGACGGCAGCCGGATTGCGCCGGACATACCCTCTCCGCGCGTGTCTTGGGGGTAGGTCCCACGCCGGGCATTCAGGATGCCACCTTTTTCTCACATCGCTTGTGGGAGTGGATGTACACTGCTCTCGAACGGCCGGACTGGCACTGGTTTGACCTGGGCGGCGGGGAGAGGCGCGACGATGTGATGCGCCTGGCGCTGCGGCGAACCTACGACTATCTGCGAGACCGGCTGGGCGAGCCTCAGGCGCCGGATTATCGGAATTGGGCGTGGGGACGGCTGCACATGTTGACGTTTGGACATGTTGCCGGCCGTTTGGCGGCTCTGGAGCGACATTTCAATCGCGGCCCCTACCCAATCGGGGGTGACGGCAATACCATTTGGGCAACCGGCGCGGGATTGACCGTGGAAGCAAGCACCGCGGTCGTCGGTCCCCCGTTCAGGTTCATCGCCGATCTGTCAGATCTATCGAGGTGCTACGGCCTGTTGGCACCGGGCAATTCTGGCCGGCCCGACAGCCCACACTACGACGATCAGATCGAGGCCTGGTTCAAGGGACAGTACCATCCGATGCTTTATGCACGCGAGGATGTCGAGCGACGCGCGCGCCATTGGCTGTTGATCTACCCGCAACAAGTCAACGCCGCGTCAGGCTCCAAAGGAAGGCGGCTGCTGCGGCGACGACAAGCCCGGTCGTGATCGTCGTGGAGCCGTCTGTTGCGCACAGGATCACCCCCGAGACCAACAGGCCCGTGGCAAGGATCGCCCAGGTGAGCCTGTCCACCGCGCGTTCGACACGGCGCACGGCTCTCGCAGCATCCGGAGCCAGCGAGGTTGGTTGCGCCAACTCTCCGCGCTCTGCCGCAGCCAGAAGCCGGTCCAGCCGTGCCGGCAGCAGGAGAGCCAACTGCACCATCTTGCCCAGCTCATCCAGGATGGCACGCCAGTCGCGCGTGATCTGGGCTGATGCCAGCCGCTCGGCGAAGGGCAGTGTCGCGGCCCATGGGTCGAAGTGTGGGTCCAGGGTGGTTGCCATGCCGGAGAGGATGGCAACAGCGCGCATGGCAAACAGCACATCCGTCGGGAACTGGAAGGGCATCTGGTAGACCAGATCACCATACTCGCGCACCAGGGACTGGGCCTGCTGCATGGCGATGTCGCTCAGTTGCCCTATTCGAACGCCGCCGAAACGGGCGAACAAGTCTTCGTGCAGTTCCACGATGCGCTGCCGGTCGGCCCCTGGCAGCAGCACTCCGGCATCATAGTACGCCTGGACCATCCGCTGCGCATCGCGAGTACCTACAGCAATGGCCACATCTCGCATGGCGCCGCGCATGTTCTCGGGGATTACGGCAACCATTCCGAAGTCAACAAAGATGAGCCAGAATGGCCGGGGTGCATCGGGCGGAGCGTTGGGGTCGCGGTCCAGAGGGTGGACGAACAAGTTGCCCGGGTGCGGATCGGCATGGACAAAGCTGTGGACGAAAATCTGTTCCAGGTAGACATCATACAGCCGGCGCGCAACCTCGGCCCGGCTGATGCCGGCCGCCTCGATCGCTTCCAAATCGTCGACCTTGATGCTGGCAACGTTCTCCATGGTCAGAACGCGTCGTGAAGTGTACTCCCAGAAGATATCAGCGATGTAGATGCCGCGATCTTGCGCGAAATCGCTGGCAAAGCGGTCCGCGTGACGTCCTTCTGCGACGAAATCCAGCTCCGTGCGCGTGGTGCGTGCGAATTCCTCATACAGCCGGTCAAGGTCTACGTGGCGGGTGATCGGCCGGTAAAGCTTAAGCCAGTTGGCCGCAAGCCGTAGCGCTGCCAGATCGGTCTCAACGAGCAACTCGATCCGTGGTCGCTGCACCTTGACCACTACTTCCTCTCCGTTGTGCAACCGCGCCAGGTGCACCTGGGCCAATGATGCCGCGGCCTGGGGGACAGGAGACAACCAGGCATAGACCTCTTCGACCGGCCGCTTGAATTCCCCTTCTATAACCGTCCGCATGTCATCTATCGTCTCGGCTGGCACTTCATCCTGGAGGCCGCGTAGCTCTGCGGTGACTTCCGGTGGCAACACGTCCACGCGGATGCTGAGAAACTGGCCGAGCTTGATCAAGACTCCACCATAGTGCAGCGCAAGCGCGCGAAAACGTTGAGCATGGGTGCGCCAGCGGGACTGTCTTGTGGCGCGTGCATAGGCGCGGAAACCGGGCAGCCTCCCCAGTATCAGATCCCAGGCGATAAAGGAAAGAAAGACGCGGGCAAAGAAGGAGGCAACGCGCAGGTAGCGGCCGCGATCGAGGGCCGGTGCAGCAGTCTCTGAGGTTTGCACCAACTGGGCAAGCTCATCCAGCGCTGCCTGCCCACCAGGCGCCGTTCTGGCGCGTCGAAAGCGGCGCCCTATCGTCATGCAGTCATTGTACCTTTCTTCATGGCTGTGTCAACATATCGAGATGCAAGGGTTTTGACAGAAGCACCTGCGCAACTATAATCACACCAGTACAATCATACGCGCGCTAGCGCGAACAAGAGGAACATTATTGAAGCCTTCCGATTGATTTTCAGTGGCGATTCAGGTCTGTTCGAGATCGTGCTGCTATCGCTGCGGGTATCGGGCATCGCGCTTGCGCTCAGTACGCTGATCGGTATTCCGTTGGGCGCCGTGTTAGGGTTGGGCCGCTTCATGGGTCGCCGTGCGCTGGTCGCGCTCATGTACACCGGCATGGGATTTCCGCCGGTGGTTGTGGGGCTTTTTGTATACCTGCTGCTCTCGCGCAGTGGCCCGCTCGGCCGGCTCGATTCGCCCCTGGTCCCGGACCTGTTTACGCCCGGCGCGATGGTCATCGCCCAGTGCATCATCGCCTTTCCGTTGGTCGCCGGATTCACCATGGCTGCCGTCATGGGCGTCGACCCTGGCCTGCGCCAGCAGGTGCGATCGCTCGGCGCGACAGACTGGCAGACGACGCTGACCGTGCTGCTGGAAGCGCGCGTCGGTGTGATCGTTTCGATCATAGCTGGTTTCGGGGGCATCATCTCCGAAGTGGGTGCGGTCATGCTTGTGGGTGGCAACATTGAAGGCCGGACTCGTGTCCTGACAACCGCCATCGTGCTTGAGACGCGCCAGGGCAACTTCGACCTGGCGTTGGCGCTCGGCGCCATCCTGCTCGCCATCACGTTTGTCATCAACGTGGCAATGTTGCGCCTGCAGGGAAGGGCTTTCAGCGAATGAATCTGGATATGAACCCCTCTTACTATGTTCAGAACCTGACCAAGGTCTACGGCGGCCGGCAGGTCCTGGGAATCGACCGGCTCGACATTCACCCCGGAGAGATTCTGGCCATCGTGGGCCCGAGTGGTTCCGGGAAGAGCACCCTGCTGCGCCTGCTCAATTTCCTGGAGTCCCCGAGTGCAGGCGCCATCGGCTTCCGGGGCGAGCAGTTTGAAGCAGGGAAGGATGTTTCACTGGAGGTTCGCCGCAGCGTGACAACAGTGGCGCAACGCCCCATTCTTCTCAATCGTTCGGTCAGGGCAAATGTCGAATTCGGCTTGCGCCTGCGGGGTCAACGGGATAGTGCAGGAGAGGTGCGTTCAGCCCTGGAGAAGGTGGGCCTGGCTGCTTTGGAAGGACAGCCAGCCCGTACCCTTTCGGGCGGCGAGGCGCAGCGCGTGGCATTGGCTCGCGCGATGGTCATCCGGCCCGACGTCCTGCTGCTCGATGAACCGACTGCCAACCTCGATCCCTACAATGTTGGCGTCATCGAAGATGCGGTGCGTCGGTTGAACGAAGAGCAAGGCACAACAGTGGTCCTGGTCACGCACAACGTCTTTCAAGCAAGACGGCTGGCGCACCGCATCGCCCTGATTCTCGACGGCAGGATCGTGGAGGTCGAGAAGTCGGAGGCCTTCTTCGAACATCCGAAGGATCCACGAACCTCGGCATTCGTTCGCGGTGAGATGGTTTATTAGCGCGCGCCGGACCCGTGTTCCTATTTTCGCGTTTTTTGTTCGCCTTGTTTCGCTCTCTCGCGGTGCCGCCCCAGACCCCCGAAGAACATATCGCGAAACGCTGAGCCGGCGGTTGGCACTTCCGGCCGCGGCCCTTCGGCATCCCAGTTGCCGCTCAGGCTGGCAGCCAGCCAGCCGTGCCCGGCAGCCAGGCCGCGATCGATATCCGCTGCGAAATCCGCGGGCTCTGCGACCAGCAACTGCTCCCGATACGCTGACAACTCCTCGACCAGTGCATCCAGCCAGTGGACGACGTACTCTCGATTGGCCCGCGGCCCCGCAATGGCATCTTTCCCTGATCCGGCCAACATGAGTGTGCTGGCATAGTATTGGTTGCCTGCGAGCTTTCGCATGTCCTGCCACCCGGCGCTGCGGGAGGTGACTGTCAGGAGTGCAGCGGCGAGGAGCGAAGGCAGATGCTCCACCGCGGCAGCCAGACCATCGTGTTCCTGCGCGTCCATGAAGAATGGCTTGGCGCCCATGGCCTCGATGACATCTGCGGCCAGGCGAACAGCGGTATCATCGGTGCGGCTGTCCGGCGTGAGGCAGAAGAGCTTGTTCTCGAAAAGATCGGCCCGCGCGCCATCAACATCCAGACGATCCGTCAGTACGATGGGATGGCCGCCGACGAAGTGGACTTCAGGGGGCAGCAATTCGGCCGCCCACTGCATCACCGGCCCCTTCACGTCCGCAGTGTCGATGATGACGCAGCCGGGCCGCAGATCTTGCTTGATCGCGTCCAGGGTGTCGCGCATCTCCTCGAGTGGCAACGCCAGGATGATCCGGTCCGCCTTCACCACCGTGCTGATCAGGTTCCATTCGGTGCGATCCACGGCGCCGAGCTTCTTCGCCATGCTCGCGACTTCAGGGCTGCGATCATGGCCTACCACGGTCACTTTTTCCGGAAACCTGTGCAGCGCCAGCCCGGCGGATGCACCGACGAGGCCGAGGCCTACAATTCCGACATTGAGTTTGTCAGGCATGGTGTGCTCTTTCTAGTTCTCATCATCCGCGGTCTGAAACGCAACCAGGAGCGTTTCAGCCGGGGTGAGGGATTGGGAAGTTGCCAGAACCTCCTGGTGCCGGCGGATCAGGTCGACGGCTTCGGGTGAGCAGCCAGCAGCTTCAGCGAGGGCAGCGCTGCCCGCAGGGTGGTTGGCATGTGTCCAGAGCGGATAACGCCAATCTGTACGCGGCGGTTCGGCCAGCTCCTTCAAGTGCTGCCACATACGAGGCGCGAAGGCCTTAATCAGGACGACGGTCACCCGGTGAAACAGCTTGACGCCTCCGCGGTATTTGGCGACATCATGCAGGAGCGCTGCCTGAGCCAGCTCAGGTTGCTCATACCCGGCTGACTTGAGCGAGTGCCACACATTCAGCGCATGTCTCTGCTCGGCGCGCGGCATCTCTGCAAAAAGCTGCCAGCCTGACGGCGGCAGCCAGTGGCGCGCTTCCGCAAGCTCCGCCTGATCCGGTCCACGCCAGCCAGCCAGGAGCGCCCGGCCGAACTGTTGAACGCGATAGGCGGCGCGGCGCGGCAGAATAGCACTCACTGGATGCCCAGCAGGAACCTGGAGACGCTGGTGACGCCCTGTCCCAGGTAGCGACCAAGGATGTTAAGCTGCGGCGACACCCAACTCAACATGAACAAGCCCATCAAGATCAGAGGGCCATAAGCCTGCAATGGCCGCAGCATGCGCGCTGCACTCTCTCCAATGACTCCGCTCAACACGCTGTTTCCATCCAGCGGCGCCAGCGGGATGAGGTTGAAGAGAAAGAGTGCGACGTTCACGCCGACAAAGATGATCGCGAAGCGCGCCACTCCCGCTGAAGCACCTGCGAAAAGTCCCAGCCGCCAGGGAACTGCGATGAGTGCGGCCATGAGCAGGTTGCTCAGCGGGCCGGCCGCTGAGACGATTGCATGGCCGACACGGGGTCCATAGCGCAGGTTATACGGATTTACGGGCACGGGCTTTGCCCAACCGATGACGCTGACCAGCAGCAACAGCGATCCCAGGGGGTCAAGGTGTTTGAGCGGATTGAGCGTCAACCGGCCCTGGTGTTTGGCAGTGTTGTCGCCAAGACGATACGCCACCCAGGCGTGTGCCAGCTCATGAATCGGAAACCCGACCAACAGAATGACGAGCTTTGCCAGGAGGGTCGGGAGATCAAGATCGTACAAAGGATACTCCAGTTGGCTTTCTTGCGGCCAGTATAGCACACCGCACGTCCGCTCCCAAGGCATCTCTCTTCCGATTTTCTTGTGCTTACTTTGGCTGTGCTATCATGCCGGTCTCACATGGCGCGTGACATTCTCGATCTTGCATCCGCTGCGTGGCAGGTGGGCCAGGTCGGCCGCCAGCCATTCATGCTTCAGCCCGTCGACGACCGTTCAACGGTTGCCTCGTGGCTGCCAGCACGCGTGCCGGGCGACATCCGCGCAGACCTCCTGGCAGCCGGCCGCATTTCCTCTCTGGATACGCCGGATGGCATCGCGCAGAGTGCATGGGTCGATGATCAGGATTGGTGGTATCGCACCGCGCTCGAGGCGGCCGGCAACGACACGACGGTGGTGCTGGAGGCGGACGGCATCGATTACGCCAGCAGCGTCTGGCTCGACGGCGCCTGCCTTGCGCGGCATGCCGGCATGTTCGCCCGGCAATCGATTGCCCTCTCGCCACATCTGAACGCAGCCGGTCCGCACGAGCTGGCGATTCGGGTTTGGGGCGGCGGAGCTCTGCCGCTCACGCCAGATCCCCCATCGCGTCGCATGGTGCGTGGCCTGCTGGGCCGGCTGGGCATGGGCGCCGAGTACTTTCCTGACCGGATGGCAACACCGAAGGCGCAGTTCAGTTTCGGCTGGGACTTCTCTCCGCGTGTCTTGAGCGCCGGCATCTGGGATGATATTCGATTGGTGCGCTGCCAGCGCGCCTATCTGGCCGATGCCTGGGCCTGGGCCGAACCGCTGTCAGAATCCGACGATCCGACACCGGTCCGCTGGCACATCCGGGTGCAGGTGCAGCGAGTGCAGAAGGTCGCGCTCCGGCTGGACCTGGCGATCCGCGACGCCGGAGGCGATGCCGGTGGGGTGATGGCCGGTCCGTATGCCCTGACAGATGAGATGGACCAGTCGTTCACCATCGATATGCCGGCCGCGCGGCGCTGGTGGCCGTGGGACCAGGGCCATCCTCACCTCTACCGGATCATCCTACGCATCAACGACGAGTCCGGCCCCCTTGATGAGATCGAGATCAAGGCGGGGATCCGCTCCGTGTCGCGCGGCCGGCTGGTGAACGGCCATCCCTGGCGCTTCATCATCAATGGCCGTCCCGTTTTTCTGCGTGGCGCCAACTGGGTTCCCGCAGATATCCTGCCTGGTCGTATGGACTCCAATGACTACGCACGCCTGGTTGGCCTTGCACGGGATGCAGGCATCAATTTCCTGCGCATCTGGGGCGGCGGCATTCGCGAGAAGGCCGCGTTCTGGGAGCAGTGTGACCGCCAGGGCATCATGGCTATGCAGGAGTTTCCGCTCGCCTGTGCCTTCTTGGATCACTACCCTCGTGATACACAATACCTTGGCGCGCTCGCATCAGAAGCCCGGGGCATCGTGTTCGCGCTGCGCGGGCGCCCTTCACTGATCGCCTGGTGTGGCGGCAACGAGATCAATCCGCAACGCGAACGGCTACCGCTGCGTATTATTGAACAGGTGATTGCGGCCGAGGATGGGACGCGACCCTGGATTCCTGCCTCACCTTCGCAGGGCGACGTGCACCAGTGGGATGTGTGGCACGGCCTGGCGCCTTGGGAGTCTTTTGGCCGTGTCAGGGCGCCGTTCATGAGCGAGTTCGGCCTGCAGGCTCTGCCGCACGCAATTACCGCTCGGACTTTCTTTGAGGGGGACGCGCCCCAATCGCTGGACGATGCCCGGTGGACCCAGCGCAAGCTGCAGGCCGCCAAGATTCGTCATTACAGCGGGCCAGTGGACGAGCGTGATTTGGTGGCCACAATTGAGGCCACGCAACGTGCCCAGACAGCAGGGCTCCAAAGGGGGATCGAAGCCTGTCGCCTGAGGAGGGAGGGCTCGGGGCACCGGCACCCTTGCGGCGGCGTCGCGTTTTGGCAGTTCAATGAGCCGTGGCCCGCGGTGACCTGGGCAGTGGTGGACCGGCATGGGCGACCGAAGGACGCGCACGCGATGCTCTGTAGATCGTACCAGCCGCTGCTGATTGCCGCAAGGTTCGGTTGGCGCAGATGGCGCCCCGGAGAGACATTCAAGGCGGAGATCTGGTGGGTCAACGACGGGCACGAGAGCTTCGAGGGATGCGTGGTCAAGGCGACATTGGACGAGGAGGTCGTCCTGGCAGTTGGCGATCTGACGATTCATCCTCTTGCTGCGCAACTGGCAGGCTCCTTTGCCGTGAGCCTGGCTGCGCGCCCGTCAAAGCTGGGCCTGGTCCTGTTCGACAACGAACGCGTCATCGCCAGCAACTGCTACGATCTCGGTGTCTATCAGCCGCCGCGACAGACCGTGTGGTCATGGCTGCTGCGCAGGAGTGCAGACCTGATGTTGCGAATCGGTTGACATATCGTTTCGGATCGACTATTCTCTCCGGGAATCATATGCGAATTGTCGTCAATGGTTGGTTCTGGGAACAGATGGCTGCTGGAAGCGGACAGTATCTGGCTGCGCTGGCTGAGTCGCTGCCACATACGGGTCGCTCTCACCAATTCATCCTGGTTTGCTCCCGGACCAATACGCGTAGGGGTCCACTGCCGGAGGGCTGGCAGGTGGTTGACGTGGCAACACCCTTCGATCGGATCAACGTGGATCTGGCAAAGCTTTGGTTTGAACAGGTGACATTTCCACGAACATGTGTTCGAAGCCGGGCGGATGTGGCGTTCGTGCCCTATTGGGGTTCGTCCTGGTGGCGGCCGTGCCCGGTCGTCGTGACGGTGCACGATCTGATTCCTTTGTTGCTCCCCCTTTATCGGGGCGGGGCCGCCCAGCGCACATATACGCGGCTGGTGTCCGGAACCGCGCGTCGTGCATCGGCCGTTCTGACCGATTCCGAGGCAAGCCGGCGAGACATCATCCGGCATCTACGTATTCCTGCAGAACGTGTTCATGCAGTGCACCTGGCTGTTTCACCGTCCGCCAGCAGCGCGCCGGCGCCCGAGCATCTGGCGGCCGTGCGATCCCGTTACCGGCTCCCAGAAGGTCCATTTTTGTTATACTTGGGCGGTTTTGACGCGCGTAAGAACCTCCGGCGGACGCTTGAGGGCTATGTACGTCTTGCTGACCGGTGCTCTGTTGAAGGAACCCCCTGCCCCATGCTCGTCATTGCGGGCAGGCTGCCGGCGGTCGATTCGGCAGTCGTGCCGGATCCCAGGTTGATGGTTGCTGAGCTTGGTCTGGGTGAGCACGTGCACCTTGCGGGTTGGGTGGAGGAGGCAGACAAGCCTGCCCTCTACGCCCTCGCAGAAGGCGTGTTGTTTCTCAGCGAGTATGAGGGGTTTGGCTTGCCGGTGCTTGAAGCCATGGCGGGCGACTCGACGCTCACGAAATTCCTGGAGTAGTTCGTGACTGACAATGCCAAGCTGTCCCGTGCCGCACATAACATCCTGGTCGGATCTTTCGGCCTGAGGCGGGATCAGAACCTGCTGATTTTTGCGGACGTCGCATCACTGGAGGTGATTGAGATTGTGGCGCGGGTTGCGCGCGATCTCCACATCGCAACGACCGCTTTTTTCGTGCCGCGGGTTTTGCAGCTCGATATGGGCCCCCTTGAGAGCCTGCCGCTGCCTACTGAGGCGGCGGTGCGCGAAGCGGATGCGATTTTGAGCTGCCTGTCCGATCACCCCGAGCATCTGCACTACCGGATGCGCGTGTTGCATGCCAGTTGGGGCCGCCGGGCCAAGCTGGCCCATGCCCCGGGTCTGAACGTCGAGATGCTGAAAACGGTGGACACGGACTATGCCGCGATCGGTGAGCAGGCCCAGATCCTCAGCCTGGCCCTGATCTTGGGCAAGCGGATCGAAATCGTGACGACGGACAGCCGCCGCCGTGAGCACCGGCTCAATGTGAGGGTGGGCGGCTGGGCCTATCCGCCGGGAATCAATGACGGTGTGATCCGCGAGGGTTCGTGGAGCACGCTTCCACCCGGAGAGGTCAATTTTGTGCCCCGTGATGGCGATGGTTGCATTGTGATCAATGGCTCCATTCCCGGCAAAGTGCTCGGTCCAGGCGACGAGCTGCTGCTGACATTTCGTGAAGGCAAGCTGGCGACGCTTGAACCGGGTGAAGGCCCGGTTGCGCGCTACCTCTCTGAATCGCAGTTTGCTCATGCGGAGCGCCGGGGCGACACAAACTGGTCGAACCTCGCTGAAGTCGGCTTTGGCCTGAATCCGGCCGTCCACGATCTGACAGGCGTGGGTGTAGTCGATGAGAAAAAAGATCACACCATTCACATCGCGCTCGGCAACAGTGCAGGCCTGGGCGGCGATGTCGAATCGGTGGTCCATTGCGATATGATAGTCAAGAAGCCGACTGTTTATGTCAATGGCCGGCTCATCATGAAGCGCGGTGACTGGCGCATCAATGAAGGTGACTGGCGGCTCGACCATCGCAGCACAACCGTGCCTGTCGGTTGGTGGGAGAGCGTAGCCCAGGTCGGGCGCAGCGCAGCCCGCACCGAGCGTGAAGCCGGCCGGCTCACCTGCGTGTGGAATGCCGGTCGTGGTCGTTGGGACAGCGCGCCGATCGGTGTCGAGCAAACGGCGCGCCTCGCCGCCCGTCTCTATGATCTGCTTCCCGAAAACGGCAGTTCGCTCAGCAAAGAACGGGTGATCTCTCTTGCCGAACAGGTGGGCATTCCTGCGGTGGTGCTGCCCCGCCTGTGTTGGGTCATGGTTCAGTTCGACCTGGTTCGCATGACCACCGCCCGCGAACCATTGCTTTTGGCAACGTAAAGATCGATGCGATTGAGGGGAGCGCTATGACCGCGGTCAAAACCTCGTGGCGTCAGTCGATGCCGGAATTCCTGCAGTTGCTCGATGGGACCCTCGGGCACAAGGTCAAGCTGCACAGGGAAGTGCTGGGCTATGATCTGTACCTGGTCGACCTATCGGATTGGAAGCTGCGCTTCTCCGACCGCACGCCCCTGATTTTTGTGAAAGAAGCGGACCTGGCGGAGATGAGTGCGCGCGACCTGGCCCAGGGGCTCACCGACCTGGTGCGCGCCCAGTCGCTGGCAGAACGAAATTCCATTCTCGTCGTGGAGGGACCAGGAGACGCTCTTAAGGAGCAGCTGCGCGCCACGTACCAGCCGCTGTTGGTGCTGGATGCGACGGACGTTCGGGCTATACGCGAGTCGCGCCGGCCGTCAGGCGAGCTGCTCGACCGCCTTGCGCCACAGTTGGATCTCTCCCTGCTGACACCTTACGAGACCAGCAAGCCTGTCACCGGCTCGAGATTCTTCGGCCGCGAATTCGAGGTGCGCCGCATTCTCCAAACCCCTGACAGCAACTTTGCGATCATGGGGATCCGGCGCATCGGCAAGACCTCGCTGATGCGGGAGATCGAGCGGCAGCTGCGCGAGCGCTGGGGGGATCCGGAGCTCCTCCGCCACTGGGCTCCCTCGGCCGCGGACGACCCGGATGTCCAGCGCTGGTGGTCGCAGCTCATGCGCTGGGGTGCAGGGCCGGGGCTGGCGACGACGATGATGGAGATGTACCGGAGCCTCGATGTGCGCCCGCTCCTACCGCTGGTGCGGGTGCCGAGCCTGATCCTCTGGCGGGAGGGCGACCGGCTCTACCTGTTCGCCGGGAGGTTCGTCCACGTGATGAACCTGCCGGTGCGAGAGCGCCGGAGTGATTCGCAGCCGCGTCCCGATGGCAGGCAGTAGGACAGGGGTCAGCCCGTTTCAAAGGCCATCAGGCCGAAGTCGAATACAGTTTGAGATTGGTGCGTCGTTCGGAGTTGAATGTGGATTCAACTTACTGCAGAAGCCGAAACGGGGGGCCGACTGTGTCTGGCGAGCGCCATTACAGCCGTCGACGCGATACCCTACGCCGCGGCGGCCTGACAGGTCCTTTTCCAGCGGTCAGCCGCTCACTATCCTGAAAGCCTTCGGTTTCGCAAGGTTCTGTTGCAGGCTTGGTCCACGCAGGCGATACGCATCATGGTCCTTCTCAGCGGTTCATCCATCGGCTCCACCTCCTCCAGCCTGATCCGGCGTGTGCGTCAGCATGAACCGGATGCTTGGCGGCAGTTGGTTCGCCTGTACGGCCCGTTGGTGAGCTTCTGGATTGCGCGAACCGGCCTGCGAGACCCGGACGCCGAAGACGTGTTCCAAGAGGTTTTCACGACCGTGGCCCGGGGAATCGCTGACTTTCGCAAGGATCGTCCCACCGATACGTTCCGTGGCTGGCTGCGGACAATCGTTCGCAGTCGGGCGATCGACTTCTTTCGCCGTGCGGCGAGAAACCCGCAGGCGGCCGGGGGCAGCGACCATC
>ENA-UOUL01003650-UOUL01003650.1-bioreactor-metagenome-genome-assembly--contig:-NODE-3650-length-15395-cov-60.324585_pt1 | contig 15395 bp, 17 predicted proteins | sample MGYA00249838_ERZ747220 | MGnify/ENA primary metagenome ERZ747220 (study PRJEB28778, sample SAMN05720191) | bioreactor metagenome | isolation source: Anaerobic biogas reactor | place: USA:Washington...
GGATCATAATAGGAAGACTCAAAATAGACTCGTTTGTCCTCCATAACTTTGAGAAGTTTATTCTGCAGGAGTTGATCCATTTCCCCGATCTCATCTATGAATAGAATCCCCCCGTGAGCCTCCGATACAAGACCCAGTTTGGGTTCCGGGATGCCGTCTTCAGCTAATTCCCGGCGGGCTCCCTGATAAATCGGGTCATGAACTGATCCCAGCAAGGGATTGGTTGATTCACGCGGATCCCAGCGCAGGGTGGTTCCGTCCACTTCTACAAAAGGGGCATTCTCTCCGAAAGGGTTTTGTTGCCGTCCCCGGATTATTTCCAATGCCAGGCGGGCACAGGTGGTTTTGCCCACTCCGGGGGGGCCATAAAGAAGAATGTGCTGGGGATAAGGGGTGTTCAACTTGGAAACCAGCGAGCGAATAGCCTTTTCCTGACCGACGATTTCATCCAGGGAAGAGGGACGAAGGATTTCCAGAGCTGACCGATTCAGGCTGGTATGTTCCATTAGTTCCAGCTGGCCGTATTTTTTAAGAGTCTGGGCATTTTCACGGCTGCTGTTCTGTTCTTTTAACACCTGAGCCTGAATATCTCGTAAGTAGTCATTATACTTTTCATTCATTTTGTCCTGGATGCGTTGCTGTAAGTCCTCTTCGACCGCCTTGCGGGCTAGCTTTTCCACAATTCGGTCTTCTATTTCCATCAGAGCATCCCCCAGATCCTCATCGGCTGTTGCCTCCGAAAAGGTCGGATCCTCCCACAATATCCGTTTCAATGCCAGAATACGATCATGGGGATTTTGGGAGCTCATCAGGTCAATGGCATCCAGTCTGCTAGCTCTGAGTATTAGCCCCTGGGTGCCGTAAAGCTCATCCAGGCTCTTATACAAAGATTCTATTTTCCAGTGTATTTGAGATGTTTTTTGGTGCTGCCCCTTCTTTCTCCTCTTCCTAATCTCATACTGCACGACATATCCTCCTAGAGTTAATCTGTTGCGGTGACTACGACCTTTATCTCAGCCTGAACAGAGGGATAAATCTTAATTTTTGCCGGGAATTCGCCCACGTGTTTAATGGGCTCAGTCAATTCGATCTTTTTGCGGTCGATATTTACCTTAAATCGCTCCTGAATAGTGTCGGCGATTTCCTTGGCTGTGACTGCCCCAAACAGTTTATCCGAGCCGCCGGTGCGGGCTTTTATGGTTATCGATTGCCCCTCTAGAATTTGCTGTAACTTGGCTGCCTCAGCTTTTTCTTTTTCCTGAGTTTTGCGCTGTTTCTCCTGTCTTTCCTGGATCTCCTTCAACCGAGTCTTGGTAGCTTCTACTGCCCAACCTTTGGGTATCAAGAAGTTACGCGCATAGCCATCGGAAACATCTTTTACTTCACCTGCTTGGCCCTGGCCTTTAACATCCTGAAGAAAAATTACTTTCATTTTTATTCCTCCTTCGTTCGCAATCTTCGGTAGTCCAGCAATGAATCAAACAACCCGATTACCGTAAAGAAAATGATTGCCGAAGCAGTGAACAGCAGTGACAAGACGGCCAATACGATCACCATAATTCGGCGGGTTCTCTGCTTATACTGCCTTATTTTATAAACTACGGCAGCCAGTCCGTAATACAGACCTATGGGTACTGTGAGCAGCAGTATATTCGATCCTATGTAGTAGATCGTTGACAACTGATCGCGCCCCCATAACCACAGAGCCAAACCGAGGATGACCACCCATGCCATCTGCCAGGGCATGATCTCCTGATCAAAGGGTTTTCTTATTAGACGGTTCAGGTTGCGTTTTTGGCACCGAAAAGAGGCCAAAAAGAGCATGAAAAATACTGCCATTATAGCCTGAAGATAGTAAAAAGCGGGTAAATGGCGAACTGCCGCACCCATAAAGGACACCAGGGCTTCTTTTAATTCCTGCGCAGAAATTCCCTGTTCTTCATATATATTCATCAGTCCAACATCATCATAGTATTCTACGATTTCTTCTACCTGCGCAGCTATTTCTTGTTCCAACTGCACCATACCCATATCACCGGTGCTGTAGTACAGTCCACCCAGCAGGAGGCTGATGGCTATAACCGCAACAGTGACTCCCCTGCGCTGCAACTGGTAATAATCTCGGTCTTGCTGCGCCCCCTAAGCTTATCACCACAGCCGGTATGATGAAAAAGGCTAGCAAGAATAAGGTTTCTTCCAGACCACTCACTGAGAGTACTATTATTATATTAATGATAATTACGGTGATCAGCCTTTTTTGATCCAGGTTTAAAGCTGCCAACAGCAGACTGCATCCCCACAATATCGCTACAACAACGGTCAAAAATGGCAGCAACGCCATCAGCACGGCCAACGATGATGTCCCCAGGACGATCTTTACAAATAGTGGCAAAGGATCACCTCTTTTTGTTCTCTAGATAATGCAGCAATTCAGACAGGTCTCCATACCATCGTTCTACCTCGTGCCCATCATTAATATTTGTAGTAAGTTGGGCTTTTACTTTATTGTCAACCGTAGAAAAACTAACTCCCACTCGCTTACCCAGCAGATATGACACCACTATAATAGCGGCCAAAGCATCGGCGGCAGTATCATTACCTGTCTTTAGCATAGCTTTGAACAAAGCACCTACCGAATCCACCATTTCGGCTTTGAGCCACTCTATTGTTTTTAGGTTCTTGGCAACATCTATTTCCCTACTTTTACTGGCCAAATCATACACCTCCCCTAGTTATGAGTTCTGCGCAGCTTCGCTTTTTTCCTGCTCTAACCAAAGGGGGTTGGTTCAGGCTATAAATAGCAAAGCCCCCGAAATCGGGGGGCTTTCAGACCGTCAAAAAAGGCTAATAGCTGCGTTAACTCGGGCAGCCCATTCAATCGACGTACCTTAAGTACGCCTCAATCACGGGCTTCCCGGTTGCCTTGCTCTTATCCTTTTTTGCTCGCTCTGGCAGGGTGTCGACTTTTTCGACACCCTGAAAGCCCCCGAAATCGGGGGCTTTCATATTATTCGCTAGTGTAGGGGAGAAGGGCTATCACCCGGGCCCGCTTGATGGCGGTAGTCAGCTGACGCTGATGGTGGGCACAGTTGCCCGTGATCCTCCGGGGAAGGATCTTGCCCCGCTCAGTAATGTAGCGTCTCAGCCGCGGGATTTCTTTGTAATCTATGTGCTCGATCTTATCTGCGCAAAAATTACACTGCCGTCTCTTTTTGCGGCGCTCTTTTCTGATCATTCATTATCCCTCCTTAAAAAGGAATCTCATCATCCTCCGTGCTATCCACGAAGTCGATATCATTCATGGTGACCTCGGTTCCGAGATCATCCCACTGGTCTTTTTGAGGTTTGTTGGGGAAAGATGCTTTGGCTTCTGAACCGCCTGTCCCACCTCGATCCAGAAAGCGTACATCATCGGCAACCACTTCGGTTACTTTACGCTTTTGCCCATCCTGTCCTTCGTAGGAACGCACCTGGATACTGCCATCCACCGCTGCCAAGCGACCTTTTCCCAGATAGTTGGCACAGTTCTCAGCCAGTCCTCTCCAGGCAACAACATCGATAAAATCGACTTGTTCCCGGTTGTAACGGCGATTAACTGCCAGGCTAAAGCGACATACTGCCGTGCCGTTGGTAGTATAGCGAAGTTCAGGGTCGCGGGTCAAACGTCCGATCAATACCACTTTATTCAGCATAGCTCTTTCCTCCCCAGGTCAAAACCTAGTCTTCATCCTTACGGATGATCAAATGACGCAGAAAACGATCCGATATTTTGATGATACGATCCAATTCATTGACCGTTTCTGGCGTACCGTTAAAGTTCCACAAATAATAAACACCTTCCGTATAGTCTTCGATGCTATAGGCAAGGCGTTTTTTGCCCCAGCCGCTAACCTCTTCCAAAAACTCACCACCAAAATCTGTTAGGGTTTTTTGTAATCGCTCTTTAACTTCGGTGACGGTTTCCTCATCAAGATCGGGCTTGAGAACGAACATTATTTCGTATGCACGCATGGTGACACCTCCTCCCTATGGACTAACCCAAAAAGGGCCGGCTCCGATTTGATATCGGAGCAGGGACTGCCATAAATTATAACCATAATTCTAAGTGGGCGCAACTGGAAATTACAATTGCACACGCAAGCTGAGGTACGGGTTGCAAGAGGGGACTGCTCGAAGTGTTATGTAATTGTGAGGCGGAGTTACGGTGCCAGGGGGAAAGATCCTTCGGTCGTTCCTCTCCCTCAGGATGACATTTGCATCCATCCCTCTTGCATCTTCCCCTGGCTTAAGCGGTTTGTCAAAGCAAGCCTTTGATGAGCAAGCTCTTCAATTCAGAACAGGGTTTCTCGATAATGAAGGTATCATTAAACAAGGCTTTGAGGATGGCCAATGGTTCTTCTTGCTCTTTGTTCCTAAAGCCAATTATACAAAAGCGCCAGTGCTGCGGCAGGTTGGTCACTGTTACCAAATCGCCGGGCTGGAACTCTGTTTTGTGTACTAGTTTTAGGGTCACTTGACATCTCCTCCTCCCGGTGGTGATTATACTATTATATGCACTACCAGGAAGGAGTGTTGTCAGGATGGATCCGCTTTTTCCACTACCTTTATCATGCGCCGCTCAAACTCGGAGCGAGGCAGCATGACCAGGCGTCCGCAGCCCTGACAGCGGATTTTGATATCAGCACCCATGCGGGTCACTTCCCAGTTAAAGCTGCCGCAGGGATGCTTTTTTTTCATGCGTACTATGTCACCCAGATCAAAACTCTTGCGCTCCATGGAGTCCCCCTCCCCATTCTTTGGTCGAATTCCTATCAGTTGCCAGGCTTATAGATCCGCAGTGTGGTTGGCTTGCTATCATTTACGGCGCACATAGATCCGGCCTGCCTGCCGGACGCTCCCTGTGCGTACTCTTCCTACTAAAGCTGCCGGAACCTTTCGCTCCTGCAAGGCCTGCTGAAGAGCAGCGGCCCGGGATTCTTCTACCGCTATCAATAATCCTCCAGCGGTTTCCGGACTAAACAGCACATCATTTAACGATGCCTCAATTTCCTCTTCATATACTACCTTGCCCGCTAAATAGTCTCGATTGGAATAGGCTCCCCCCGGCACCAGGCCCATGGCCGCATAATCTAAGACTTCCGTCATCACCGGGACATTTTCGGCCCACAGTTCTACTTCAACACCACCAGCGGCAGCCATTTCCTGCAGGTGCCCCATCAAGGCAAACCCGGTTATATCGGTGGCGGCATGGACGCCATTTTCCTGCATGGCTTCACTGGCCGCTCTATTCAAGGTCGTCATCCAAGCAGTGGCATCGTCATAAGCTGCCTGGGAGGCTAGCTCGGCTTTAATAGCAGTCGCTATGATACCGTTGCCAATGGGCTTGGTCAGAATCAAAACATCTCCAGCCTGGGCGCCCCCGTTACTGATCACCCGTTCCGGATGCACCATACCAGTAACTGATAAACCATACTTGGGCTCCTGGTCATCAACCGTATGCCCACCCACCAATAGGGCACCAGCCTCTTCGATCTTGGATAATCCTCCAGCCAGGATATCCCGCAAAACTTGCATGTCTTCACATTCCGGGTAACAGACTATGTTCATGGCCAGGCGGGGGATCCCGCCCATGGCATAGACATCATTGATAGCATTGGTAGCCGCAATTTGGCCGAATAGGTAAGGATCATCCACCATGGGAGTAAAAAAGTCCAAGGTCAATATCAGCGCCGTATCGGGACTAATGCGAAATACTCCCGCATCATCACGATTCTGAGTGCCCACCAGCAAATCAGGATGATGAGGAAAAACAACATCACTAAGAAGATTTTCCAGGGTCCCCGGACCCATCTTAGCCGCTCATCCGGCCGCTCGAACCATTTGGGTCAGGCGTACCTTATCCACTCTCCTCATCCTCCTTTCTGTTATAAAATAGGTTACGGTTCTGTAGCGACTGCTTCATTGTCATTGTTGTGAAAATAGCCCCCACGGTGTCATCGCGAGGAGCGAAGCGACGTGGCGATCTCTGCCGTTATTTACGGTTTGAGCTTTGAGATTGCTGCGCTACGCTCGCAACCTAATTCCTTTTCCCGTAGGGACTATTATAAGTAGTGCCCGTTAGGGTGCAATGACAGGCTTAAGTTTTCGTTTATCGTGGCCAGCCTTGCTGGCAATAATTGCAGGCCCACACAACTGTACACCGCAAAGCATAGTTTTTAATCGGCGAAGGAACTTAAAAACGCCTGGTAGGCCTGGTAGGTCATATAAATATCGGCTTTGCTGGATATTTCAAAGGGTGAATGCATACCCAAGATAGCCGGGCCGCAATCAACTACTTCCATACCGTAGCGGGCCACATATTGTGCTACTGTACCGCCTCCACCGGCATCAACTTTGCCCAACTCCCCAACCTGCCAGACGACCCGATTTTCGTCAAAAAGCCGCCGTATCTTACCAACGAATTCTGGGTTGGCATCATTGGAATCATATTTACCTCTTGATCCGGTATATTTGGTCAGAACCACACCTCGTCCCAGGTAACTGTTATTCATTTTTTCGAAAACATCAAGGTAGTTGGGGTCAACTGCCCCGTTGACATCAGCCGATAGACAGTAGGAATCAGCCAGGGCTTTCCTTACCGCATAATAATCACCACAGCCAGCTTTTTGCATCAACTCTGCCACTAACAGCTCAACTATCAGAGACTGCAGCCCAGTATTGCCACTGCTGCCAATTTCTTCTTTGTCGGCAAACAGACACACCGCTGTACGTTGAGGGACAGACGTATCCAGTATCGCCTTGAGGGAGGTATAGGCGCATATCCGGTCATCCTGACCAAATCCCCCTACCATGCTGCGATCCAGGCCCACATGACGTGCTTTGAAAGCGGGTACAAACTGCAATTCTGCCGAAGTAAAGTCATCTTCCTCAATACCATAGTGCTGTTCCAAAAGTTTCATTACGGCGCTCTTGACCGGGTCTTTGCCGCCATTGATTTCAGGACGACTGCCGATAAGGGCATTGAGGCTTTCCCCTTTGATCGCATCCACCATTTTCTGTTCCATCTGTTCTTTGGCTAGATGGGGCAACAGGTCGGCAATAGTGAATACCAGATCGTTTTCGTCTTCACCCAGCTGAACTTGTACCTGGCTGCCATCTTTTTTCACGATGACACCATGCAGTGCTAAAGGTATAGCCAACCACTGATATTTCTTGATACCTCCATAATAGTGAGTTTTCAGTAAACTAAGTCCCTCGGCTTCATACAAGGGTCGGGGTTTCAGATCAAGCCGGGGCGTATCAATATGGGATGCCACTAGGTTAATCCCTTGCTGTAAATCCTGCTGGCCAACGATAATCAGCGCGCAGACTTTACCTTTAGCTTCAAAATATAACTTGTCGCCGGGTTTAATGGTGTCAGCCTGATCCAGGGCGGTAAATCCATGCTCCTGGGACAGGTGGCGTATATAATCCACCGCCTCGCGTTCGGTTTTAGCTCGGTCGAGAAAATCGATATAGCTATCGGCAAAAAGGTAAGCGGCTTGAACCTCTTCTTCATTCATTTGCATCCAGGCATTTCTTTTCAGTTCTTCTCCCATTTCGCTCACAGTTAGCCCTCCTTTAATCAATTTAGTCTAGTTTTCTCTGACCCTTTCCAGGTCTATACACCTGCACCTAACCCCAGCAGGTCTTTAAGCATCATAAAGATATACAAAAGCTGGGGTACCAGATAGGAAGCGGCTAACGCTTCCTGCACCACTTGAGCGCTAGCATAACCCAAGCTGGCCGCCAGTTTGATAGCTGGTTGGATCAGGCCCAGGAGAACAGTTATGATCAGTAGGTTTTTTACCACTACCAAGGCTAGCCCCAGCCCAGAGTTCAGCCAGCCTAAGATGCCCCAGGAAACCAAGGCATGAAAGGCACCAAATAATGCTTGTAACAGCCGTGCTCCCGCAAAGGTTATTAAACAAAAGCAAGCTAGAACTAGCATAAACTGAGCCAGAAAATCAGCCGGAGTGGGTGTCGTAAGTTCAGTCTCTATTACCTTTGATAAGGGTAAAGGCAGAGCCGTTACCGGCATGTGTCCTACTAAAGCATTGGCCAGGGCAGTTCGCGTGCCAAAATGGGTTTCTAAGAGTAGCACCAGATCATCACTGAATAGCAGGGCAATAATAAAGGCGGTTATGGTGCCAAACAGACCGCCAACAGCCTTAACAAACCCCAGCCGCAGTCCCGTCAGTCCGCTAAGTAGCAGCAGTACCAATATGATAAGATCAACTAGGTTGGCCTGCATAGAATCACCTGCCCTTAAGGTAACATCCATATTATAGCATACCGCTCGGCAGCTCATACTTAGTGATATTCATAGTACAAAATATATTGAGGGAGCAGCACCATGATCTGCTCCCTCACAAACCCCCGGAAATGACATTTGATTTACTCATATTATAAGTGCTGGCTATCGACAAAGATAGGGTATTACAAAAAAGTAGACCACCTATTGATTCTTGCCCTGCTTAATCATTAATATATTCAACAGGTAAACATTTACATCGGTATTGTATATCGTTCTTCCTCATAGTAAATTATAGAAGAGGTGTAGATCAGTGGATTTTGCTGAACTAAGCAGTATAGATGCGGTTATTGCCTATGTGCGTACCTTTGGTGTAATGGCACCCATGGTGGCCTTTGGCCTATTTGTGGTTCAGGCGGCTTTACCCGTTTTTCCTTATATAATTCTGGCTGCCGCCGGCGGACTTCTATTTGGTTTCAAGATGGGCTTCTTATTGTCCTGGTCGGGTGCTCTGGCAGGAGCTACTATTGCCTATTGGGTTTTCCGACTGTTGGGAGCTGAATGGGCGGAACGCAAACTTAAGATACGTTTCGGATATGATATTAACCGCACCAACGGTTATTTGGCCTTCTGGGGAATTGTGGTGGCGCGTATAGTCCCGGTGATCCCCACTCCCTTCATCAATGCCATTGCCGCCGTTGGAGGAGTATCCTTCTGGAATTTTTTCTTTTCCTCCGCCATCGGCAAGATTCCTTCCGCCGTACTATACACCGGATTAGGCCTGGCTCTTTTTAAGGCTCAAGACATAAAGTTGACCCTGCTTATCATAGCTGCCATCATTGTTCTGCTGGTGGCAGGGCGCTACCTTGCCAAGGAACGCATCTTTAAGCTTCCCAGCCGCCATTGATCATTTTGTAGATATTTCCCGGGAAATAATGAAAGCAAGATTAATTTGTTAAAACTATGTTTAAGGATGTTGGGTAGACATCCTTTTTTCGACTTATATGAGGATTTTGCCCCATTTTACAAACCCTTAAATCTGGTCACTCTAAGCGAAAGCGAAGAGTCCTGCAAACGCATACCTCCCCTACGCTACCGCTCAGGATGGCCTTTTTAGAGCTACCGTCATTATTCAAGAAAGTCCATTCGGCACGACTCTCATGTAGGATCTTTAAGTAGTATCCTAGGGACAACTGGTAATATTTGTCCCTAGTTAGAATGGATAAATCTAGTTAATATAGGAGCAAGGAGGTAGATACAATGAAAAAGCTACTAAAAATTGTCCTTGCAGTCGCACTCATCTGCTCCCCATTACATAGCTTTGGCAGCATGGAAACAGCTGAAGCTGCGCCGATCATTTCGGTCAAGCAGTATGTCTCGCTGTCAGGCAGCAGTGATGGAGAATTGCTTCCCGATTATCTGGTTAGCAAAATAGTCAAAGGCAAAACCTATTATCCCAGCAAATCTCCGCAAGTTCGTGTTTATCGGATTTCCAAACCCGATAACAACGGCTGCCAACCTAAACCAGTACCCAGTCCACCCCCGGTGCCAGTACCGAATCCTACACCGGAGCAACCCAAACCTGCTCCTAATCCACAGCCCAAACCGGAGACCCCTGCCCCGGTTCCTACTCCAAAACCGACTCCGGTTCCTGAACCTGAGCCCATACCGGATCCAATACCTGCTAATAATTTCTCAGCTATGCAGACCGAAATGCTGGGTTATATCAATGCTGCTCGGGCCGACAACAACTTGGCTCCACTTAGTCTGGACACTGCTTTGTGCAATGGAGCCTATCTGAAATCAAAAGATATGGCGGAAAACAATTATTTCAGCCACACTTCCCCCACCTATGGAAGTCCCTTTGCCATGATGAAAAGCCTGGGCGTCACCTACCGGTCAGCCGCCGAGAATATTGCCAAAAACACCAGTGTTAAAGGTGCCCATAACGCTTTTATGAATTCCACTGGCCACCGCCAGAACATTCTGGGAAGCGGCTATCATAAGATTGGCCTGGGTTTCTATCAGGAAGGAAATTATCTGTATGTGACCCAATGGTTCACTAATTAACCTCATTCCTACTGCCATAAATTAAAGCCCCTTGAGCCGTTCTGGCCCAAGGGGCTTGATCTTTCCCCGCACAGCCGTGGTCTTTTTATCATTAACCGTTGCTCTTGCATATTAATACGCAGCAAATTAATACACCGACAGTGAAAAGCCGTTTTTCAGTGGATCATTGCTCGCAACGATGAATTGTTGAAGCCCCATGACGTGACCCGAACCGGTTATCTCCGGAATAATGGCATCGAAGCCCTCAAACCGGATATTCTCAACAGCTTTTGCTTTGAACTCCGTGCCTATAATGCTACGGGACACGATTTCATCGCCGACATCGATCAGACCTTTTGCGTACATCATTGCAGTCATAGCGCAGGTTGATGTACCGCAGGGAGACCGGTCAATTTGACCTGAACCAAATACTACGCACGAATTTATCATGCGGTTGTTTTCACTCAGGTAATACAGGCTGACTAAGTCGACTGTATCAATCGGATGGGTTGGATGCTGTACATGGCAGGTGCGGTTGATTTCGTCCTTTAGTCGCATGCCGATTTCCGTTAAAAGCTGTGCATTTTTAGCATCAATTTTAAGGCCGAACTGCTCTGCCGGCACGGCGGCAAAAAAGCTGCCGCCAAAACTAATATCATACTTTATCTTACCGTATTCCGGGAGTGAAACGGTGCAATCTCTCTTATACAGGAAACTCGGGACATTTCTGAAGCATACAGATTTTACCTTATTATTGCTTAGATGCGCGGTTGCTGTTACTAGACCTGCCGGCGTATCGTAAACTACGGAGGTCTCATTCTTCCCGCCGGTGCTGACGATGCCCAAATCAATCAGTGCGGTGGTTGTTGCTATTGTACCGTGACCGCACATGTTCAGTATCCCCGCCGATTCAATGAAAAATATTCCGAAATCTGCCCTTTGGTCGCACGGCTCGCAAAGCACCGAACCGAACATATTGTCATGCCCGTGGGGCTCCAAAATCAGTGCTTTGCGAACATCATCATAATGCCGTAGGAAGTATTCCTTTTTTTCGGACATGGTTTTTACAGGTTTCCACACAAACGGCCCTATAAGGATCCGGCAGGGCTCACCTGCCGCATGCGAATCTATTGCAAATACGTGTTTGTCGGTCATGCTCATTTTTCCTCAGGCTCGTTAAAAACCTCACGGAGTACACGAATGTAGTTCCCACCGAGCATCTTCTGGATATCGCTTTCCGAATAGCCGCGAGCCAGCAGAGCATCGACTATGTTAAAGAATTTTTCGGGAATCTCGATGTCCTGAGGGTAATAATAAGGTGGTTTACCATAGGCCTTTTCGTTCCATGTACCGCTGGCAACAAGCATATAATATAACATAGTCGCTTTTTCGTCGTCCATTATGCCGGCCTGTCCCTGGTAGTAGTCAACGCCAAAACAAACATGATCAATACCGACCAGCTGAACATAATAGTCGAGATGTGCGAGAAAGTCATCCATAGTCGGGTGAGTCTTTTCGGATATGAATGACGGATAGCCGTTTACACCGACAACGCCGCCAAGCTCCGCCACCCGTTTAACCTGATCGTCACACAGATTGCGCGGATTATCCCATACACTGCGTGAGTTCCCGTGACTGAATACCGGCGGCTTTTCACAAACTTCCATAGCCTCCATTGTAGTACGATAACCCGTATGTGCAAGGTCAACCACAATACCAAGTTGGTTCATGCGCTTGATGGCTTGCTCGCCGAATGTGGACAACCCGCCATCGCCCGGCTCGGCACAGCCGTCGCCCATGCAGTTCTTAATGTTGTAGCAAAGCATCATCTGGCGCACCCCCAGCTGATGATAAATTTCAATCAGTCCCAGATCGTTCTGAAGATGGGTGCAGCCCTGAAATGATAGCATAATTCCCAGCTGACCGTTCTTCTTTGCGTCATAAATGTCTTTGACAGTCAGTATCTTTTTGACTCGCGGGTCACTGCGAAATATTTTGTTGTAGTTTACGATGTTATTTATCGTCTCCGGCAGGTAACCGTTAAGAGGCATTATGGTACCACCGATCATTGTCTGTCCGCCGGCTATGTAGCGCTGGTAGTTGAAATATTCACCTTCAAATGGGCATGCCAGTGGTGCACAGGTATCAATTACGATTGACTGATCATAAAGATCTTTTCCTTTAGACATAATCACTTCTCCTCGCTTTCAATTTTTTTGTTTTACGACTGCTATTGTTTGCTCGTGTTGATTTGTCGGCTTACACAAGTTACTAAGATAGGTATTTTTATATAGAGAAATTCCTCTAGCAACAACCTAACACTCTTGTGCCATTTTAATCAACCTATGATCGAGCAATTTCGGGAAACTTTTTACCCTGTCACCTCCTACTTTCCAAGAAATTCGTTTGAACTTCTTTGTATACCACAAAACCGACAAATACGATTGCTGAATACCCCGCCAGTGGGTAAAGAATATTGACCAATTTATCAAATGGAATTATGCCGCCCACCAGCATGCCGATTGCCGTTAAGGCCGTCGCAATGATAGCGAACTTCTTAGTTTTATCCACAGCAAACTTTCTGACCGTCATCAAAAGAAGCGAAGCCACAGCCGAGTAAATGGCTACAACGATCAGTATCGAAAAAATCAAACCTAAGATTGGGGAAATGTTGGAAGCAATTGCTAATGTCGGCACTTGTTTGCCAGCAATCAACTGGTAGTTGGCAAGCTCAGCAATCACAAGCATGACGATTGCTACAGTAAGCGCAATTGACGCGACGACCCCGACGGCTTTCGCTTCTTTTGAACTTTCTGCAGAAGCACCGCAGTTTACCAGGAAAGGGATGCTCATCATCAGGCAGAGGAAGGCATACAGCGCACCCGACCATGCCCAATTCGAAGAAGCGGTTTTCATTCCTAAAGTCGGGATCGCACCGCTGGCTTCTGCCAGCAGAACCGGCTTTCCAATAATAGCAATGAGTCCTGCAATGCCTAATATTACAACAAATAGTACTTTGATCGGTCCAATGACCCCGATGATCCTGATCAACTTATCCATCCCCAGCACTGCTGTGCCCAAAGCAAGAAGTGCGATCACTCCAGTGCCAATGGATACCGGTATTCCGTAATACTGGTTGACCGTCGCGCCGCCGCCTGCCAGCATGACGACGAATATACAGTAGTTCATTACAACGCTATACCAGATATAGGCTTGACCAATAATCCTGCCGCAATAGTATTCGAAGACATCGTATGGATTCTCGAATTTCCTTTTCTGACCAATGCCGCACAGAATGTATGACAATGAACCCATGATCGCCAGAAAAATGAGAGCCGCAATAATACCCTTGCTTCCGCTTACCGTAAAGAACTGAAAAATCTCTTGTCCCGTTGCGAATCCCGAGCCAATCAAGTACGCACATATTGCCCCCGCAAGGATTATGACGCTTTTTAAGCTGATTTTCCGCGTATTCATTTTTACCCTTTCTTCTATGTCCGATTGTTACTACGAATGATAGGTAGTTGAATGGATCATTCAACCAATAAATCGCTTCCGATTCCCTGCAGGAGAATCTGTTTAGAGGACCTTTTTTTACTAAGTGGTCTTGACTTCAGTTTAAGGCCGGATTTATCATTAAGGAAATTTAAGGTTTTTATAATATATTAAATAGAATTTATAGGTGATCGACATGGAAATTCGGCAGCTGCAAATCTTCTCGACTGTAGCCCGAGAGCTTAATTTTAGCCGAGCGGCTGACAAACTCGGCTACACGCAGGCTAATATCACCATTCAGATTCGATTGCTGGAAGAACAGCTTGGAACGAGGCTGTTTGAAAGACTTGGTAAGGGTGTTACCTTGACGCCCGCGGGAATGAAATTATGCAAATACAGCGAAGCAATTCTGCGCATGACGGCCGAAGCGGAAATGGCGGTCTCTGGCTTTCAAACCGCTCGAGGTTTGATATGTATAGGTGTTTTGGAGTCACTATGTGTATTTCGTTTGCCAAATTTTTTTCGTCAGTTCCGTATCCAACATCCCGAGGTCAAAATAATACTGAAACTCGGCAATCCTTCAGATTTCCGTAACTGGCTCAGGGACAACACGATCGATATTGCCATTTCTATTGAAAGGGATGTTGACGAGCGGGATCTGGTAAAGAAAAGCCTGATAAGCGAGCCAATGGTTGTGATCGGATATCCAAATCACCCGCTGATCGCGAAAGGATTTATTGAGCCAGCCGATTTCAGGGAAGAATGTCTGATAGTGACCGAGCAAGGCTGCAGTTATCGGGCAATTCTGGAAGAGCAATTAAGAAATGCAGGGATTCAGCCCGCCGAGAATATAGAATCCGATAGTGTTGAAGCCATAAAACAGTTTGTCATGAGTGGAATCGGAATAGGCTTATTGCCAAGAGCCTCGGTTGCACGAGAACTAAGGCGCAGAAAACTGATTGACTTAAAATGGGCTGGCCCGGATTTCAAGATGTTTACTCAATATCTGTATCATCGTGACAAATGGATGTCGCCTACTCTTATATCTTTTATTTCCGACCTGGAAGAATATTTTACAAAACAACAGTTCCGCTCGACAGATAAAAATACTAGCGGATAATCTCATGACGTTATGCACTAGCTGCCGCTCAACCATAACAGCTAAGTAAGGCGGCCTCCTCTTTTAGCCCACTCATAACTAAAAGCGCCTTTGAGCGTAGCTCAAAGGCGCTTTTTATCCCGCGCAGTCGTTCATGGTTTCTTTTGAAACCCACTTCCTCTTAAGGTGGGTGTTCGGCTAACTGCTTCTGCCTACCTGTCCTTATGTCAGGCTTGACATCCCAAGTCAGACCAAAACTCCCTGGTTTCATTTGTGGTTAAAAATACAACCCTTTTGCGATCATTGCAGGCTTTGTTCTTGTCTTTAGTATAACAGGGCTCCGTTCGTCCCGACAAGAGGAATTATGCGGAAGCTCGACCAAGGCAAATATGGCGGAGGCGTGTGCGAATCGAACACACCAACGGCAGGATCACTACCGCTCGGCTGGATTTGAAGTCC
>ENA-UOUL01003655-UOUL01003655.1-bioreactor-metagenome-genome-assembly--contig:-NODE-3655-length-15380-cov-3.631837_pt1 | contig 15380 bp, 7 predicted proteins | sample MGYA00249838_ERZ747220 | MGnify/ENA primary metagenome ERZ747220 (study PRJEB28778, sample SAMN05720191) | bioreactor metagenome | isolation source: Anaerobic biogas reactor | place: USA:Washington...
GCAGGCAGCCGAACGGTTGCGTTGCGAATAAGCCAAAATCACAGGCGCCTCAAAACCGGGCACTAGGCGCCGATAGGAGTTGGTGGTTGGGCTGGTAAAAGCCAGCAACGCCGGGCTGTGCTTTAACAGACCCCCAATATACCAACGCGCCACGTCCGAAAGCTGGGCATAGCCGGCTTCATCGTAAAAGAGGTTCTCGCCGCCCTTCCATAGGCTCTGGTGCACGTGCATACCTGAGCCGTTATCGCCAAAGAGCGGTTTGGGCATAAAGGTAGCCGTCAGGTTGTTCTGACGCGCCACCGACTTGATGATGTACTTGAACTTCATCACGCTATCGGCGCACCCGAGCAGCTGTTCATAGCGCTGCACAATCTCAGATTGCCCGGCGGTGGCCGTTTCATGATGGTGCAGTTCGATCTCGAGTCCTGCGGACATCAGCGCCAGCACCATTTTGCTGCGGATATCCATCAGCGAGTCGGTAGGCGGCACTGGCGAGTATCCGCGTTTGGGCGGTATCTGCCCGCCAAAGTGAGAGCTCTCTTCCTTGGCCGAATTCCACCATCCCTCGGGGCTGTCGATGCGGTGGTAAGCCAGGTTGGCGTCATAGCCGTAGCGCACATCCGAAAAGATAAAGAACTCAGCCTCAGGCCCGATATTGGCGACATCCGCAATGCCGGTCTGGCGCAGATAGGCCTCGGCCTTGCGCGCCACATAACGCGGATCGCGCCCGTAGGGCATCAGCGTAATCGGATCATAGACGTCGCAGATCACGTCGAGAGTCGGCACCTCAAGGATTGGGTCTATAAAGGCAGTGCTGACATCCAGCTTCAGCAGCATGTCAGATTCGTGGATCTCTTTAAAACCACGGATGGAGGAGCCGTCAAAACCCAGCCCGTTTTCGATGACATCCTGGCCCAGGCGCTCAACCGGAATAGTGAGGTGCTGCCAAACGCCCGGCAAGTCGCAAAAGCGCAGATCGACCATACGGACTGACTTGGCCAACGACATCAGATGATCTATGGCATTAGACATGCGATACCTCCTGATTAAGCCGAGACACGCTCCTGCATGTGTTCCTGCAGGCTCTTGACGCTGACTTTTCCGCGGCGCAGGCATTCGATCGCCTGGATGGCCGCCTGTGCGCCGGAAAGGGTCGTCAGCACCGGCACGCCATGGCTGATGGCTGCCTGACGCAGCAGGTGCTCGTCGCCAAAGGCACGGCTGCCCAGTGGGGTGTTGATCACCAGGTTGATCTCACCGTTAATGATCAGGTCAACGCCGTTGGGGCGACCTTCGCTGACTTTGAGTATCCTGTCAACCTGTAATCCCTGGTCGCGCAGAAACTGGGCGGTGCCGCGCGTAGCCAACAGGCGGAACCCAAGATCGGTCATCTTTTGGGCCAGCGGTGTCAGGTTGTGCTTGTCGCGATCGTTGACCGAGAGAAAGACGGTGCCCTCGCACGGCAGCGAGTTGCCGGCCGCCATCTGCGCCTTGGCATAGGCCATACCGAACTCGTCATCCATGCCCATCACTTCGCCGGTTGAACGCATCTCCGGCAGTAGAATGGCGGCCTCGCCAGGGAACTTGACAAAGGGCAGCACTACTTCCTTGACAAAGTGTCCGCGCAACAGCGGTTCGTCGGGCACGTCCAGCTCGGCCAGGCTGCGGCCAGCCAGGACCTCGCAGGCGACCCGCACCCAGGTGATGCCGGTGGCCTTGCTCACATAAGGCACGGTGCGCGAAGCACGCGGGTTGGCTTCGATCACATACACCACACCGTCTTTCATAGCGTACTGGATGTTCAGGCAGCCGCGCGCATCGAGCGCCTCTGCCAGGCGGCGGGTATAGCTCCGCAGGGTCTCAAGGCTCTCTTCGCCCACCATGACGGTAGGGATCACACAGGCGCTGTCGCCCGAATGAACGCCGGTCAGCTCGATCTGTTCCATGATAGCGGCGATGCGCACATCTTTGCCGTCGCAGACGCAATCCACGTCCATCTCAAAGGCATCTTCCAGAAAACGGTCGATCAGGATCGGCGTGTCTTCGGCCACCTGCACCGCCGAACGAATATACTGATCAAGATCCTGTGGCGTATAGACGATCGCCATGGCGCGTCCGCCCAGCACGTAGGAGGGCCGAACTATTACCGGGTATCCGATCGATTCCGCCACCTGAAAGGCCTGCTCGACCGAGCGCGCGATGCCGTGGTCGGGCATGGGCAGGCCTATGCTGGCCATCAGCGCGCCAAAACGCTCGCGGTCTTCTGCCAGGTCGATGCCCTCCGGCGAAGTGCCCAGGATCGGCACGCCGGCCTGTGCCAGCTTGTTGACCAGCTTGAGGGGTGTTTGCCCGCCAAACTGCACCACCACGCCCTCGGGGCGCTCCTGGTCGTAGACGTTGAGGATGTGCTCGAGCGTTAATGGCTCAAAGTAAAGCCGGTCGGATTCGTCATAGTCGGTCGAGACTGTTTCGGGGTTGCAGTTGACCATCATGGTCTCGTAGCCGATCGCCCGAAAGGCCTTGACGGCGTGCGTGCAGCAATAGTCGAACTCGATGCCCTGACCGATACGGTTAGGACCGCTGCCCAGCACCACAATCTTGCGGTTATCGATCGGGTCGGATTCGTTGACCGATTCATAGTTCGAGTACAGATAGGGCGTGTGGGCAGGAAACTCGGCTGCGCAGGTATCGACACGCGAATAGACCGGCGCCACCCCCAGCTCTTTGCGGTAGCTGCGCACCTGCAGCTCGTTCACGGCGGGTGCCACCAGGCGGGCGACCAGGCTATCGGTAAAGCCGGCGCGTTTGAGCGCATACATCAGCGGCTCGTTAATAGCATCCAGCGGTTTGCCGCGGATTTCGTCACGCAGTACGTGCAATGAGCCAATCTCGCGGATGAACCACGGGTCGATGCGAGAGAGTTCGTTGATCTCTTCGACGCTGAACCCCTTGTCCAGCGCTGCACTCACGTAAAAGATGCGGTCCTGCCCGGGCACTGCCAGGTGCCGGCGGATCTCCTCGAGGCTGGCTTGCGCAGCATGCGCGTCGAACACGCCATCGCGGTTATCTTCGCGCGCGGACAGCCCCTTACAGAGCGCCTCTGTAAAGGTGCGGCCGATCGCCATCACCTCACCGACGGATTTCATCTGCGTGCCGAGGGTTGCATCGGCCTGCGGGAACTTTTCCATATTCCAACGCGGGATTTTCACAACCACGTAATCCAGCGTTGGTTCAAAACATGCCGGCGTCTCGCGCGTGATATCGTTCTTGAGTTCGTGCAGGCGGTAACCCACTGCCAGCTTGGCGGCGATCTTGGCAATTGGAAAGCCGGTGGCCTTGGAGGAAAGCGCCGAGCTGCGCGAGACGCGCGGGTTCATCTCAATCACCACGCTGCGTCCATCCGCCGGATTGACGGCGAACTGCACGTTCGAACCGCCCGTCTCCACGCCGACGCGCTCCATCACGATGCGCGTCTGGTTGCGCAGCACCTGATATTCCTTGTCGGTAAGGGTCTGTATGGGCGCTACGGTGATGCTATCGCCGGTGTGCACGCCCATCGGGTCGAGGTTTTCGATGCCGCATACCACCACAAAGTTGCCATCGGCGTCGCGCATGCCCTCGATCTCAATTTCTTTCCAACCGATGACGCTCTGTTCCACTAAAACCTGGTGGGCCGGGCTCTGCTCCAGACCGGTGAGGATCATGTCGTCGTAATCGTGGCGGTTATAAGCGATGCCGCTGCCGGTACCGCCCAGGGTGAAAGACGGGCGGATGATGGCGGGCAGGCCGATCTCGGGCAGGATCTCGCGCGCTTGCGCAAGGCTGGTGATGATATGGCTGCGCGGAACGTCCAGACCGGCTTCCAGCATGGTGCGCTTGAACATCTCGCGGTCTTCGGCCAGCTCGATTGAATGTGCGCGCGCGCCGATCAACTCGACTCCGTAGCGTTCCAGCACGCCGGCGCGCTGCAGGGCAACTGCCAGGTTGAGGGCAGTCTGTCCGCCCATGGTCGAAAGCAGGGCATCCGGGCGTTCGCGCGCAATGATCGATTCGATCATCGGCACCGTCAGCGGCTCGACATAGGTAATGTCGGCCACCCCCGGGTCGGTCATGATCGAAGCCGGATTCGAGTTCACCAGTACAGTCTGGTAACCCTCTTCGCGCAGCGCCTTGCAGGCCTGCGTGCCGGAATAGTCAAACTCGCAGGCCTGGCCGATAATGATGGGACCGGAACCGATAATCATTACTTTGTGGATGTCATCCCGACGCGGCATAATAAAGAATCCTTCCGAACACGGTTTGTGAAAAAGGCGGATACAGTGCGCCCTTACATGAGTTTATATGTGAAATTTCCCGACAACGACGGGCATATTAAACGTTAATATCGTCCCGTATTTCAAGCTTATTGCGGCGAAACGGGGCGAGGCAGGGAAAAATGCCTCGCACAAGGCACCACACAGGCCCTGAGATGGCCACAAAGCCCGCCGCTGTGATCTAGTCAGCCACCTCTTCCCGCAGCGTTTGAACGGTCTGCCTCAATTTTTCTATGTCCTTCAGAAGTTGCTTTTCGTGTTTGAACGCCAGGTCGTCCCGGGCCAGCGCTTTCCGCAGCATGCGTAATCCCCTGTGGCGCATCGACCACGCCAGCAGGCGCACCCCGGTGGACAAGGCCATAACTTCGAGGACCAGCAGCACGATGAGCACAATGCCGGTATTGGTGAACAATGCCGAAGGCAGCAGTTCCCCCCGGTAATAGGCATTCAGGACCAGGTATGCCGTATACACGAGCAGGGCCAGGGGAAGACTGTCGAGAAGCACCGCGACCGGCCAAGCGCACAACCATCGGGCACGTGCGGTGAATCCTTCGCGGACCGGCCCCTGAAATACCGCCCGCACCCGTTTTTCCAGTTCCTCCTGAAAATCCTGCGCATCGGGGGCTTCAGGCATTTCAAAACCGGCCTGTATAAAACGCAGCCTGACTTTGCTGCGCAACGCGGCATATTCAATCGAGAGTCCGTCGGGCAGGACCGTTTTGCCGCCTTCCTGTCCCTGCCCGCCGAAAAAGGCGACCGCTGCGATTTCCCCGGCTTCAGGCCGGTTACTGATGCCGAATAATGCCGGTATCCGGTAGGGCAGCGAACGGACCACTTCGATGATTCTGTACAAGGTGCCGATGCCGCCCTTGGCGCGTATGCCGACCTCCCTGCCGAGGGCCTGCACCCATAAATGGGCTTCGGAAAGGGGTCCGGCGGTAAAATGGCGCAAGGTCGCCTGCGTCAGCGCCCGGTCCCCTTCGTCCAGCGCTTCCTTAAGGTCTTTCAGGCGGGGCGATTCCTCCCCGACGCACTCATGAAGGCGTTCCACGGTTTTGGCCAGCAGTCCCGCGGCATTGGAGGATTTGATGCGCGCCACCCGTTCCCGGTCCAATTCATGATGTAGAAAGAGTTCCAAATCGTTAAACTCAAATTCATTTTCCCGCGCGGTTGACAAGGTCAGTTTCCGGTCCAGGGCGCGCAGGGCGTTCACCCGGAAGTATCGTCCCACCTGGAATCCCTCTTCGTGCAGACGGGCCAGCCAGTGTTCGCGGATGGTGGTGTCCTCACGGTTTACCCGGGTTTCCACACAGACCATGGCGCGCAGCCCGCGCAGGGGATACAGCAGGGACCAGGTGGCCTCGTCCAGATATTTCTCCCCATCGGCGCAGAGCAGGATCAGGTCGCATTCCTGCAACACCTGCTCGACAATGCGCCGGTGCTCTTTTACGATGGTATCGGAGTCCGGCGTGTCGATAAGCGCGATACGCTCCAGGGCGGATCGGGCTATGTGACGCACGCCGGCAAGATGGGCAAGGCTGCATTGCATGCCCGGCGGATGGTATACGGTCGGCAGCGAGGTGCAGGGCCGCATTTCCGAGGTCTCGGCGATCTGGTCCCCCGCGAGGGCGTTGAGCAGGGTGGACTTGCCCACGCCGGAACCGCCGACCAGCGCGACAAGCAGCACATCATCCAGACGGTGTTCCCGTTCCCGGAGTTCATCGAGGCGCGCGCGCAACAATGCGGTTTCTCCTCGGAACACGCGCCATGGCCCGTCGTATTCGGCCAGCGTCTCCAGTGTTCTTATGATCCCAGGAAGCCCTGTTGACACGATTTCCAATCCTTCTTAAGTTTATCAAGCGGTCCGTCGTTAAACACCCGCAAGACCTGCCGCAGCGATCCCAGCGCGGGCTCCGCGAGCCGGTCCACCAGGCATTTCACCAGTTTTCCCCGTTGTTCCTCCTGCCACGGCTGCAACAGCGTCACCCATTGCTCGGAATAGCGGCTCTCCATGATGCGCGCCAGCACCTCTCCTGCGGCCGGACTTGCGAGCGCCAGGAATTCAGGGGCGCCCACACCGGCCGTCAACACGCCCACCAGCGCTAGCAGCACCGAGGGCGCGAACACGATCAGCGCGTCCAGTTCCAGGAGCAGCTGCCGTTGCTCGGGATTGCTGTGCCACCACTGCGCAACAGTTCGGGCCATGTGCTCACGGAAGATCTCGGAAATCTGGTCCTCGTCCCCCAGCATTTCATGAACAATGGCCTCGACGACCTCATCTTCCCGTATGTCCGCAAGCCCTTCACGAACCAGCCCCCCTGTCATGGGCTCCATATCGCGGGCATATTCCGTCAACTGGGCGACGAAATCCAGTACAATTTGTTTTAGGTGGTTCCGTTGATAGTCCCGCAACGCTTTGACCCGCTCCTCTTCCGAGGCAACAGTGTACCCGCCGCGCAGCATATGGCGGCGCAGAAAAGCGCCGACCGGTTTCATGCCGCGCAGCGCGGCATCATTAAAGCGGGCGATACCCCTCACGACGACGGATCGCTGCGCGCGGATTTGTTCGTGAAGGAGCGCACCCATTTTCTGTCCGGGTTGGGGCAGGTACGCGGCGACCAAGCCACGGGCACGCCGGTCAAAAGTAAGCGGCACGTCACGCATCCGGGTGGAAAGCGCTTCCGCCCCTTCCAGGAAACGGCCGGACGCGTCGAGAAAGTATTCGAGGGTATCGCGGTATACACGACGCTTTATCTCCGCCACATCCAGGCCGGACAGATAACTCATCAGCGACATATCCCCCTCCAGGGCCGGAACCTCCCGGGACATGTCCGTTTCCAGCCCGTAATCAAAGGGCAGCACAAAACATACCGGTTCTTCCAGGCAGGCATCCCGTACAAATTCCGCCAACTGCGCCCGGGCAGCGGCAAAACCGTTGTTCGGATTGGCCTTGTTCATTACCGGCACCACCAGCCTGCCCGAGGCGTGTGCCTGGCGGAAGAACTCCACCACGCGCGCATCCTTGTATTTTTCCGGGGTAAGCACGGCCACAACCACATCGCCCGCCGCACGTATTTGCTCGGCGACTTTCCAGTTCCGGCGTTCAATGGAATCCACATCCGGTGTATCCAGCAGCACCAGGCTGCCCGGCAAGACCGGTGAAGCGCTCACCCATAAGGTATCCTCGGGCATTTCGTAACGCGTGGAATCTTCGGGGCGCATCAGCGGATAGGCATCAAAACCGGGAAGGATTCTGCCTTCCAGACCGTCCCGATAACGGGTGTCTCCTGTTACCAGGACAGGGGAACAGGTGGCGGCGGCGGTACTGCGGACAGCACTTTTTGAATCGTGAAGCAAGAGGTTGAACAGGGTGGATTTGCCCGTGTTGGTCCCCCCCGCCACCGCAACCACCAGGCATCCATTCACCGTGAGTTGGGGCACGATTTTGCGTTGGAACAGACTCCGCCACTCCTCGCTGCCCTCAAACACCTCCCTGTACACCTCGGGATAGGCGGCCAGCGAGCGGTCAAGGGCCTCCAGGGTTTCCGCAAACCCGGCAATGCCGCGTGGCAGAAGAGCCGCCTCCTCAACATCCCCGCAGGGATCTTGTTGCTCTTCCTCTATGTGCAGATATTCCGAAAACGTCATAAAAAAAACCATTATTGCATGAAGCGCACGGCCCCACACACCGCCCCCCCCCGTTATGCGCTCACGCTTTTGGACAAATGCGCTTCGAGCAGGCCGGGGACATCATCCGCTTTGATTTGCAGGTAGTTGAAAGACTCCTCGCATCTTCCCAGGGCGCCCTTGTTTATATCACCCTCAGGGGTCGCCAGTTGGGTCGCGATAAACAACAGCTCGGCCATGTCCCGAAACGCCCCGGCCCTGCCCGGGTCGGGATAGGCGCCCACGGCAGCGCAAATGCTTTCAGGCATATTCCAATTACGGCATAACAGCGCGCCCGCCTCGTTATGGCAGATACCGAAAAGCTGCTCTTCGACCGGCAGGCGCGCGGGCCCGACGAGCCGCGGATCAATTTTGCGGTTTTCCTGCAGGGCCACCTCGCCGAACGCATAGATGCCGATGCCGTGCAACAGGGCGGCGCAAAAGGCTTCGCTGGGAACGACCTTTCCACTGGCGGCGGCGAACACGGACGCGATTCCCGCGGCGTTTCTTGAGAACCGGTTCAACGGGAACCACTGCGCCTCATCCGCGGTGGCATACTTGGGCAGCGCCAGTGCGATAATGGAAATGGCTTCATCCCCGAGCAGGGCCACCGCCATGGGGAGACTGCCCACATTGCCCGGGATGCCATAGGCCTGGCTATTGGCCGTACACAATAATTTCGCTGCAAAGGGCGGCGACTTCTGCGCCGCGCTTATGATTTGCCTCAATCCCTGGGCCCCCATGCCGACCGAGGCATCCACCAGATTCATAATTCGCGTTTGCACCGAAAGGGCCGCAACGCCATTTAACGCATCGCGGATATCCCGGCCGGGTATTGTTTTTACCGGCGCAGGGGGCTTTGCCTGCTCCACTTCGACAGGGGTTTTCGGCACAAGACGGGGCTGCAGGCTGCCCAGTTCCTCATCCGCTTTATGATAATGCTTGCGGAGGGAATTCTGAAATTCATCAATTTTGCAGAGCATGGGACGCAAGCGCAGCCCGGAATACTGTTCCACGGCCTTGATCGCCTCCGTGTCCATGGGACACACCATGGCAACGGTCATGGACCGCCCCAGTTTGTCAATGGGCAGCACCCAATGCTTTGCGGCAAGATCGGCCGGTATCAGCTCCGTCAGGTGCCGGTCGATGGAAAAATGGGCAAGGCTGATAACCGCCGTGCCCGATTCCCTCGCCAGGAAATCATGAAACTGCTCCTGTGTAATAAATTCGAGCCGCAACAGGGTCTCGAAAATCTTTTCCGTGTCGCGCACCTGCTCGGCACGGGCCGTACGCGCCTGCTCCGCGCTGACGAGCCCCCCTTCGTGAAGGACATCCAGCAACATGTCGCTGGACTCCGCGGATGCATCCGCGGGTTCTCCCGCGCCATCGGGCGCCGACAGGCCCGCCGCGTTACGTTCGACCAGCGCCCCGCACCGCACACACTTGAACACCACACTTTGCGAATCCGCGGGCACACGCATTTTCTGTCCGCAATTACACTGAATAATGTCAGGACTGTCTACAGGCAAAATGGCACTCCTTGATATGCTGACCGCCCACGCTCCGTTTTCCCGGCACACTTTTCAATGCGCCTTTCTTCCCCACGAAATGCCGCCGCAATTACAGGCAAAACCACGCTGTTTAAAGGATCCGGCAACCGCGTCATTTCGCCGTGGGAAAAGCACTGATAGTACTATAAGGCAAACACGACCTGAACATCAAGGTAAACCGGGCGATATTACGGCCCTGATTTTTCGCGAGGAGATCGCGAAGAACCGAGCGATGCCAAATTGTGTTTTGTGTCCGATTCAAGTAAGATATTCTTTAATAACCCCGGGCATGTGTGAATTCCGGCCCGTGAAGCTTTCCGCCAGGAGTTTGAAATGCATCCCAAAGAGATCGAAAAGAAGATCGAACAAGCCGCCGCCCTGAACGTTCAGGAGCATCATCCTGAATCTCTGGCGATTCTAGAGGACATTAAAACCTTCCTTCCCAACAGCCCGGTGCTTTTTTCCATACGCGTCGAGAACCTGGCGGCCCTTGGGCGCACCAACGAGGCGTTGCATGACTGCGGACGCCTGCTGCAAAGACTGAATCAGATTCGCGACGCGGGCAACAGCCTGGACGACCTTCTTGATATCGAGCAGGCCGAACGCCTCGCTGAATTTGTGACGGAACAAACCGACCAGGCCAGCACCTTGAAACGAACCCTGGACCGGCGCCAGGCGGACGCCCTGGACAAGGAAACCCTCCAGAGTACGGTTGCCGATCTTGAAGCGAAACTGAACGCTTTTCTAAACCAGCGCGAACAAGCCTCCCAGGACCAGAAAAATCTGCTTGAGGAACTGGACAGCCTGCGTGAAAAGGAACGCACCACAACGGAGGCCCTGGAAAAAGCCTATACGGAACTGGATACTCTAAAGCACACCCTGGTCAAACGGGAGGCGGAAATATCCGAGGCGGAAAATGAGCTGGCCCAGCGGGAACAACTGGTTGTCCGGCTTGAAAAAGAAGTTCAATCACTGCAGGAGCGTTCGGAAAGCGCCGTTCATGCAGAAGAATTGTTGAATGAAGAGTTGAAGCGCCTGAAACAGCAGGGGGACCAGAAATCAGAAGCGCTGGAACAGGCCCGGCGCGAACTGGAGGAACTGCACCAGTCGCTGAAAGAACGGGAAAAGTCCGTGGAGGAAGCCAAGGCCCAAAACCTTGCGAATGAGAGCGCCCTGAAGGCCATGCGCGAGGAAATGGACCGTATCCACGATGAAGCGCAAATCGCGGAACACGCGAAAGAGACCCTGCAGTCCGAACTGGACCAGCTTCGCAAAACCGAACTGGAGAAAAGCGACGCGCTGGAGTCGGCGCGTATCCAGCTCTCCTCAATGCAGGACATGCTGCAGGACCGCGAAAAGAACGTGGCGGAAGCCGAAAATCGGGCAAGGGCGACCGAACAGGAAAAGGCCGCCCTGCGCGAGCAGCTGAATGAAATCGTCAAACGGGCCGAAACCGCCGCCGCCTCCGAATACGCGCTTGCGGACGAGGTGGCGTTGCTACGCTCCAACGAAGCGGAGAAAGCCGCCGAACTGGAACGTACCCGGGATGAAATGGAGCGCATGCGCGCCGCCTTGGAAGGCAGGGAAAAGGCCCTCCAACAGCACATACAAAAGAGTGAACTGAGCTCCGAGGCGGAAAAGAACCTGCGGGAGGAACTGGAGGCGATCCGGGGACGCTCCCGCGAATTCGCCGAATCCGAGAAGCACCTGGCCGAGGAGCTGGAGCACCTGCGCCAAAGCGAATCAAAGAAATCCAAGACGCTCGAAAACGCGCGGACCGAAATGGAAACCCTGCGCCTGCAACTGTCGAAACAGCAGGAAGCGGTAGCCACGGCCGAAGAGGCCAGTTTGCGTTACGATGCGATCGTCTCCACGCTCCAGCAGGAACTGCACTCGCTGCAGGAGCAGGTGCAGCACGCCTCTTCCTCGGAGCAGGAACTTGCCCAAGAGTTGTCCCTGCTGCGCGAAAATGAAAGTTCCAAAACGCAGGCGCTGGCCGAGGCGCAGGCGGAAATGGAAGACCTGCGAAGCCGACTGGTACAGAGAGAAACCGAGGCGCGCGAGGCCGAAGTGGTCAACGCGCAGAAGCAGCGCGAATTGGAACAGCTGCACCTGGAACTGGAGCTTCTGCGCGCGCGCACGGACGAAACCAGGGACACGGAAAGCACGCTCACCCAGGAAATCGGCAAGCTGCGCCAAAGCGAAATGGAAAAGAACCGGGAACTTGAACAGTCCCGAAAAGAGTTGGAGTCATTAAAGCAGGTACTCACGGAACGCGAGGAAGCGGCCTCAAAAGCCGCGCAGGAACAGGAATCCAGCCGCGAAATCATTCAGCAGTTGGAAAACGAGCTGGCCCTGCTGCGCCACAAGGACATGGAGCGGCAATCCTCGCAACAGGCGTTCCAAGAAGAGGTTACCCAGATTAAAGACGCGGTGCAGCGCCAGGGCACCCTTGAAGACAGCCCGCAGGCGCGCAAGCTCAAGGAAATCCAGGAGCAACTGCAAACGCTGGAGGAAAGCCGTCTCGACAACCAGCAGGCGTTGAGAGCGCAGGCCGCGAAACTCGCCCTGCAACAGTCGTCACAAAGACAAACCCCTCGCGACGCGGCTCTGTTGGCCGGTCAACCCGATCTGTCTTCAGACAGTCAGCTCTTCGCGCTGAACAGCGTGATGCCCGGCGCGCCCCAGACGAAGACGCAGATCCAGGCGCTTAAACTGGCCCAACAACAGTCGCAACGGCAGACGCAGGCGCAGGCCGCCCACATCGCTCAACAGCAATCGCAGCGGCAGACGCAGGCGCAGGCCGCCCGCATCGCTCAACAGCAGTCGCAACGGCAGACGCAGACCCAAGCCGCCCAAATCGCCGGACAGCAGCAGCTCTCGCCGTCCGTCCCCTCCCCGCTGTCCGTCATTGAGGAGGCCCTTGCAGCCTCAACACCCACCGATCCGCAGCAACCTCCTCTGCCTGCGGCAGACACGTCCGTCATGGTTGAAGACGATGACTTTGACAGCGACGTTCCGGAAACCTATCCGAAGCCCAGGGATGTCTCTTTTGTTTTTCCGGATCAATCCTGCTCCATTGCGGTAAAACGAAGCCGCAGTTCCTATCGCATCTACATTGCCGCCGGGTTTCTGCTTCTAATCGCCGTTACAGGCATCGCCGCTTTTGTTGTGCAGGGAATGCTGTCAAAACCCGCGGACGACAGCGCCGCGACGGGCGAGACGGCCAAGGATGATGAAGTCAAAATGCTTCGCATGGAATTCCCCACCGACCGGCCCTTTGGAACCCTGTACGATCATAGCATGCAGCCGGCAAGCGACGCGGAATGGCCTCCCTACGCGGAGGCGAAAGGCATCGTGGAATACCCCGAAACGGTGAAATTCCATCTGGTGGTCCGCCGTGAACATGCCGATGACCTTTCCCCCCTGGCCAAGCTGCCGCCCCGGTCCCTGACCTCGCTCTGGCTCCCGGAGTTTGACATGTCGGAGCAGAACATTCGCTATCTGCAGAGCCTGGAACGGGTAAGCGTCATTTATATCGACCAAGAAATGACGGACCGCGAAAAACAACTGATTGCCGCCGGCTTTAAAGGGGACACCACGATCACCTCCAAAATGCCCGGTGCAATTATCCGGGAGATGACCCCGCCAGACAAACGAGTACTCACCTTCCCCGAGGGTGACGCGGTCGGCCTTCTTGCGATTCGCACCTGGAACGATCCCAAGTCCCCCTGGCAATACCTGGATGTGGCGCGGGGCGCGGTAGAAGTTCCGGCAGGCATGGAAATCCAACTGAAACTGTCTTCAAACGCGCCCGATTTATCCTTCCTAAGGGAATTTGAAGAAACCACCATTCACACGCTGGTCCTTGAAGGCCAGAACAGCACCAATGCCGTTCTGGAGAGCGCGGTTGAACTGCGCGGGCTAATCGCCCTGGAACTTATTGACACCGCCGTGGGCAAAGCCGGCATGGAGGCGCTCAGCGCCGTCAGCGGCCTGCAGCAGATTAAAATTCAGAACAGCAAAATGGATGACAGCGCCATTGAGGTATTCCTTGATCTGCCCCAACTCTCCACCATCGAGATTAGCAACGCGCCCAATATTACCTATAAGAGTCTGCACTTGTTCCGAAAATTGAGAGCCCTGAGACGGCTTCATCTCCAGGACACCGGCATTAGTCTGGAACAGGTGCGTGAATTGGGGCGTGACCTCCCGGCCTGTGCCGTTACCCCTATTTAGAAGGATTTCGCGCCGTCCACTTGGATATTTTCGCCGTTTTCTGTTAGACTGGACACGGGCGCATAAGGAAGCGGTTTCCGTATGTTCCCCAAAACCCTTGCCGGATACACCCATGGGAAGCGCGTAACCAGTCCATCAAACCGGCCGCCCCCGCGAAATACGCCTGTATGCAGGGCATTAGGAACCATTTTCAGGCAATTCGGAGATATGTTGATGCAGAAACGGAATACCAAGCGTGATTTTTTCACCGTGCTGGGCTTTTGTCTCGTGATGGTACTGGCACTCAGTAACGGGTTTCTGATGCGCATCTACGCCCAGGAACAGCAGGTTGAGATCTACCGCGAAATTGAACCCATCGGGGATGTGATTGACATCATACTGCGCGAGTATGTCCGTGATGTCGACATGGGCGAAATCGTCGAAGGCGCGCTCAGCGGCATGGTGGGATCCCTGGACCGGAACAGCGCTTACGTGTCGGCCGAGGAACTTGAAGCGCTGCGCGAGGAAACCAAGGGCGAATTTGAGGGCATCGGCGTATCCATCAAGCAAGATGATAACGGCAACATCATGGTGTTTATGCCGATCGTGGGTTCTCCGGCCGCGCTTGCCGGCATCAAGCCTTACGATCTTATCGTGGCGATTGACGGGAAGAGCACGGAAGAGGTAGCTCCCTCCCTCCCCGTAGAATTCGGGAAAAGCACCGGTGAGCGAGGAATCAATGAAGTTCATGACGGCATTGGAATAGACGTAGAAGCGCACCGCATTGTTGGCTACAAGGGAAGCGCAGTTCGTAAAGTTGAGGGAGCAGAGCCGAGGAGAGTGCGCGACGCATCCACGGTTGAGACCGCGTTATGGACATAACCGGTGGCACAGACGCGCCAGTCGTCCGACATATAGATATAGTCCGTGCCGGTTGTGACGTAAAAGTTGGTCGTGGTACCGATGGGGAACTCATAGTCGCCATAGGGCGGCGAGACCGTACCGTACTGGGTGGCGGTTTTCGTTCCTGCAATAGAGCAGGACGTTGCAACGTCGCGCCCGTCTTCATGCATATAGAGCGACATGTCGCCGGGGTCGGACGGGTTCTCCACATTGTTGACCTTGAAGGAGCCGCTATAACCACCGTAGTTGTTACCGGCGCGGAGTTCGAAATCGTAATAGCCCGCCGCCGGTGCGGTGAAGTAATATGTGCCATCCATGTTCAATGGAACGACAACGGTTCCATCTATTTTGAGAAACTCCCAGTCATCTACTGAGAGGTGGAAGGTGTTTTTGCCGGCGGGCAGGTAAATCTTGCCCCAGTAGACGTAGTAAGTTTGTTGGGCTGCGGTTGAGAGAGGATAGGGGCGCATATAGACGTTCGTGACCGCGGGCCACGTGTTGGTCTCCATCTGCGTCCCAGTCACCGAGCCACCGTAGAGGCCGGGGACACCGACGGCAGATGCGTTTCGCGGCACAGCAGCGCAAAGCAGCGCGATTATGAGCAGCAGACAGAATGGCTTAAAATGCTTCATGGTTGTGCTCCTAACTACGTGGCTTTTGGAAAACGGTTTAGCCACATCGAAAAGTTAAAGAGGCTCTTGCAAAACCCCCCGCTCCGCAGCGCCTGACG
>ENA-UOUL01003656-UOUL01003656.1-bioreactor-metagenome-genome-assembly--contig:-NODE-3656-length-15378-cov-8.414809_pt1 | contig 15378 bp, 8 predicted proteins | sample MGYA00249838_ERZ747220 | MGnify/ENA primary metagenome ERZ747220 (study PRJEB28778, sample SAMN05720191) | bioreactor metagenome | isolation source: Anaerobic biogas reactor | place: USA:Washington...
CGAAGGAGGCGTCGGGGAGATCTTCGGCGGTGGCGGAGGAGCGCACGGCGACGGGGAGAGAGGGGGTAGGAAGTAAGTGTCGTCCATCAAAAGATCGAGAAATCAGTAACTGAGCTACCATCAGTAGATCGAGAAGTACCTTAACAAGCGAACCATCAAGAGATCGAGAAACGGTCATACACTAGAGCTATCTCGGCGCGGAAGGAGAGATAGCTATGACGCAGATCAATTGGGAAGCGGAACGTCAAAGTGCCATCCATTTGCTACGGAGTGGCCTGAGTCCGGGTGAAGTCGCCGCACAGATGGGGCATGCGTTGAGTTGGGTGTGTAAATGTCGCGACCGCTATGCGGAAGCTGGGTGGGCGGGCCTAAAAACGCGTTCCTATGCTCCGCATACACCAGGGAATGCCTACAAGGAAGCGGTGCGTCAAACCGTCTGTCAGACACGCAGCAGGTTGGAAGCCCGAGTGGCGGAGGGGAGTACATTACAGTATATCGGTGCCAGCGCCATCCGCGGGGAGTTGTTGGAGCAGCAACGACAAGGCAGCTACAGCGGCGCGCTGCCGAGTACAGCAACGATTGAACGGATGTTGCGAGCCGCCCACTTAACACATCCCCGGCAAGCGCCGTCTGCGGAAATACATTACCCCCATCTGCACCCCACCACACCCCATACACTCATTCAAGTGGATATTGTGCCGCATTACTTGCGTGGGGGCACCGCCGTGGCTTGTTTCAATGCCCTGGATGTGGTGTCCCGTTACCCCACGGGACAGGCCTTGGCCCAGCGCCGGGCGGCAGACGCGGCAGATTTTCTGCTCCATACCTGGAGAACCCTTGGTATTCCGCAGTACACGCAAGTGGATAATGAAGGCTGTTTCAGTGGCGGTTTTACGCACCCGTATGTGTTGGGCAAAGTCGTACGCTTGGCCTTACTGGTCGGGACGGAACTCTTGTTCTCACCTTACTATCATCCTGCCAGTAATGGCTCGGTGGAGCGCTTTCACCAAGACTATAACGCGTATGTCTGGACTGATACCGAACTCACAGATATTTCCGCGGTCCAGCTACGCGCGGATGACTTTTTCGCTCAGTACCGCGACAGTCGCCATCATACGGCGCTAGACGGCCACACTCCTGCGGAAATCCATCAACAAACACCGCCCAGCTATTTAGCCGCAGACTTCGCTAACACGCAGGAGAAACTGTCCTTGGTGCCCGGACGCGTGCATTTTCTCCGCCAAGTCAGTGCCTCGCGTACGGTCAAAATCCTCAATCATGACTGGGAAGTGTCCACCGCCGAACCGCAACAAGGCGTCTGGGCCACGCTGGAGATTATGTCTCGAGGCGCAACTTTGACCATTTACAACGCCGCGCCGGATCAGGTGCAACGCACTTGTCTAGCCCACCACGTCTTTCCGCTGACGGAACCTGTCCTCACGCGGGAAGCCGTACTCGCGCAAGCAACCGGCACTGTACCACTACCCACGGAGGAGACCACAGAGCCATACGCCCTGACAGCCGATGTGACTCGTGCCCCTACACCACAGCGTTACGCGCTTTTACCGCAGCCGCCCGCGCCCTTACCTTTAGCGTGGGTAGTCTTTGTTGTCAGTACGCTCAGGCACCGCCAGGCCACCGCCTCTGTTTCTCGATCTCGTGATGGTTGATTCGCTTGTTAAAGTGCTTTTTCAGTTCTCAATGTTCTGATGGACGACAAGTACGAGTTAAGAATTGCGAGTTGCGATCTTTTAGGGAGGCATTATGGACAACTTGTGGCAGTTATTTGTGACGTTTCTCAAAGTCAATCTCTTAACCACATCCGGCCCGGCCTCGGCGGGTTTGCTCTACTCCGAGATGGTCGGCAAATTGATGACGCGGGAGGAGTTCGTCGAGGCCGTAGGCTATTCCAGCGTGTTGCCTGGCTCCGACGCATTGCAAATGGCAATCTTCGTCGGCTATCGCGTGGCAGGCGTTCCCGGCGCAATCATTGCCTCCATCGGCGCGATCCTGCCGCCGACGGTCATCATGTTTGGCATCGCTTTCCTTCTCACGCGTCTGCGCAACGAGGCCTGGATCGGCAGCTTCGTCAAAGGACTGACTCCGGCGCTTGCCGCGCTCCTGTTGGTGACGGCGTATCAAGTCGTCGGCGACAAAGGCTGGCAAGGATGGACGCCATTTGTATTGGGGACGGCAAGTCTAGCAGCGCTGCTGCTCTTCAAGATTCCGCCGACTTTGGTGCTGCTCGCCGCCGGCATCGTCGGCATCGTCATCTACCGGTAGGGAAACCTACATGTTAGCTTTCTCCGCCCACCCACACGGGAGGAAATCTTGGAGGAACAAGGAATGAACCTATTGTTGTGCACCGATGGAACGCCCAAGAGCGAGGGAGCGCTGGCGTTTGGGGAGCGGCTGGCGCAAACGCTCGGCGCGGCTGTGACCGTGTTGGGGGCGTGCGAACAATCCACGCAGGAGGCTGCATTCGCCGAGGCCCTGGCGGAGATCTGCGCCCGTCTGATGGCAAACGGTGTGGCGTGCGAAACTGTGCTGCATCCCATGCCGATCCGCCACGCCGTCGTCGCGCAGGCTACGGCGATTGCCTATGACATGGTGATCGTGGGGCTGGTGGAACGCGGGCGGCTAAGGCGCTGGCTGCGCGGGCCTTCGACCCGTCGCATCCTGCAATACGTGGCAGCGCCAGTCCTCGTCGTGCCGTTCGACCGCCCGGCGATCCACAACATCCTGCTGTGCAGCGGCGATCTGTGGTATCCCGCCGCCACAATGGATATGGTACAGCACATCGCCTTGAGTGCCGGCGCCGAGGTCACCCTGCTGTACGTTGTGCCGGAGCCACAACTCAACTATCCTGTTTTGCGGGAAATGGAAGATGCCTGGGGCGCATTGCTCCAAACCGACACACTCCAGGGACGCAATCTCAAAAGCTGTCAGGAAACGTTACGCAGCCAGGGAATCGAGGCCGGCATCAAGCTACGGCACGGCCCCATCACCGAGCAGATTCTGAACGAAATCCGCGAAGGCGAATACGATATGGTCGCCCTTGGCTCCACCTACACCACACAAAGCCTACGCCGCTATTTCGCGCCTGGCATCACCGACAAAATTGTCGAACACGCGGGACGGCCGGTGTTGGTGGTGCGTCACAGATAGGGAGAGGCGAGAGTTCATTCCAAGTCTTGAATAGCATGTTTCAGGCACGGTTTCATAATCGGCGGGGGGCTTCCTCCATAATCTCTCGGTGCGCGGTCACATTCTGCAGAAATGCACATCGTATCGACTCGTCGTCGATTTGGTCTGCTCGCTGTTGTAGCAAACGGTAAGCAATCGCGAAGATTTCCTCTGCGCGAGGGTCCTGGAGCGCGCACAAGATGCGATAACAGATCAGATAAACCCGGAAAGGCTCATCCGTGCCCGCCAACGTGGCACGCGTCAGATAATCCAATATCTCCGCGACGCAGGTTTGGGCCTGGTCAAGATCGCCCCTAGCCAGGGCGACCTGTGCTAAACCGGCCAGGGTTTCCATCGCCAGATTGACCTGATTCAACTCCCGTCGCAGCGCCAGCGCTTCCTGGTAGACCTCAGTGGCCTCTGCCAAACGCTTCAGCCCTGTCAAAGCGTGTCCGAGACGAGTCAGAGCATAGCCTTGCGCGCGACGGTCGCCGATCTCGCGGGCGATCCGCAGGGCTTGCTGGGTATCGTTACAGGCGGCCCCATCGTCGCCCAGATGATGAGAAAGCAATCCTAGACAAGCCAGCGCCATACTCTCATTTTGCTGGTCGCCGGTCTCGCGGGCCAGACGCAGAGTCTGACGGTAATAGGTCCGGGCGCTGGCGTAATCTCCCTGCTGATGGAGCACATAACCGAGATTAATGAGCGCCAGCGTCTCGTCCCAACGATCTTCCATCTCGCGGGAAATTTCCAGCGCCCGTTCGTAAAAGGTTATGGCCCTGGCATAATTGTTCTGTTGGTTAGAAACAAGGCCCAGGTTAGCCAACGCGGCACTCTCACCGCAACGATCGCCGATCTCCCGCGTGAGATGGAGCGCCCGCTCGTAGTAGGTCTGGGCTCCGGCATAATTCTCCTGACCATGGACGACGTTGCCGAGGCTGCGCAGACAATCCATCTCCACCTCACGCTCCGACGTGGTTTGAGCCAGGGTCAGGGCCTGCTCCAGTTGGCCTCTGGCCGCTTCGTATTCCCCCTGGCGCAACAACGCCCGCCCCCACTGAAGACGCGCTTTGGCCGACAACTGAGTTGTCTGAGCAGTCTTGTCTGCCCGCGTCAGGTCGATGGACGCCTGAGCCGCCGCGATGGCCCGGTCATATATCCCCCGCCGATTTAAAAAGCAGGCCTGTTCTGCCAACAAACGGCTCAGAATGATTCGCAGGTCATGTGCCGACCCATCTGCTGCTGCAACGAGCGCCTGCACCCGCGCCACAGCCACCCCGATCAGTGTTTCCCCTTCTTGCAACGGGCCAGCATAGAGATACTGGCGCGTCACCCCCACCAGGCCACCTTCGATATCCACCAGCCTGGCTTGCGCGACGGCCCAATGCCACGCCACCCGCACATTTTCGGCCTCCTCCCTGAGCGCCGCTGTTATCTCGATGATACCCGCCCCGGCGAGCGCGGTCCTCTGTTGTTGGCGGAGTGCAGCATAATACGTGCAGTGTCGGTCGCACGCCTCTTTTTGCAAATCGGGCATCGCCGTCAATTTTTCGGCTGCGTACTGATGTAGCAATTCGTGCATCTCGTAACGCCCCGCGGGCGTGAAGCGCAGCAACGACTTATCGGTCAGCGATTCGAGAGCAGCCGGTGTAGCCCGGACGATCTCGGCGGCTGCGTCACGGCGAAACCCACCGTGGAAAACAGACAGTTGAGCGAAGACGTGCTGTTCCGTCGGGGTGAGTAAGCGCCAGGAGCGTTCGAAGGTCGCCCGCAGACTTCTATGCTGTTCGGGCGCATCCTGAAAAGAGGTCGCTAGAAACCCCAGGTCGCGTTCGATTTCCTGCGCAATCTCCTCGCACGTACGTGTCTTGACCCAGGCGGCGGCCAGTTCGATTCCCAGCGGCAGCCCCTCGACTAACCGGCAAATATGGATCACGGCAGGTCTGACCGTCGCCGAAAGCGTGAAATGGCGATTGGCCCTGCCGGCTGCCTGCTGAAACAACTGTACGGCGCTGTAACGTTCCGCCGCCTCGATGTCGTCCGTTTCACTCTCCGGACAGGCGAGTCCCTCGACCTCAAAGCAGCGCTCCCAACGCAGGTTTAGCCGCTCACGCGAGGTGACGAGCAATTTCACGTCGGGCGCTCTTTGAAGCATTTCGCCAAGCAAGTTCGCTCTCGACAGAAGATGCTCGAAACCATCCAGAATCAACAACGTTTCTTTCCTGTGCAAAGCGTTGAAAAGTTGGACGTGCGCGTCCTGCGGGCCGTAGAGTGGCATCTGCAATGCGTCGGCAATCGCGTAGACGAGATCGTCGAGCGAGCTAGCGTGTACGAGAGGAACGAACCACGCGCCCTCGAGGAACGCCCCAACCCTGTCCATCGCTGCCTGAAGCGCCAGCCGCGTCTTACCGATTCCGCCGGGGCCGACGACCGTCACTAGCCGGCAGCCGGGGTCATCAAGCAACCGGGTGAGCGCCGTCAGTTCCTCTTCTCGTCCCACAAAGGGCGTCGGTTGTGGCGGCAGATTGTGGCGATGCGTTGTAGCCACTGCCCGTATGCGGTCGTACAATGCGGTCGTTTCCTCAGACGGCTCGATACCCAACTCGTCGATCAGGACACGCCGGCAAGTATGGTATTGGCCCTGCGCTTCATCAGGGTGGCCGGTGCGCGCCAGCAGGCGCATCACCAGGCGATAGGTCTCCTCGCGCCACGGTTCCAGGGCCAACAGCCGCCGGGCGAAGCGCAGCGCCTGTTCGTGCTCGCCGCGCCGGCTGTGGTGGGCTGCCAGTTCCCCCAGCGCCTGGGCCACGCGCTGTCGCCAGCGTTCCCGTTCACCCACCAACCAGATCTCGAATTCGGCGCAGCCATCGAGACACAGCCCCTCCAGGAATTCGCCCCGGAATAGTTCCACGGCGGCGGTCAACGAAGCCGCGTCCCCCACCGCCGCCAGTTCATCGAAGGCATCCACATCCAGCCAGTACGCAGTAGAACGCCGGAATTGGACGGCGTGAGGGTCGGCCTCCAGACAGCCGGGAAGGAGCGCTGCGATCTTGTTCAGCACCCAACTGAGGTTAGCCCGCCCGCGAGCTTCTGGCATGTCCTCCCAGAACAGGTCCACCAAGTGCTCACGGGAGACAGGACGATTCTGCACCGCCAGATAGCCCAGCAGCGCCAGGGCCTTGCGGGAACGGAAGCCGCTCACCGGCTCCCCATCGGACTCTACCTGCACAACGCCCAGGAAGCGCAAGTGAAAGACACTCACCCTCTATCCTCCAAATTGCCACCGCGTGGCTGTCAAAGAGTTGCCCAAGAGCGTGAAAGTAGAGTATGTAGGTCAGAATGTGTAGACAAAAACGATCCATTTGATTGTAGCAGAATCTATGCACTGTGGCAAATGCCGTCACACTCCAGGACTATCACATTTGGAGGCAAAGACTACAAAAGTCTAAGCAAACACCCGCATTTTGCGCGTTTCTCGTTTAACGAGGCGCCCAGTCAAGGCAATCCCACGTGAGACTTTTGTAGTCTGATCCCAGAAGTCGAAAGAAGTAGATAAAGTGAACAAGAGCGAATCCACGCAGAAAAGCTATTCGCATCACGCCTACCTGTTGCGCTGTTGGCAAGAAGGCGACACCGGAACGGGCGGCAACCTGCATTGGCGCTTTGTCGTGGAGGAAGTGTTGCACGAACGACGTAGCAAGGGATTTAGCAGCCTGGAAGAAGTGATGGCTTTCTTACAGGATACGCTGTCCGCAAGTGAAGATGCGCCAGCCAGGCATCACCTACAAGGAGGTAACAATGGGTAAGCAGTGTGCTTTGAACAAAATCGTTCCCTTTCTAACGCTTCTTGCGTTGTCGGGCGGCCTGGTCTCCTGTGCACCATCGGAAACGGCGATGGTGGCAGCAAAAGCCGGGCCACGGGCCTGGATCGACTTTCCCCGCAATGGCGCCAGCGCACCCGTGGGCGACTCGGTCGCCATCGTCTCTCATGCCTACGCCGAGGATGGCGTGGTCGAAGTCCTGCTCTCGGTGAACGGAACACCTTACCGGCGCGACCCGCCCGCGGCCGCGGGCAGTACCCTGGTCGAAGTACGGCAGGAGTGGACGCCGCTGGAACCGGGCCTGCATACCCTGGAGGTGCGGGCATACAACGCCGCCGGTGAGGTCAGCGGTTCTAACGCCATCACCGTGCGCGTGACCGGTAAGCCGACCGCAACCCTCACACCCAGTCCGACTTTGACCGCAACCCCAACGCCCACCGCTACTCCAACACCGACCGGCAGCCCAACGCCAACCGTCACCCCGACGCCTACCGCCAGCCCAACGCCCACCGAACCCCCCACGCCGACCCACACCCCAACCCCAACTGTTACCCCGACACCCTTCTTGCCGGCTGAGGTCAATTTCCGGGTAGACAGGGATTCGCTCATCGCCGGCGAATGTACCACACTGCGCTGGGATGTGGATCACGTAACAGCCGTCTTTCTGGACGGAGCAGGCGTCGTCGGCCATGGCACCCAACAGATTTGCCCGAAGGTCACAACAACCTACTCCCTACACGTGGAAGCCCCCGGTGGCAACGTGGACAGAAGCATCGTCGTCACGGTGAGCGCGCCCGCCGACACCACCCCACCCCCCGTGCCCGCACCCTACGTGCCGGCCGACGGTCTGGTCGTCAAATGTACCCTCAAGCAAGTGCTGGCCTGGCTGCCCGTCACCGACCCCAGCGGCGTGGTCTATTACGTGAAATTGGAGCAGAAGACAACAGCCACCGAGTGGAGATCTATACGCGGTTGGGGACCGGTGAACGACAAACAGGTCGAAGCCGAAGTCGGATGTGGTGGCATTTATCGTTGGGCCGTGCGCGCTCAGGATGGCGCGGGCAACATCAGCGCCTGGTCCGCGTGGTCGAATTTCTCGGTCAATCTGGACTAGAGGAGGTCAACGATGCGTAATCAAAGAGGCAAGGTAGTACTCGTCATCCTGGTTTTGCTCGTCTTCTGCATACTGGCAGCGCTGGCGGCGGTAGCAGGCTATATGTTCCTGCGCCCGCGCACGGTACAGGCACAGGTCAAGCCGGTCGTGCGGTTCGATACGCCGCACATGGGCGACCAGGCCGCTGCCGGACAACCCGTACTGGTGCACATCATAGCCAGCGGCGATCCGCGTATCGCTCGCGTCGAACTCTGGGTGGACGGGCAACTGCACGAAACTCAGAAAACGGCGTTGTCCAACGGCGTCTCACCGTTCCCGCTGGTGACCTATTGGCAGCCCGCGACAGCCGGAACACACACCCTGATCGCGCGGGCTTTTGACATAGAGGGCGCACACGCTCAGGCACTCATTGAGGTCCAGACCCCCTCGGCAGACGACCGGGACGGCGACGGCACAGCCGACACCGAAGACGCCTGCCCCGACGAGGCCGGATGGCAGTCCACCGGCGGTTGTCCCGACCGGGACGGCGACAACGCGCCCGATGCCCAAGACGCCTGCCCGGACGAGGCCGGTCTGGCCGCAACGGGTGGCTGCCCGGCGCCCGCCGCCGGAGACGGCGACGGTGACGGCGTCCCTGACGACATCGACCGCTGTCCCGACGTGCCGGGTATGCCCACGCTCGACGGCTGCCTGATGCCCGCCGACCGCGACGGCGACGGGATCGCAGACGAAAGCGACGCCTGTCCCGACACACCCGGCTCTCCCGAAACCGGCGGCTGTCCCGACCGGGATGGCGACACCGTCCCCGACAGCGAAGATGCGTGTCCTGACGAAGCCGGCCCGCCCGAGAATGGCGGCTGCCCGGTGACTACCGCAGGAGACCGGGACGGCGACGGTCTCCCCGATGGTGAGGATGGGTGTCCCGACGATCCCGGCCCGCCCGAAAATGGCGGCTGCCCGGTCCCTGTAAGCCCTGACCCTGGCTCGGACCCCGCCAGCGATGAAGATTCCGACGGCGACGGCATCCCCGACGCCGAAGACGCCTGCCCGGACGCACCGGGTCTGCCCGAATACGCGGGCTGCCCCGACCGGGACGGCGATACCGTGCCCGATGACCGGGACATGTGTCCCGACGAGGCCGGCGCTCCTGAAAACGCAGGGTGCCCTGAGGGAACCGCCGATAGCGACGGCGATGGCGTTCCCGATGCCACCGACCCCTGTCCCGACGAGGCCGGCCGGCCCGAGGACGGCGGCTGCCCGCCGCCCACCGAGGACGAAGAACCAACGGACGGCGGCATTCATGATGCCGAGTGGCCTGGAGAGCCGCAGATGCTCGTCGAATTCCAGGCGTTGAGGTTCTCGGTCAGCCACGACTACGACGGCATGTACTGCTACCCCAGACTGGCCAACGAGGCGGTGGAACGCCACAGCTTTACGCCGTCGGGCGGGCAGCAGTGGGACATCGCCACGCCGCTCGGCAGCCGGCGATTGCTGACGGGACTCGACCAGCCGGTCGCGGTACACATCGAATGTGGCGGCGACGTCGTCTATATGGGCGAGGACTCCGGCTGGGGCACTTACTGGGGCATCGGCTCCGTCGATCAGAGCCATCCTCCCGCCGACTGGGACGGCCACGTGATCACCGTGCGCTCCTCCGGCGGCGATGATGGGCGCTGGTACGAGGTGCAGTACCGGCTTTGCCGTGACTCATGCGACAATGTCCTGTTCGAGCCGCCCGTACTCTCGCTGTTCCACTACGGGGGCGACGCGCAGTTGATCTGGCTGTGGGGCGGCGACCGAGAGCAGATCGACGGTTTCCACGTCTACATCGATGGCAACCGCGTGTTCAACGTGAACCGTAACGCGACCTCCCAGAGCGTTGCCGATCGTGCGCCCCTGTGTGGCTCCGGCCGGCTGGAGTTCCAGATATCGGCCTATGCAGGCGCCATCGAATCGCCCCTCAGCAACATGGCCTACTGGAGCAGACAGGCCTGCCCGCGCGTGGTGCGCGTGACTTTCGAATCCATCAGAACCCGCGACCTGGGCGACGACGAATGGTGGGCCGAAGGAGAGAGCGTCGGCCCTATCGGCGGCAATTTCTGGGCCTCCGGCAGCACCGATGCGCGGCTCTCCTTCAACGCCGTGGATTACAGCGAGTGGGCGTGGGGGCGCGTGCGTGGTTACCGCCTGCGCCACCGGACGAACTATTCCATCCAGTCCATCTTCGACCAAATCTGGACCTGGATTGCGGGCAGCATGTCAAGCCCGTACCGCGCTCCAGAGCACAACTATGTGACCGTCGAGTTGGGACCGCACGACGACCTGACCTTTGGCGGCCATATCTACGATGCCGATACCGGCAATCCCAGCGACACCCTCTTCAACGGTCGCCTCACCCTTCCATCCGGCGAGGCCAGGCCGGGAACCTACACCATCCGCGATCGCAACATCACGCTAACCGTATTGGTGGACGTGATTGTTGGGCCGGAGGCGGGGCCTGAGCCTGACCTGACCATCACGAACGTCGACCGCCACGAGCCTTCCGGGCAACTGCGCGTCCACGTCTTCAACAACGCCGCCGACATGGTCGAGCCGGCGGACGTCACCGTGCATTGGGTGCGGGTGAATTCTGCCGAAGTGGTGGGATCGTTTACCTGGCAGAACGTGCAGATTCCATCGGGCGGCAGCCGCATCCTGCAAAGCTCGACGCCGGTGAGCGAAATCGGCGGCATGGTGTTCGTCCTCGATCCCGGCGGTGTCGTGCCCGACGGGAACCGGGGCAACAACACCTTCGAAGTGCCGCTCGTGATGCGGATCGAGTTTCTGGCGGTTGGAGCGCCGCACTGTAGCGAGAGCGGGTGCAGCATCTTCGACTGTGACAGCGAGTGGATGTTCAATCTCTGGGCGGGTCATGGCGTTTCCGAGGACGACATCTCGTGGGTCGCCTTCCACGAGCGCTTCCCACCCAGCGGGGACCTGGTGTCGTGTTCTCACGACGCCTGCATGGGGCACGCCAGCTCGGATGCAGACTGGATCATGGAGGGCAACGGGCGATACACCTTCGAGTTCGAGATGCCGGCCAACGACAACGTGTACGTCAAAATCACAGGGTACGAGCTGGACGTGTGGACGAGCGACGATCCGTTTGCCTCACCCTTCTACCGGTACACGTATCAAGATAACTGGGGGGCGCGGGCCGATCCGTACACCGGGAACCTCGTGGCCACGTCCGGCTGCAACGACGCGCTCTGCTCTGAGTGCGGCAACCAGTCGGTGTGGGCGCGCTGGCGGATCAGCCGGGTGCGTTAGGAATGGACGCACCATCCAAGGAGTGAAGCATGAATCTCAACAAATACGCACGTATCGTTGCCTGTATAGCGACCGGTGGGCTGCTCCTGATTGGGCTGTTTCTGCTGTCGAGTGAAACGCCATGGACGGCCCGCGCCGCACCCGGCGATTTGTTCGTCACGCCTGGCGGCGGCGGCGATTGCTCGCAGGCCGACCCCTGCAATCTCGAGACGGCGCTGAGCACGGCGGGCGATGGCGACATTTTCTATCTGGCCGCGGGAACCTATGCCGGCAGCGGTGGAGCCGTCGTCACCATCACCCACAGCAGCACCCTCTACGGCGGATGGGATGGCAGCGTCGTGACGCCGCCCGTGCGCGATCCCACCATCCACCCCACCACGATAGACGGTGAGGGGGCGCGGCGCGGCATCGTCGTCGGCAGCGGCATCACGGTCACGCTGGAAGGCTTTACCATCACCAACGGTGTGGATGGCTTTCAGGGCGCCGGACTGTACGCGCGCGATGCGCACCTGACGCTGCGTGGGATGACCCTCTACAGCAACGTCATCTCGACCACGCTGGTAGACCAGGTGTACGGCGGCGGCGCGATGGTAGAGGGCGGCGACTTGCTCGTAGAAGGCTCCGTATTCCGGGCCAACAGCGCCTGGGCGCCGAGCAGCTCTTCTGGGGGTGGGCTGGCGATCTCCGGTACCCTTCAGGCAATCGTAGAAGGCTCGCGCTTTGAGGATAATGATGCCTGGGAAGCCAATGGGCTGTATTTCCTTGGAGACTACGGCACTGTGCCGCCGTTCATCGTTCGTGACTGTCTTTTTCAGGAGAATGGTTGGGGCAACAGTCCAGGCAATGCCTCCGGTGGCTATTCGAGCGCCATCCAGATCGTCACGGCAGACGCGCGGGTAGAGGATAACGTCTTTGTTCACAACCGCGCCGCCAATGGCGAAGGGACCGTCTCTGTCCTGTACGGCAGACTGGACATGGTACGCAACGTCATCCGCGCCAACCAGTCCTTCTACGACGTATCCGGCGTCCGCCTTTGGGATGTTTCTCCCTTCACGCTGACCAACAACATGATCGTCGAAAATGTATCCACCTACTGGTGGCGCCAACAGCAGAGTGTGGGGATCGAACGTAGCACCGGGCAGATGCTGCACAACACGATCGCCCGGAACAGCAACACCTATGGGATCAAAGTGAGTGGCAATGCCTCGGTGACCCTGCTCAATACGATCCTGGTCAGCCACACGGTGGGGATCACCGTTGAGGTGGGCAGTGCAGCCTCGCTGGAAGGAACGTTGTGGGGCACTGGCGACTGGGCCAACGGCGACGACTGGGACGGCGGCGGCGACATCCTGACCGGTACAGTCAACGTCTGGGGCAATCCCGCCTTCAAAGCCCCCGATAGCGACAACTATCACATTGGCCTTGGTTCGGCGGCGCGAGACGCAGGTATAGACGCGGGTGTGTATGCAGATATAGACGGCGATGCGCGCCCGGCAGGCAACGGGTACGACATTGGCGCCGATGAGTATGCGGATACCGTGCGCCTTCTCTACCTGCCGTTAGTGATGAACGGGGACTGATAACCGTACAAGGAGACACCGATGCCGTCTGGAGCTAGAGGAATCGAAAAACTATGCTGTTCGCTTGCCGCCTGTGCGCTGGGTCTCGGATTGACCACCGGCCTGTTTCTGTTGCTACATTGGCCCGTCCAGGCAGCGCCGCCGCCGACGTATCGCTACGTGGCGACAACGGGCAACGATTATTCAAACAACTGCACGAGCAGCGCCCTTCCCTGCCGCACAGTGCAGCACGCAGTGGATGTCGCCGGATCCACCAATATCATTTTGGTCGCCGGGGGTATCTACACCGACCTGCGCACGCGCCCGATCCCGGGCGGGTATATGGCCCCGCCGGCCGGCGGGGTCATCACCCAGGTGCTCTACGTCGGCAAGACGGTGACCATCCGGGGCGGTTACACCACCGACTTTGCGGAGCCGCCCGACCCGTCGGCCAACGGTACGATGTTGCAGGTCCCGGCAGGCCAACGCGGGCGCGTCCTCGTGATCGTTGGCGACGTTCAACCGGCGCTGCAAGGGCTGCGTTTCGTCGATGGCGATGCAACCGGCCTGGGCGGCGGATGGGGAAGCCACGACGCTGGCGGCGGGGTGTATATCTTTACCGCCACGGCCACGCTCGACACGAACGCGATTCACAGCAGCGTCGCTTACGATGGAGGCGGGCTGTATCTGGTCCGCAGCGCCGCCACACTCGTCGACAATCTCATCACGGAAAATAGCGCCTTCGGGGGTAGCGGCGGCGGTTTGTACCTGTACGCCAGCGATGCGATCCTGCGCCGGAACACCCTCTATACCAATTTCGCCGACTTGCATGGCGGCGGGGCGTTCCTGGATTATAGCAAAGCCGAACTGACCGACAACACCTTATTTTCTAACAGAGCCACCGGGTCCGGCGGCGGTTTGTTCCTGAAATGGTACAGCGCCGCCACACTCACAGGAAATACAATCGAATCCAACAACGCCGGCAGCCAGGGGGGTGGGATATATCTGAACTATAGCAACGCTGTACTCGACGCCAACAGCATCGAGTTCAACACCGCAGGTATGAATGGCGGCGGGCTGGTCCTGGAAAATGACAGTCGTGCTTCCCTGACGGCGAACGTCATCGTATCCAACGAGGCCGGGTCGTGCGGAGGCGGCGTCTATATCCGCTACAGCCATCCCAACCTTGACAGGAACATCGTCAAATCGAACCTGGCTCGCTGGGGCGGCGGGGTGTATCTGGAAAACAGCAAAGCCGTGCTCACTAGCACCGTCGTCATCAAGAATCAGGCCCCGAGCAATGGCGGCGGCAGCGGCCTGCACCTCGTGGGTTCTGCGCCCCGGCTGTTGCACACGACGATTGCCCGCAACACCGGCGGCGATGGCAGCGCAGTCTATGTCACCAATGAACCGGTGTCGGGGTCAGCGGGCAATGTGAGCCTGACCAACACTATTCTGGCGCACCAACAGGTGGGGATCACCGTGACGGTGGGCAACACAGCTACGCTAGAGGGCGTATTGTTGTATGCGAACTCAACCCACATGGGCGGTGAAGGAAGCATCTCGTACACTCACGATGTTTGGGGAGACCCGCACTTTTCCGCCGACGGCTATCACCTATCGAGCGGCTCCGTAGCGATCGACGCGGGTGTGAGCACATAAAGTGACAACAGACGTAGATAGCGACCCACGACCCTATTGCACGGCCCCGGACCTCGGCGCGGACGAAGCCATCGGCGATTTTGCTTGTCAACGCATCTACCTGCCGGCAGTGTTGAAAAACCACTGACAGGAAGGCGAACGGCCCGGTCGCCAGGCAAATCTTGACCGAAACCCGCGAGGGAAACGCGCGCCTCGGTGCGCTCCCTTATCGCATCACGAGCGGCAGATAAACCGCGTGCCCGTTGATGATCACCCCCGCCGACCGCTGCAACAGGTTGCCCAGGCCATCGTCGAGCAGCGCCACGTTGCTGATGTAGGTTGGTTGGATGATGCTCTGGTCAACGGTGACGCCGAACGTGATGGTGACAGGCTGTCGCGCCGTAACGCTCCCGCTCCACGTGATAACGCCCCCCGTATCTGCGTAACTGCCGGACGAAGCCCACAGATCGCCCAGATAGAACACGCCAGAAGGTAAGGTGTCGGTCACGCGAACGGACGGTAGATCAGGCCCAGGGTTACGCAGGACGATGGTGTAGGTCAGTGTGTCGCCAGGGCCGGGCCGGACCGGTTGCACGCTTTTGGTCGAGGGTTGGAGCGAACCGTGCAGCACGCTGCCGGTGCGCTGGTAGTTGCCCCGCCCCGTCCCCCATAAGACGCGCGCGTTCGCCGTGCCCGGCAGATCGTAGGCCACGAAGCCGGAATGGGCGGTGTTGATGACGGCCTCTAG
>ENA-UOUL01003657-UOUL01003657.1-bioreactor-metagenome-genome-assembly--contig:-NODE-3657-length-15378-cov-5.183779_pt1 | contig 15378 bp, 13 predicted proteins | sample MGYA00249838_ERZ747220 | MGnify/ENA primary metagenome ERZ747220 (study PRJEB28778, sample SAMN05720191) | bioreactor metagenome | isolation source: Anaerobic biogas reactor | place: USA:Washington...
CAGGAAATTTACGAGGGAACGGTCCGGGATGCGTTTCTTCCGAAACTCCTGAAAAAACTTGAAACTTACGAAGCCCCTTTTCTCGGGAACACAGTCTGCCCCGATGATCGTGCAGCCATAGCCGGGGCTGCCGCTGCATGGCTCGAAAAAGGCGCACGTCTTGTCATCTGCACGGGAGGAATGAGTGTTGATGCTGACGACCTCACTCCCAGTGCGATCCAATCGGTTTGCGACGAAGTGATTTTCAGGAGGGTCCCCATGATCCCCGGAGCAAACCTTATGCTTGCCCGAAAAGCTGATTCATTCCTTGCAGGAGTACCTGCTTCCGCTGTTTTTGCCGGGCGGACGTCACTGGATATTCTTCTCGACAGGCTGTTTGCAGGTATTCCTCCCACCGGAGCCGAGGTAAGACGCTGGGGGAAAGGAGGACTGTGCAGAAACTGCGACCCGTGTTCTTATCCCGGATGTGTTTTTTCAGCACGCGGTTAAGTGAATCTCAATTGAAAGGAGTTTGAGAAATGGGAACACGCCAAATCAAGGCTGTCATCAACGGCCGGGAAATAATATCGGAGCCTGGAGTGACGATTCTGCAGGCTGCCCGGGCCAACGGAATACGGATACCCTCCCTCTGCGACCATCCTGCGCTGCCGCCCAGCGGCGCCTGTCGTGTATGCCTCGTAGAGGTGGAGAAGAACCCAAAGCTGCTTCCCGCATGCACAACACCCCTTACGGACGGCATGGTGGTATCTCCCTTCTCACCGAAAGCGGTGGCAGCACGGAAAGCTGTTGTGGAGATGATCCTCATCCGGCATCCCCTGGACTGCTTCTCCTGCGAATCCAACGGTCGATGCGAGCTTCAGAACCTCGCCTATGAGCTGGGGATTGAGGAATCTCCCTTCCGGGATGACGGCGACGTTTGTACTGAGCACGAACTGGATGATACCAATCCTTTTTTTATCCGGGACATGAACAAGTGCATCCTCTGCGGCAGGTGTGTCAGGGCCTGTGACCACCAGTCCGGCTACCATGCCATTGACTTCCAGTTCCGGGGGATCCACACCATGATCGATCCCCCGATCGGGAGCAAGCTCGAGGAATCTGACTGCGTCTTCTGCGGCCAGTGCGTCCAGGTCTGCCCCGTGGGCGCCCTCGTGGAGAAGAAGGCCGTGGGCCAGGGACGGGCGTGGCAGACGAAAACCGTCCGCACCACGTGCCCCTACTGCGGCGTCGGATGCCAGCTCGATCTTCATGTAAACGGAGACAAGATCGCCCGCGTCACCGGCACCGAGGACGGCATGCCCAACCTGGGTCGACTTTGCGTAAAGGGACGCTTCGGGTATGACTTTATATATTCTGAAGAGCGGCTCACGAAACCCCTTATCCGGATAAGAAAAGGCGAGCGGAAGAGTTCCGATGATGAATTCCGTGAAGCTTCATGGGAAGAAGCGCTCGATCTCGTCTCATCCAGACTGAAGGAGGTGATGGAGAAGCACGGCCCGGACGCGGTGGGAGGAGTCAGCTGCGCGCGCAGCCTCAACGAGGACTCGTACAGCATGCAGAAGCTCTTCCGCATGGTCTTCAATACGAACAATATAGACCACTGTGCACGGGTCTGACACGCTCCTACAGTAGCGGGGCTACTGACAAGCTTTGGAGCAGGCGGAATGACAAACACCATAGGTGAGTTTGCGAAAGCGAAGCTTCTGTTTTGCATCGGAACCAACATGACCGAGGCCCATCCTGTGGCCGCAACGTACCTCAAAAACGGTGTCAGGAACGGAACGAAACTGATCGTCGTCGACCCCCGGCGCCAGGAACTTGCTGATTACGCCGACATATTCGCCCAACTGAGGGTGGGGAGTGACATCGCATTCCTGAACGGAATCATGCATGTTCTGATAAAAGAAGAACTCTACGATAAAAAATTCGTGGAGGAAAAATGCGAGAACTTTGATGCACTGGCAGCCAAGGTCGCCGAATATCCGCCTGAAACGGCCGCACGTATCTGCGGCGTGCCCGCGGAAAAGATTGTGGAGATCGCAAGGATGCTCGGGTCCATCAAGCCTGCCATGGTAATTTACACGCTGGGCATAACAGAGCACAATGCGGGAAAGAAAAACGTTATGTCCCTCGCCAACCTCCAGATGCTCCTTGGCAATATGGGGGTGGAGGGAGGCGGAGTGAACCCCATGAGGGGGCAGAACAACGTCCAGGGAGCATGCGACATGGGGGCTCTCCCCAACATGTACTGCGGATACCAGCGGGTTGACCTTCCCGAAATCAACAGGAAATTTGCCCGTTTCTGGGGAGTGGACAGACTTCCCGACAAGCCGGGCATGAAGATCGCCGAGATGGTCAACGGCTTACCGTCCGGAAAGCTGAAGGCATTCTGGATCTTCGGCGAAAACCTTGTGGCCACCGAGCCCGATGTCCGTCATGTCTCTCACTGTCTCAATTCTGCTGAATTCCTCGTGGTGCAGGATATTTTCCGGAACGAGACAACTCCCTTTGCCGACGTGATCCTCCCATCTGCCGCATGGTGCGAGGATGACGGAACGTTCACCAATACGGAACGCCGCGTGAGCCGGGTCAGAAAGATAAAGGAAGCCCCCGGCGACGCCAGGCCGAACTGGTGGATATTCAAACAGATGGCAAAACGGTTCGGTTTCGAATGGCCTTCGTCGAGCGGACAGGAAATTTGGGACAACGAAATATCCGCCCTTTGTCCCGCCTTTGCGGGAATAAAGTTCGCCAGGATGGACGCCATCGGCGGCATCCAGTGGCCCTGCCCTACAGTAGATCATCCCGGCACGCCGATCCTTCACAAGGACGGGAATTTCAGCCGCGGGAAGGGGAATTTCCAGGCGATCGACTGGGTCCCCGGAGCAGAGCAGCCCGACGAGGAATACCCGCTTATCCTCAGCAGCGGACGGAGGCTAGTCCATTACCATTCACGGACTCAGACCGGGCGGGCGAAAGGGTTCAACGAACGCATGCCCGAAGAGTACGCCGACATCTCCGTTGAAGACGCCGCCGAACTGGGCATTTCCGCGGGGGATACGATCCTCGTTAAATCACGGCGCGGATCAGTTCCTATCAAGGCCAATGTCTCAAAGCGGATGCCGAAAGGAATGGTATGGATGTCGTTCCACTTCAGGGAGACGAACGCGAACCATCTCCTCAGCGGAGATCTGTCCACATTCGACCCTGACACGCTTACACCGTCGTACAAGGCGTGTGCAGTGAAGATCGAGAAGACACCGGAATGAACTATGGGCCTTTTTCATCCTACGAGGAATATTTGAAGGAACTGGAACGGTTCCACGGGAAAAAAGCGCCCGGAGGAGTCCTGGCGCTCCACATGGTGAACCTGGCGAGGGAACTGCTGCCGGAAGGCATCCTCATGGATGTTATCTGCGAGACCCGAAAGTGCCTAGCCGACGCCATTCAGCTCCTGACACCGTGCACCGTTGGGAACCACTGGCTGAAGATCGTTGACACCGGCAGGTTCGCAGCCGTGTTCTACGACAAGGAGACGGGGGAGGGTGTGAGGGTTTCCCTGAACATGGAACGTATGAAGCTCTATCCCGCGGTGAACGAATGGTTCCTCAAGCTGATCCCCAAAAAAGATCAGGACCTGAACGCCATAATCGATGGGATCAACATTGCAGGATCGTCTCTTTTCGACTCCTGCCCCGTGGCAGTGGACCCGAAGGTACTTCTTGTGCGCCCCAAGGTTCCCCCTGTGGTCTGCCCGGTCTGTGGTGAGGCGTATCCGCCTTCCCACGGTCCTGTGTGCCGCGGATGCCAGGGCGCCACAGAAGCCTATTTCCACGAACGTTCCGTTGAGGCTGCCGTGAAAAAGTAGACGAATCGCCTGAAAAAACGTTTCGTGTTTTTAGTGAAAGCCCCCCTGATACCGGCAAATTTCCCCGGCTCAGGGGGGCTTCATTGGCTTTTCTTTTTCGAAAAACGGGAAATACCAGGTTCCTGCAGAATCAGCTGGAATAGACTATTCGCTTTGCCGGAAGAATATGCTGCTCCCCATCCGGATGAAGAAGAATGGTGATCTCCGGAAGCGACCCATTCAATTGGGGCAGGAATGCAAGTTTTCTCTCCGTTTCATTCCTTAGGGTGTAGACATCCGCTCTTTCTCCGGGAAGAGGATACCCTTTCACCGTGAGTGCGAAGGAATCATGCTCCCTCCGCACTTCGTATCCGCCGAGCCAGGGAAGAGAAAAAAGGGTCTCGTCAAGGTCCGCCAGGGGGAGTATCCCTCCCGGCAGATCCAGTCCGTTTGAGTACCTTCCCCGTACTTTCATCCTGCGAAGGGAGGATCCGCAGGGGCATTTGCCCGGGATGATCATCCCCCTGTCTCCCGTGCGGTATCGTAGCAGGGGAGTTCCCTCTAAAAGAAGGGGAGTGACTATGATCTCTCCTTCCCCGCCTTCCGGTACAGGATCGCCTGTTTCCGGATGGACGATCTCAAAGTAAAAACTCCCTTCCATGAGATGCATTCCCGGACCCAAAGAGCATGACAGTGCGCCTCCGTACCCGGTCTCCGTCATACCGTAGTGGCGGTACACGGAACACCCCCATGAACTCTTTATTCCCAGTTCGAGGCTCTCTGGAATGAAATCCGAGCACAGAAGTACGGAAGAAAGACATTTTCCTGCCTTTCCAAGGGGGTGCCGGGCCAGTGATATGACCCATGAGGGAGGCCCTACAAGACAGTCAGGCCGCTCTTCGTCGATCTTTTTCAGAACCGGTCCTTCGCCGGAGAAGGGGCAGAGTAGGGGCACCGAACCGGCACGCAGGGATTGAACAAGGAGATCACCCACGCTCCCTGGCCGCTTGCCTGGAAGAATGATCATCACTTTGCTTCCGTCACCCGCCAGGTTCCTCATACCCTCAGAGAACATGTCCGTCGTATCCGAGAGGTCTCCTCCCGAAAAGAATACCCGTTTCGGATTCCCAGATGTTCCAGAAGTCCTGGCAGTTACTATACGAGCCACTGTATCCTGGGGGACCGCGAGAAACTCCATGGGATCTTCGGCTATGTCCCCCGGGCAGGTGAAGGGAAGCCTGCCGTACTCTTCGAGGGTACGGGGAAAAAGCGGAGGGAAAGAAGCCAGAAGTTTCCTGTAAAAGGGGCTTGTCCTTCCTGCCCGTTCTATCGCAGCCCTCAGCCTCTGAAGGTGAAAAGGTGCGAGGCTATCAGGGCCGCAGGGACTTCCGGTCTTCCGTAAAGTCCATTCCTCAAGGGGATTTCCGCATTCAGGGGACATTTTTGCCATAAAGGCGACGTCCATTCCGCGACGTGACCGTACCGGTACAGAAAGGGAAAAAAGTCCCGTCGGCTCCCACACACTTGATGGGGCACCGCTGAAGGCGTTCTGTATCCAGAGTCCAGGCGTCCTGAAAAGCCATGCCTGTAACAGTAAAGATCCGCCTTCTCCAGGAAAGCACGTCTCCGAACACATCACCGCTGCAGGTTGTGTCCTCCGGCAGGGTCCATCGGGACGCCACCCGTGCAGTGGCCCTGACGAGATCGAGCTCCTCTTTCGGAGGTTTCGCGGTCCCCTTCCGTTTAAACTTCCCCTGTGACACAAAAAACTCCCCCGTGAAAGAACACATGGGATGCAGTCCTCCGCAGGGTGAAAAGTCGTCCATTCGAAAAAAACTATGCTGACTCCAGATCCGCTGCAGCACTTCCGGCAGGGTTATCCGTTCCTCGTCGGACGGTGGGAAGGGGTATCTTCCGAAGAAAGCCATGGGTTGAAAATGTACGCCCCTCACCGCAGGTGCATGTTCTGCACCGAATCTGAGGATGTCTCCGAGAAGGTGATCGTTCACTCCTTGCTTCACAGTGGTAACGAGCACGACTCCGAGTTCCGCATCAGCGCACCGTTCTACGGCCTTTCTTTTTATGCTGAAGAGAGACCGCCCCCGAAGGGCGGCGTAGGCATCGTCTTCCGTACTGTCGAATTGAAGGTAGACCCAGGAAAGACCTGATTCCTTCAGACGGAGCGGGAGATCGGAGTCTTCCGCAAGCCGGATGCCGTTTGTGTTGAGCTGTACACCTGCAAAATCCATGGCCGCTGCCGCGGTAACGAGGGAACAGAGGTCATCCCTGACCGTTGGTTCTCCGCCGGAAATCTGGAGTATGCCCTGAGGCAGGCGATCCGCTATGGAGCGGAACACACCCGTCAGATTTTCATGTGAAGGGTCCCGGCTTTTCTCTCCGGCTGAAGCGAAACAGACAGGGCATTTCAGGTCACAGCGCCGCGTGACCTCCACCACGAATGATCAGCCGAACCGGTCGTGGGGCCTGCAGTTCCCGCAGTTCCGGGGACAGTTTGCCGGCGCCTGAAACGGAGCGTCTGGGAGAAAGCCTCCGGACCATTCTTCCAGGGATGGAGGCCCCCTCCATACGATAGTCCTGAAGCCGCCGTGTTCAGGGCAGTGCTTTTCCATCCACACGTCGCCGCCTGCTGAGACATAGGAAGCGGGTATCTTCCTCAAACATTCAGGACAGAGGCTGAATGTTTTGTCCGGAAGCTTCATTCTTCGAGGTGTCTTCCTTCATAGATATCGATCCCGTTCGCCTCGAGAAGCTCCGTCGTCTTTATCCACACCGACCGGACAAGCTGCGGGCATTTCGTTTTCCCGTATTCGTCCAAAATATCGCTGCACCGGGTGCTTCCCAACGACAGGCCAGCCTCTGACCGGAACCATTCCGAAAGGCTCGAGACCATGACGGAAAGCCCGGGATCTTCCTCTTCATCGGGACGTCCCCTGCCGGCATAGAAACCGAGAATGCATGCACCGCCCAGGAGGGCGCCGCATGTTTCCCCGCCGTTCCACAACCCCTTGGCAATTCCACCCATGGCGCGGACAAGATCGGGATTCTTCCGTCCCGTCCGCTCGAGGGCCAGGAGCATCAGGATCTGGCTGCAGTGGAACCCCTGTGACTTCAGTGTTGCGAGCCGTATCTGAAAATCATCCATCTCTTCCTGGTACATCATTTGTCCTCCAGTATCTTTTCAACTTCCAGCATCTTGCCCGTTGCAAGCTCCTCGGGAACAAAAACCATTCCGCATTCGGGGCATACGGGAAGTTCAAGGGAAAACTGGCTTCCCAGGTAGGTTATGTCCGTCTTTTTAAGATCCATGGGGCATCCGCATGAAACGCAGAACCAGTCCCGGTATTTTTCGAAAGATCTCAGCAGTTCCTTCATGGCAGGCTTCCCTCAGTTCCCGGCACGGTCATACGGTGGCTCCAGGCATTCAGCACCTCAAAGGCACCGTCTTCCAGGGGGCGGTACACGATCCAGTAGGTTACGGATGCCGGTTTCAGGCAGGTGGCAAATGCGCCGTCCGGCCGTGCGATCTTTCGTCCCGAATTCTCCCCGTTTCGGATCGCCCGTTTCACCGTATCGGTCAATATACGCCGGGTCTCCAGGATCTTTCCGGCATCCTCCGGTAAGACCAGTTTTATCGCTTCGTGTTCTTCCGGCATAGGGGATTCCTCCTTCCACAGGGTTCCGAGCAGTTCCCGGACGAGCCCCGCACGGTTCTCCCGCTGGTCGGACCATGAAACCGCAGGCATGGACAACGGGTCTTTCCCCGGGGCAGGAAAAAGAACTTCGAGCAGGTGGACTGTCCTTTTTCCCGTCCTTGCGAAAAGTGTCCTGCACATGGCGCAATAGACAAGGTAATCACTGGACGATTCCCCGCAGCGGGAACTTGCGGTTGCCGAACCCAGCTCCGGGTTTGCGCACTCCTGCAGTCCTCCGTAGCCGCAGCAGGACGTCAGCTCGGCGGTCATGGGCAACTCTTCACAGTCGATCCCTGCCCGTGATGCCATGGACCGCGCCGCCCTCCTGATCTCCGGGTAATCCACGGCTGTGCAGGGATCATGGACCGCAAGAGTCCCATTCATCTTCAGGAACTCCTCTGGCATCGCCTCTTTTTCCAGAACCTCCCACAGCGAGACGACCCTGATCTCCGGCAGTTCCCTCCGGAACACATCCACACATCCCGTACACGCCGCAATAATTACCGGCGATCCCATGGACTTCCATATGCGGAGAGTTTCTTCCGCCTCTTTCCGGAAAAGGTCCTCCCTGCCGGCCCACCGAGCGGGAGCACCGCAGCACCGCAGCCACAGGCCTACCCCTCCTTCAAGGAAATTCCGGAGAAAGCCGTAGGCGTCCCTTACCTGTGAAGGGGATGTTCCCGACAGGCGGCAGCCGGGGTAGAAAAGCCACGCGGTCTCCCTTCGTCCAGGCTCCGGGCGGAGAAGGGAAGCCGACGGTGAATTGCTGAACACCATGTCCTCGAGGGCGAATTCATGAGCTGACGGAGGCATTTTTTGCTGGAGGAGCATTTCCTTCCTCGCACCGAGGCAAAGATCTCTCATGGAAAACCCGTTCGGGCAGATCCGTTCACACTGTCCGCAGAGGGCGCACGAATTGATCATCCTGTTGGCGAGTCTCGTTCCCTGGACGATCGAAAGATTATTGTAGATCTCCCGGGCGTATTTCTTGGGATACCCCTTGTAATGCTGCAGAAATTCGCAGTGTTTTACGCATTCCATGCATTCGCAGAGAAGACATCTGCCCGCTTCCGCTGCCGCTTCCTCGGGGGAATATCCTCCTGTTGAAACAGGAACCGGAGGCTTGGGGGCAACTCCTTCGACGTTGGTGAAAAGACGGGTATGAAAGGGGCCCTCTTTCTCGCGGGACGTAGTGAGGGACGCCCCCTGTAGGAACCGTTCGATCGATTTCATTCCCCGTCGGCCGGCAGCCGCCCGTTCAATGAACGACCCCGAATCTCCTCCTGCGAAAACGCCCGGCAGCGATGTTTCCAGGGTGATCGGGTCATGCCTCTCCTGAAGGCCCGGATATCCCCCTGCAGCAGGGTCATCCATCCCCACGAACACGGAATGGAACATGCCCGACAGTTCCGCCGGAGGAGCCCCGTCTTCAAAAGGACGGAGTACTGTTCCGTTTTTTTCAAGCCAGTCCAGCTCCTCATCTATTATTGTATTAGTCAGAAGAGGAGAAAGGTCCAGGAGAAATTGACGTATTTCGCTCCTGCTTCGAAACAGTGTAATGGAATAGCCCTTTTTAATTCCGTCGAGGGCGGCGGTGAGAGAAGCAATTCCTCCCCCAAGGACGGCCGCCGTCCGTCCATTGCGGGGAACGAGGAGAGGCAGGCGTCGGAACGGGCCCGATCCGGCGCAGAACCGTTCCAGTGCCCCCAGTTCAATAGCACCGCCTGCTTCCATGCGAAGGCAGGAATTCCGGCACGGAGCGTCACATATACGTGCCAGGATCCCGGGCAGGGGCAGTGTTTTTTCTATAAGTCTCCTCGCTTCGGCAAGATCCCCTTTTCCAACCGCAGCGCAGAGCCCCCTCCCGTCCAGGTGAAGAGGGCATGCCGCCTGGCATCGGGGAGGTTCTTCCTGGACGCATTTTTTTTCGAACTCGAGGAGTGTCTTCTTTTCCATGGGTCTCCTCCGGAAAGCGGGAAGGGCAGTGCCCCTCCCGCTTCAGCATTCAGCTTATTTCTTCAGTGCGGCCAGAATTTTCTCCGGATAGGCGGGAAGTCTGGTGATCCTCACGTCGCAGGCGTTGTAAATGGCGTTGATGATCGAGGCATGGGGGCTGGTAAGAGGCAGTTCTCCGATGCCTGCCGCGCCGTGGGGGCCGTCGGCCCTGTGCTCCTCGAAATAGATGACCTCGATATCGTCGGGAATGTCTTTAATGTAGGGGAATCCTGCTCCCGGCATGGTGGAGTGTTTCTCAATATCCTCGAAATCCTCCGAGAGTGCGAGGCCGATGCCCTGGGCGATGCCGCCGTAGTTCTGTCCGTCCACCACGAGACGGTTGTTGATCTTCCCGCAGTCGCACATGAGAGTCATGCGGTCGACCGCAGTCTTTCCCGTCTCTGTATCAACGGTCACCTCGGCCATGAAGACACCGTACATGTAAATAACGAAGGGTTTTCCCTGGCTGTTTTCATCGCAAGCAGTACCATCCACGGCGGACCATTTTCCGGCAAAAGAGGTCGGCTTACCGGCGGCGACCAGCTCATCGTAGGTCATATACCCGCTGTCCTTCTTGAAGAAACCGGTTTTCGGCTTCGCGGTCTCCCGCAGCAGGGTCTCGCAGGCCACCCGGATCGCATTGCCCGTCATGACCTGGGACCGGGAACCGCCCGCAGGACCGGAATTGGGGCATTTCGCCGTGTTCGGCCACGTGAAGCGGAGCTTGTCAGGTGTAATGCCCAGGGGACGCAGCGCCTCGTGGGCAGTGCCTATGGCGCCCATATCGGCACCCTGTCCGTGGTCCTCCCATGCCGTACAGACCGTTATTGTCCCATCGGGGTTCATATCCACCCGTGCCTCCGAGCTGTCAGGTCCGTCGAGCCCGCATCCGTACACGCCTACCGAGAGGCCAACGCCTTTCTTGTAGCGTGTCGTTGAACCTTCAGCAGCCCGTTTCTTCGCCTGCTCAAACTTCGGGCGAAGAGCCTCGAGCATTTTTGGCAGCGAATACGACTCTGGAGCCTGTCCCGTGGGTGAGGTGCTTCCCGGTCGGTAGGCGTTTTTGATGCGTATCTCCAGGGGATCCATGCCGAGTTTTTCCGCCAGCTCGTCCATAAGGACCTCGGAGGAGAAGAGGGACTGTGGGGAACCGTATGCCCTGAATGCCGAGCCCCATGCGTGGTTGGTGCATACTGTCCGGCCTTCTCCCCTGATATTGGGGATATTGTAGCCAGCGCCCATAAACTGGGTACCTCTGAGGGTGACGAGGTCGCCGAACTCGGAATACGGGCCATGGTCGACGGAAAAGTCGGTCTCCATGGCAAGCAGCTTGCCCTCTTTGTCGGCGGCATACTTCATTTTCATGAAGAAGGGGGAGCGTTTCCCCGTATACTGCTGCTGCTGTTTCCACGTATATTTCAACGCAACCGGACGGCCCGTGGCAAGAGCTGCGGCACCCACGAGGGCCTCCATCGTCGGGCTGAACTTGTAGCCGAAGGTGCCTCCGGCGGGATTCGTGACAAGGACCAGCTTTTCCGGCTCGACGCCGAGTCCCGGGGCGATCATGGCCAGGTGGAGATGGACGCCGATGGACTTGGAGTGGATGACCAGCCGTCCTTCGTGATCGATGTAGGCGAATCCCACGTCCGGCTCGACAGGCATGTGGGGCTGCCGTCCCACATAGAAATCGTCCTCGACTGTCACCACGTCGGAACGGGCAAAGATGGGGGCTGTATCCTCGCCCTTCTTTATCTTCTGGGTGTAATAGATATTGGGAGTACCGGGGTGGATTTCGATGGCGTCCTCCGCCATTGCCTCCGGGGCGCTCATGTAGGCGGGAAGGATCTCGAGATCCAACTTCACCTTTTCAGCTGCTGCCGTCGCATTTTTATAGGTGTCCGCGCATACGATCGCCACGGCGTCGCCGTACTGGAAAATCTTTTCATCGCACAGGATCGGGCGGTCCCAACCGTCTCCCTTGTTAGTGGGGAAGGTGATGAGACCAGTGATCCGGTTTCTTCCCTTGATATCCTTTGAGGTGACGATCTTGTAGACTCCGGGCATTTTCTCCGCCTCGGAAGTATCGATCCTCTTTATATTGGCGTGGGATACAGTCGCCTGAACGAGGGCTGCGTGCAGAGTCTGCTTCGGCATCTTCAGGATAAGATCCGCCCCGTAGTCAATCGTTCCCGTGACCTTCGCCACCGCCGTGGGACGGGGGTACTTGCTTCCCCAGATCCGACCGTCTTCAGGAAGGACGAAATCCAGATCTTTCTCGTTCATCTCTCCCCTCATGACCTTTGCTGCGTCCATGACCGCATCAACTATGGGGATGTAGCCGGTGCACCTGCAGGCGTTCCTGTTGGCCTGGAACCAGTCCCGGACTTCTTCCCGGGTCGGATTGGGATTGGTGTCGAGGAGGGCCTTTGTGGAAACGATGAACCCGGGCGTGCAGAATCCGCACTGGGCTGCTCCATGCTTGATCCATGCCTTCTGGATGGGATGAAGCTTATCCGGTGTGCCGATCCCCTCGATCGTGACGACCTTCGCGCCCTCCGGAAGACGGGACATCTTGTACACGCAGGAACGGGTATACTTGCCGTCGATGATCACTCCGCACGAACCGCAGTGTCCCTGGCCGCACCCCACCTTCGTTCCGGTGAGACCAAGCTGTTCACGAAGCACTTCGGCGAGGGTGCTTTCCTCATCAAGAATTAGATTGCGCTCAACACCGTTGACAAAAAAGACTTTCTGAATCATCCTTTTCCCAACTCCTTCCAAATTGTCGGCAGGGGCAGGGGCGGCGAAAACCGGACCGGCGCACGGTCAATGCAGAATGGTCCGGCAGGGCCGCCCCCACTTTCATTATTGAGGAACTCTCTTCACTGTCACGCTGACGCGGGATCGATATGCTCCGTTCCGGGACCGATCCCTCCCTTCCCCGTAAGCAGGGTTCAAATAAAAAAAGCCGCCTTCCATGCAAGGAGGACGGCTTACGCCACAGATTCCGCTCATCCTCCTTGCCAAAAGGGAGGCATACCTGTTTCCGGGTATACCCTGACGGTCACATACCATGGGGTAATTCCTTTAGGTCCTGTGACTCGGAGGTTATCGTGATCAAATCAAATACTATTAAAAATACATAAAAACTTTTCGTCTATTCTATACCATTCAAAAGAAGGGAGCAATACTATCAGCAGGCAGGCTTTCCATTTTGCAGAAGATGTTTTTTGCACTTTGCCTTCGGTCTTACCTGATAAAGTTCGTGAAGACCCTTTCCTCTCTTTCGGGGAAGGGGACTCCCGCCTTCATTCCGGCCTCACGGCATTTCAGGAACCAGGCCATGTTTCTTCCAAGCACCCGCATGATCTGCATGCCTTCCAGGTCTTTTTTCACTTCCTCGGGGCTGTTCCCGTGGACCATGTTCCAGTAGCGGGACGATATGACCGGCATCTCTGATATGGTGAAATACTTTACGAGCCTGTCGAGGGCGCAGGTGGTACCTGCCCGTCTCGCTGATACCACTGCTGCTGCGGGCTTCAGGTAAAAAGACCTTTTGCCTGATCGCGAGTCTGTGTAGAAGACGCGGTCCATAAACGAGCAGATGGAGCCTCCCGCGGAGGCATAATGGACCGGAGAACCGAACACAAATCCATCTGCACCGCCGGCCATATCCAGGAATTCGTTCACCCGGTCATCGAAAATGCATCGGCCTGTTTTCGAGCAGTTCCCGCAGTCCGTGCATCCTGCAAGGGGACCCGTCCCGATCTGGAAGATTTCCGTCCCGATGCCTTCAGCCAGCAGCGTCTTGGAAACTTCCTCCAGTGCAGTATACGTACACCCTTTTTTGTGTGGACTTCCGTTCACTAATAGTACTTTCATGGTCTCCTCCTGATACGTATAATTGGCTGAGTCCTCCTAACTCCCGTTCAAATGTTTTACTGGTCAACGGAGAGCAGAGAAGTGCAGATCTCCTCTGAAGTCTTCAACTGGGCGTAGGTACCGTTCAGCGCGGCAAGAAACGCCGCCTGAACCATTTCCGCAGGAATGGGCTTTCCGTCGAAAGAAAGATCTCGCGTAGCACATGCATCCCCGGCCAGGGTACACGTGAACCCCAGATCGGCCGCAGCCCTCACGGTAGTGTCGATGCACACGTGGGTCATCATGCCGGCTATGATCAGCCGCTCGGGGGCCAGCCCTCGAAGGTACCCGTTCAGCGGCGTTTCCCGGAAACTGTTCGGAAAATGCTTGACGAAAACCTGTTCACCCTGAAGAGGGCGGACCAGCTCATGGATCTCCGCGCCCTTTGTGCCGGGAAGAAAAAATGTAGCTCCCGGACGATTGGATACGTGCCGGACATGAACCACCGGCAGAGCCCTCTCCCTGAAGGCCTGAAGAAGCTGCGATGCTCTCTTTCCTGCCTCCTCGCTGAAATTCAGCTCCATCGCGCCTCCCGGAAAATAATCGTTCTGAATGTCCACCAGCAACAAGACAGCGCTCATAGCACACCTCCCTGAAAGTAAATTCCTGTAGAGACATGAGTGAGAACATTATACTCAATCCAAATTATTTTATGCTGTTTACTGAAGATGGGAACACCTGACTGCGGACATACAGCAAAGCACATTCAGGAAACGTACTGTTGTTTCTGTTCTGCACGGAGTGACGAGGCATCAATAACAGGCACCCGGTCCACAGGCATTTTCAGGGTACGATACTGACCGTATTCAAGAACGACCGGCTCGACCAGGCCTGAACGGACCGCCCATATCAGGTCCCTCTCGTTTCTTACGGGTTCAGAAAACCGTGTCGCACAGAGTCCCACACGCTCCGGGAGGTGTGCGTCGCTTCCGCCGAGCCGTGCCAATCCCAGTTCGAATGCGAGATCCGATGCCATGGCGTTGTGATGCTGTCGGGTGCTTCCATTCACGGACTCAAGGCCGTGCAGGCCATGCAGCCCCCGTATCTCATTTCCCATCCCCCTGCCGTTGTCCCGAAAAGGGTGTGCGCTTATGGCGCAGCCTCCCTGACTGTTGACAAGGGATACAAGTTCATCCGCATGCATCGCTCGATTCGGGACACTGTCAAGACCGAATACCAGAAGGTCACCCTCGAAAGTCAGGAATTCCATACCCACAAGTACCAGAAAGTCGTACCGGCGCGTCAGTTGATCCGCAAGCCGCCGCATTCCCATATGCTCGTGATCGGTGACGCATAATCCGTCAAGGCCTGCCGCTTTTCCTCGAAGTATGGCTTCACGAATGGGGAGAAGACTGTCATAGGAAAACTCTTTTGAATGAACGTGGGTATCAAGAATCATTGCTCTCTCCGTCGTTTGAATGTGATAAAAGCACAACGAATGGAATTATACGTATTATGTATTAGAATGTCAAAAAATACGTTATGGTTTGACCGGGGGAAAGGAAAATCTCTTTCCGGCCATAATCTATGCTACGATTATCCTGCCCGGATCAGGCCGAAAGGAGAGGATATCGTGCCCGAAGTGACAGTAGTCATTCCGCTCTTCAACAAGGGACCCTATATCCTCCGTGCGCTCTCATCCATACTTGACCAGGGCGTACCGGACATTGAGGTCATTGTAGTGGACGACTCCTCCTTGGATGACGGCCCAGACAGTGTTGCTGCTTTTCCTGACCTCCGGGTGCGCCTGATCCGTCAGCCCCACGGCGGCGTTTCCTCAGCGCGCAATACAGGAATCAGGTTTGCCGCATCTCCTTTTATTGCTTTTCTCGACGCGGATGACGAATGGCAGCCCGGTCATCTGGAAACCCTGCTTCGCCTCCATAAAACTTTCCCGGATGC
>ENA-UOUL01003658-UOUL01003658.1-bioreactor-metagenome-genome-assembly--contig:-NODE-3658-length-15376-cov-2.682855_pt1 | contig 15376 bp, 15 predicted proteins | sample MGYA00249838_ERZ747220 | MGnify/ENA primary metagenome ERZ747220 (study PRJEB28778, sample SAMN05720191) | bioreactor metagenome | isolation source: Anaerobic biogas reactor | place: USA:Washington...
ATCCGCGGATGCGCTTTGTTGTCGCTTGACAGCGGGTAACGTTTTCTGTATTCTGCTTTATAGAATGATGTTCCGCATTATGGAACGGAGGCGATATGGCAAAGACGGAATCGATTCAGGTCCTGTCCCGCGCGCTGCACCTGCTTGATGCCGCCGACCTCCATCGTGAAGCGCATGTAGGCCGTGCCCTTCTTGGTCAGCGTATTCACCGCGATCACGTTCAGCTTCTCGCGCGACAGCACTTCGGAGATGTCGCGCAGCAGGCCCTGGCGGTCCATTGCCTGCACGGTGATGTCGACCTGGTACAGCGCCGTCTTGCTGTCGGTCGCCAGCCCACCCCATTCCGCCGAGATCACGCGCTCGGGATGCTTTCTCGCCAGCAACTGGAAATCCTGGCAATCGACACGGTGGATCGAGATGCCGCGTCCGCGCGTGACGAAACCTTCGATCGCATCCGGCGGCGCCGGCTTGCAGCAACGCCCCGGAGCCCCAAACCAGGAAGGCAACCGGTCTCCTGCCGGCGTCGCGGTAAAAGGCGGAACCAAGTAGCGCGTCCGCCAGCCAGAAAAGCATTGCGGTCAAGGGTATCAGAAACAGGGCAGCGGCGCTCCCGGTCTGGGCCATTCTCCCGGCGGCGGCAGAGCGCAGGGGCACGCCGGCGGGCAGGTCGCCCTGCAGCGCCGCCAGCAGAGCGAACAGCAGCAGATTCAGCGCCAGGCCGGCAGACAGCAGCCACTGTGCGCGCCGGTCGGCCCACAGGGCTGTATCCAGCGGTCCGAGGCTGGCTTCCACGGGTGTTGCGGGCACGCCCGCCGCGTGCGCTGCGCTGACCAGGGCGCGTAGCTGCCCCGCAAAGGCCGGATCGGCCGGCGACAGCCCGTAGACCGCTTCCGGCGTGAAGACGAGCAGCTGTTGCGACAGCGGGCGAGTGGCGTAGACCGTCAGCGGCAGAGACGGGCCATCTGGCTGGACGAGCCGGCCCGCGCCGATCATGTGGCCGGGCCAGCGCAGCCCGCGCCAGCCGGCGAGGCGATAACCGGCCCCGTCGTCGATGCCCGTGATGCGCGCCAAAGGGATGCGATGCCAGCGCCGGCCCCAGGAGAGGAGCAGCGTCTCTTCGTCCACTGTATAGCGGGCCACGCCCAGCGCCGAGGTCCAGAAGCTGACGAGGAAAAAGGCCGCCAGCGCCATCAGAAGCAGCAGCCCCCAGAAAAAAGCCAGCAGATCCCAGGAACCTGCGCCAAGCAGCAGAATCAGGCAGACGATGAGCGCAAGCAAAACCCCCATCAGCGCGTAGCCGGCGTAGATGCCAGGCGAACGGATGGGGGTCGCGGTTACCATCGCCGTTTTGAGATGCGCAGGCTACGATAGCTGCTGGCGCCCTTCCAGCGCCCGCGTCAGGGTAATCTCGTCCGTATACTCCAGGTCGCCGCCCACCGACAGACCACGGGCCAGCCGGGTCAGCCGCACGCCTTCCAACCCGGACAGGCGGCGCTGCAGGTAGAGCGTCGTGGCCTCGCCCTCCAGCGTGGCATTGGTGGCGATAATCACTTCTTTGAACGGGCCTTTCTCCAGCCGGTGGACCAGCTCGTCAATCTTCAGGTCTTCCGGCCCAATGCCTTCCACCGGGGAAATGGCCCCGTGCAGGACGTGATAACGCCCTTTGAAGGCGCGCGAGCGCTCCAGCGCGACCACGTCGAGAGGCTCCTCGACCACGCAGAGCAAGGTCTCGTCCCGCTCGTCGCTGCTGCAGATGGCGCAGGGATTCTGCTCGGTGATGTTGAAGCAGATCGAGCAGAGCTGCGTCTGCTCCTTCAGCTCCTGCAGCGCGCTGGCCAGGTCGAGCGCCTGTTCGTTGGCGGCGCGCAACAGGTAGAACGTCAGCCGCGCTGCCGATTTTGGTCCGACGCCCGGCAGCCGGGCAAATTCGTCGATCAGCCGCTGGACCGGCCGCGGCAGGATGTTACTGACCACTCCTTACAGTCCCAGGTCGCCGAGCAGGCTGCCCATGTCGAGGCCGCCGGTCAGCCCTTCCATGCGCTGGGCCGCCATCGCCTGCGACTGCTCGATGGCCGCGTTAACGGCTGCGACGAGCATATCCTGCAGCATCTCCACGTCTTCGGGATCGACGGCTTCGGGATCGATGGTGATGGACTTGATCCGCTGGTGGCCCGTAATCTCGACGGTGATCACGCCGCCCGCCGCCGTCACCGAGATCGTTTCGTCGGCCAGCGCTTCCTGCTGCTGGGCCATCTCCTGCTGCATCTGGCGCACCTGGTCCATCAGGCTGTTGGGATCCATGCCGCCTTTACTCTTCTTCGGTTTTCCGTAGGGTCGTTTCGCCATCGGCGTCTCCTCAATCTATCTCCTGAACCTGGCCGCCCAGCTCTTCGGCCAGGGCGTAAAACTCGTCGGCCAGCGTGGGCTGGGGCGGCGGCGTGTACTGCTTCGTGACCACGCAGCGCACCTTGCAGCGCGTGCCCAGCAGGGCCGTCAGGACGCTACCGACGAGGGCTCGCGCTTCCGGCTTGCTCTCGAACTTCTCCTTGAGCACGGGGAAGTCGAAACCCAATATCAGCGTATCGTCTTCAGTCGCCAGCGGCTTGCACATGGCCAGCAGGGCCGGCAGGTTCTTGTCTTCCTGGGCCACGCGCTCGACCATGTTCGGCCAGCGGGCCTTCACCGCGTCCAGCGTCAGGGCGGCGTCACCTTCGGCTTTTTGCGCCGGGGCGAGGAGCGGTTGCTCTGGCTCTTCGCGCTGCGCCGCTATCTCCGGCGCCGGCTCCTGCTGCCGGGTCTGTGCCGGCGCGAGCTGCTGGCGGGGGGCCACAGGAATAGCGGGCGCTGCTTCGGTGGGCAGTAGCTCGATGAAGGCCAGCTCCAGCGGAAGCTGTGGCTGCCAGCTACTGCTCGACGCGAGCGCGGCTTCGCTAAAGCGCCGCACTGCCTGGACGAGGTCGTCGCGCGTGGCACGGCGGGCCTGGGCGACCATCCGCTCCTGCTCTTCGGCCGGCGCGTCGAGCGTGATCGCGTCGCCGCCGGCCTGCAGGAGCAAAAGCTGGCGCAGGTAATCGACCATCTGCCGGGCGAACTGGCGGGCATCGGCGCCCGCGCCCAGCGCGTCGTGGATGATGGTCAGGCCGCGCCCGCCGTCAGCATCCAGCCAGGCGGTCACCAGATTGCTGACTGCCTGGAAGGAGGCTGTACCGAGGACGAGCTGCGCCTGTTCCAGCGTAATCGTCTGTCCCGGCGCCGTCACGAGCTGGTCGAGCAGGCTTTCGGCGTCGCGAATGCTGCCGGCGCCCTGCCGGGCCATCAACGCCAGGGCCTCCGGCTCGACCTCCAGCCCTTCCTGCCCGGCAATCCAGCGCAGCCGGCCGACGATCTCCTGGTGGCTGAGCAGGCGGAAATTGAACTGCTGGCAGCGTGACTTGATCGTCGCCAGCACTTTATGCTCTTCGGTGGTCGCCAGCACAAACTTAACGTGCGGCGGCGGCTCCTCCAGCGTCTTCAACAGGGCGTTGAAGGCTGCCGGCGAGAGCATGTGCACCTCGTCGATGATGTAGACCTTGAAGCGCCCTTCGCTGGGGGAAAAGTTGATCTTGTCGCGCAGGGCGCGGATGTCGTCCACGCCGGTGTTCGACGCGGCGTCGATCTCGATAAGGTCGAGGAAGCGGCCCTCGTTGATCGCCTGGCAGCTCGCGCACTGGTCGCAGGGGCGCTCGGCGGGGTCTTCGGCCAGGCAGTTGACTGCCTTAGCCAGCAGGCGGGCGATGGTCGTCTTGCCTGTGCCGCGCGGCCCGCAGAAGAGGTACGCGTGGCCCACGCGCCCCGCCGCCACGGCATTGCGCAGGGTACGGGTCACGTGTTGCTGGCCGACGACGTCGTCGAAACGGGCGGGGCGCCATTTGCGGTAGAGGGCCTGAGACATGGTGGAGGTAGTGTAACATTGAGGCCGGGCAGCCGCAACCGACGAGGGCCGGTTGCCAGAGGTAGCAGCCTGCTTTGCAGCCCCTTCTCAGGGTGTTATAATGACCCCAAATAAGTGGTTTCTGCCGCATGCAGGAACCCCAAAAGGAGTGATTACAATGCTGCCTGGTGGTTGGGAATGGATTGTCATTCTCGTCGTCGTGCTTCTCGTCTTCGGCGTCGGTCGTATTAGCAAAATCGGGAGTGAGCTTGGGCAGGGCATCCGCAACTTCCGCGAAGGCGTACGCGAGGGAATGGAAGACGAGAAAGACGAGCCTGAGAAAGTCGATACAACCGAAAAGAAAGAATAGGGTTCTGTTACGAACCCTATTCTTCGACTGTGTAACCTGCGGGGCGCCTGAGGGCGCCCCTTTTGTTTCCCGCGCGGTGTGAATCAGGGCGCGAGAAGGCCGCTCGTTAGGCTAGGGAGATAGACGTGGTTGTCGAGGGCGACCACGGCAATACGCACCGGGATGGCGGGCAGCGCCAGATCCGTGTCCGGGCTACTGAACCGCAGCGCCGTCTCATAGATGCCCGGCGACAGCCCGTTGCTATCCAGGGTCACCATCAGTGACTCACCCGTAGCGCCTGACGTCGTCGAGAGGGTGGGGGTGAAGGTGCCGGCCGGATCGAGCGCGACTTCCCAGCTTGTCTCCGGATCGCACAGCCAGTTCGGGTTCACGGTCTTCGTGATCACCGCCGGCTTGTCCGCCGGGATTGTCAGCCCTAACTCGCCGTCCGGCAGCACCGGTTCGACCTCGCCCAGGTAGGCGTCGTCCCAATAAGTGTCGTTGTGTTCAACGGCCCATTCATTTTCTGAGTAGGCATATACGGTAATCACATCGGACTGTGCTGTTGCAGTGACGACGAAGGGCTGGTAGATGTCGGGCTGGACGCGAAATTCACCCCACGCTATGCCACCACTCTGCCAATCAGTGCCGCCGGTCGGATCAATCCCAACTCGCTGTCGCAGGTTCCCATATTCTGGTCCTGAATAGGCGTCGTCATTGTCAGTGGCTGACCAGGAGTGTGCCCAAACGCTATAGCAGTAAGCTTTGCCTGCTTCAACTTCGACCTGCTGGTAGAAGCCTGCCTGATGGGTAGTCCAAACCGTGAAGTACACCTGAGCTGCATTCCCTGTGCGAACACGCAGCGGATCAGTGAATATCGGGTCCGCCGGTTTGTACTCGGGCATGACGATTGTGTCGGTCTGGCTCTCATAACCAGGTCGCCAGTATGGCGTCCAGCCAGCAGCCGTTTGCGCTGAATTGCAGGGACCCCACTGGCAATCTCCATGCCCACCTGGTGGGTTATAGGCGCCATAAGGATGCTCAAACGACGGATTGTTTAACAGATTCGGTCCCACGCTCGACTCGACGGCGCGCGCTGGCCCCTGGGCCGCCAGCAGCGCGCCTGCTCCCGCCAGCAAGCACAATGCCAATAACACACTCAGTACGGAAGCCTTCATAGACGGATCTCCAGACGGATAGGACCTTTCACGACGCCTATTGTACCGCAAAACAGGCGCAACGTGTTTTTGCCCCGGCCTGTAGCCTATGTTAAAAACAGAGCTATTGGGATCCCCCTGACTGCAAGGAGAAATTGGAAATGCGCCGCCCATTCGTCAGAGTCGCCCTTATCGTGCTTGTGCTCGTGCTCGTAATCGCCGTCGCCGCGCTGGCGATTGGCGGCTTTGTCGCCGTCCGCTCCCCCTTTCCCGATACCGATGGCGAGCTGGAGCTGGCCGGCCTGAACGAGACGGTCCACGTCTACCGCGACGAGTTTGGCGTGCCGCATATCTATGCCTTTAACGAGCACGACCTCTACTTTGCCCAGGGCTACGTCCACGCCCAGGACCGCTTCTGGCAGATGGAGTTCTGGCGCCACATCGGCCAGGGGCGTATCTCCGAGATTGTGGGCGAGGCTGGCCTGGAGCAGGACCGTTTCATCCGCACTGTCGGCTGGAACCGGATGGCCCAGGCTGCGACGGATTACGTGGCTCAGGAAGCGCCTGAGACCATGGCCTTCCTCGAAGCGTACAGTGCGGGGGTCAATGCCTATCTGGCCGAGCAGGGCGACGACGTCTCTCTCAACCGGCGGATCCTGGCGCTGTCCGGCGAGCCGTGGGAGATCGAGCCCTGGGAGCCGCTCGACTCCATTGGGTGGAGCATCGTCATGTCCTGGGACCTCGGCGGTAACTGGAGCGACGAACGAGATCGCGCCGCCCTGATTCGCGAAGTGGGCGAGGCGACCGCCGCCAGCATCCTGCCGCCTTATCCTTTTGAGGAGCGCCCGGTGATAGCCCCGACCGACCTGCTTTCCAACCGGGGCGAGCTGGACCTGGAGCCGGCCGGCGAGGGGAGCAGGCTGCTACCGGCGGGCGTCGATTGGAGCCGCGTAGACACGGAGATTGCCGGCACGCCGCCCCAGATCGGCCTGGCTATGGGCTCCACCGCCGTAGGCAGCAACAACTGGGTCGTCTCCGGCGAGCATACAGCCACCGGGTTGCCGCTGCTGGCGAACGACCCGCACCTGGGCATCCAGATGCCGTCTATCTGGTATGAGATTGGGCTGCACGCGCCGGGGATGAACGTCGCCGGCTTCAGCTTCGCCGGGGTGCCGGGGGTAATTATCGGCCACAACGACTACATTGCCTGGGGCGTCACCAACGTCGGGCCAGACGTGCAGGACCTGTACATCGAGCGCGTCAACCCCAGCAACCCGAACCAGTACGAGTACATGGGCGAGTGGCAGGAGATGGAGGTCATCACCGAGCGCATCCTGGTTAACGGCGGCGAGCCGGTCGAGCTGCCGGTACGCATCACCCGCCACGGCCCCATCCTCAACGAGGTTGTGGATGGTGAAAGCGACGTTCTGGCGCTGCGCTGGACGGCGCAGGAGCCCAACGCCATCTTCCATGCCTTCATGCGGCTCAACCGCGCCCGCAACTACGAGGAGTTCCGCGCGGCGCTGCGCTATTTCGACGTGCCGGCGCAGAACTTTGTCTATGCCGACGTCGAGGGCAACATCGCCTACCAGATGCCGGGCCGGATTCCTATTCGGGGCGAAGGCATGGGCCTCGTGCCGGTTCCCGGCTGGACAGGCGAGCACGAATGGGAGGATTTCATTCCCTTTGAAGAGCTACCCGCGCTCTACAACCCTGAGCCGGGCTATATCGTCACGGCCAACAACAGCGTGGTAGACGAGAGTTACCCCTATTTCATCAACTATCACTGGGCCGACGGCGACCGGGCGCAGCGCATTCAGGAGATGCTCCAGCAGGAGATTGACGCCGGTGGGGAGCTGACGGTCGATGATATGACCCGCATCCAGATGGACGGCAAAGTGCTGCTGGCCGAGAGCTACATTCCGCTGCTGCAGGGGCTGCGCAGCGACGAGCCGAGGGTGCAGGCGGCGCTGGAACGGCTGCGCGGCTGGGATATGCAGGCCGACCCGCAGAGCGTGCCCGCCGCGCTCTTCGAGATCTTCTACATGCAGCTCGCCGAGGTGGTGATGGCCGACGAGGTCGGCGAGGCGCGTGACGTCTACCTTGGCAATGGGGATGCCCAGCGAATCTTCTTCCACACCATCGCGGGGCAGCCCGATGCCGCCTGGTGGGATAACGTGACGACGGATGCCGTCGAGACACGCGAGCAGGCCATCATGCAGGCGCTGGAAAACACAGTGGCCTGGTTTGAGGAGAACGTGGGCGACGACGCGGAAGCGTGGACGTGGGGCGAGCTGCACACAGCCACCTTTGTCAGCCAGCCGCTCGGCCTGAGCGGCATCGGCGTGATCGAGCGGCTGGTCAACCGTGGCCCTTATCCGGTGGGGGGATCAAAAAGCGCGGTGAACGCGACGAGCTGGAGCTGGGAGGAGCCGGCTGCCGTGCGCGGGCTGCCGTCGCTACGCATGGTTCTGGACCTCTCCGACTTTGACAACAGCCGGGGCATCCACACGACAGGCCAGAGCGGGCACCCCTACCATCCCCACTACGACGATTTTATCCCGCTGTGGCAGGCCGGCGAGTACCACCCTCTGTGGTTCTCGGCAGGGGCCATTACCGAGGCCACTGTGGATCACCTGAAGCTGCAGCCTGCGGCAGCCGGCGACTGACCGGACTCAGGAAATGGGGATGATGTTAAAGACGACGACAACCCCCAGGCCAATGGCGAGGATGTCCAGGAGGAGGAGAAGGGCGAGGATAAAACGCTGCGCGGGCGTAAACTGCCCGAAGAAGCTGCGTTCCTCCACCACCTCCTCTTCCAGATCTTCAAACTCCATGTCGTCATAAACGGCGCTGGTGCGTGCCGTCTTTGCGCGAAGGCGGTCAAACTCGTCTTCAAAGTCTATGGCTTCTTCTTGTTCTTCGTCGAAGTCGAACTCTTCGGCCATCCCACGCTCCTTTAGCTGTTGACTGGCTGCTTCTAGGCTACTGTCATTGACGGCAAAAGTCAAAACCGACAAAGGTCCTGGTGGCCGTGAGCATGTGAGAGCCTGCTGAAACAGCCGCTCCCTTGCTTGACAGAAGGCGGCGCGCAGCTATAATCAGCGTGCTAACTTGCCCTGGTGGCGGAATTGGTATACGCGGTAGGTTGAGGGCCTATGCCTTTACGGCGTGGAGGTTCGAGTCCTCTCCAGGGCACTGGACGCCGGAACATTGTTCCGGCGTTTTTTGTTGCCTCGCGGGGCAGCGCTAGGAAAGGGTCGTAACCGGCGAGTCGTGGGCGTGGAAGCGGCTATCCGCCGCCAGCGTCTGGGCCAGCCCCTGGGCCAGCGAGACCTGCGGCTCCCAGCCGAGCAATTCGCGCGCGCGGCCGATGTCGGCGACCAGCCGCCGCACGCCCCCCGTTTTCTCCTCGTTGTAGAGGACGTTCAGCGAGTGACCGGTGACCTGCCCGACCAGCGCCGCCAGTTGGTTAATGGTCGTCTCCTGCCCGCTGCCGACGTTAATCACCATGCGGTTCACCTCCCGCGCCTCGGCGGCGCGGGCCAGTGCGGAGACGACGTCGCTGACGTAAATAAAGTCGCGGCTCTGCAGACCGTCGCCGAAGATGACCACGGAGCCGCCCGTCAGCGCCTGGGACAGAAAACGGGGCACAACCGGCGCGTGGGAGACCGGCAGCGCCTGGCGGGGCCCGTAAGCATTGAAGATGCGCAGCGCCACCGTCTCGATGCCCCAGAGCGCCCCGATTGTGTGTACGTACTGCTCCGCCGCCCACTTACTGACGGCATACGGTGAGTCCGGCTCCGGCGTCACCCCTTCTTTCACGGGCTGCTCCTCCTGGTGGCCGTAGATGGCCCCCGACGACGCCAGGACAACACGGCGCACGCCCGCATCACGCATCGCTTCCATCAGGCTGACGGTGCCGCCGACGTTCACCGCATTATAGTCGCGCGGGTAGAGCACCGACTGGGCCACCGAGACGCGCGCGGCCAGGTGATAGACACAATCGACGCCCTGCAGAACCGACCAGAGCAGGGGGATATTGTTGACGTCGCCGCGCGTGAAATGCACAGCCGGAGATAAGAGAGCGCTGTCTCCGCTGCTCAGATCGTCCACCACACGCACGCTATGTCCCTCTGCCACCAGCCGGTTAGCCAACGCGCTGCCGAGAAAGCCTGCTCCACCCGTCACCAAGAAACGCATGCCAAATCCTCTTTCATCAGGTCGTTCTGTCTGCTCTTGCCGGCGCTCCCAACCAACACAGGAATAGCTCTGGAACTCCATGATGGCACAAAGCAAGGCGATATGCAACCTGCACGGCGACGGCAAGCCTTGTCCCCTGCCGGGCCGTCGTCTATCATTGGCCTATGTCGTCCAACGTCGTCACCAGGGCAGTGCGCGCGCTGCTCCTGTTGCTGCTCTTGCTCGCCACGACTGTGACTATCGCTCCTGAATGGCCTGTCTTTCAGGCAGAGCGCCATCGCCTCAATAGCCTCGTCGGCCTGCGCGAATTCGACTTTCTGTCCTGGTTTGGAGAGGCGCTGATCAGCAAGGCCATCGGCGCAGCGTCTGGTGACCAGAATTACCTCGACGAGGTCGAACAGAAAGCGCTCGTCCTGCACTATCTGGAACAGATCGGCGAGATTCGCCGCCTGGAGAGTGAAATCGAAAGGGTCTACGCCAATCCAGAGGTGGCGGACCCGGAGGAAGCCGCAGCCGGATTACACGAGGCGCTGCTCGCCACGCGCGCGGCGGCGTCCAGACTCCAGCCGACGGCCGAGGCCATCGTCCAGGGGCAGATAGCCAGCGTATTGGCCGAGGAAGGATTCGGCTTCCTGGGTCAGGTCTTCCCGCCCGTGCAGATGCGTATGACGCCGCTGCCGCTGGTGCTGATTGTCTCGCCGCGCGAGCGGATCGAGGCGATCTATAACGTGCCGCTGGATCATGGGCTCTCCGTCGTCACACAGGAGGAGCTGGAGAGCGCCATTGACCAGCAGCTCGATCTGTCTTCCCTGGTTGTGCCCATTGGCGGTATGGGATTCTATCCCTCGATGATTATCGAGACGCCCAATGCAGCGTTCCTGATGGACGTCGTCGCCCACGAATGGGCCCACCACTGGCTCACGTTCCAGCCGGTGGGCGTGCGGTATCTCGCCAGCCCGGAAATGCGCACGATTAACGAGACCGTCGCCTCGATCGTCGGAGCCGAGGTGGGCGCAAGCGTCGTCGCCCGCTTTTATCCCGAGCTGGTCGTGCCGCCTGCTCCGGCGACGACGGAGCAACCGCTCCCCGATGAGCCGCCCGCTTTTGATTACCGGGCGGAGATGGCTGAGACACGCCGGCGGGTGGACGAGCTGCTGGCAGCAGGGCAGGTGGAGGAAGCGGAAGCGTTCATGGAGGCACGCCGTGTCTTTTTTGTGGAGAACGGCTACCAGATCCGCAAGCTCAATCAGGCCTATTTCGCCTTCTACGGCGCCTACGCCGACACGCCCGGCGCAGCAGGGGAAGACCCGGTCGGCCCGGCCGTCGTCGCGCTGCGCGAACAGAGCGCCTCGCTGCACGAGTTTATGCGGCGGATCGCCCCTATTACCAGCTTCGCCGAGCTGCAAGCCGAGCTAGACCGAACTCGGTGATCAACGCTTTCTACTACTCGGCCAGCTCCCCGAGAAGGACGACCATGCGCCGCGCTTCGTCGTAATACGCGTCGCCGGGTTGGGCCTGCTGCAGATAGGAACGGAAGTCGGCGAGTGCTTCCCCGTAGCGCCCCGCTTCCTGATAGGCCAGCGCCCTGTTGAAGCGCGCCTCGCCGTGATCGGGCACTGCCTGCAGAAGATCGCTGAGCGCAGCAATAGCGCCTTCGATCTCGCCCAGCTCGCGGTAGCGGATGACCGCGCTCGCTACGAGTGCCCGGTGGAAGCCAGGATCTGTTTTGTAGGCCAGGTTAAAGTAATGGACGGCCCGCAGATACTCCCTATGCACGCCGTTGGCATTGCCGAAGTAGCGGTGCAGGCCGCCCCAGGTGTAGAGCAGATAAGCCTTCAGCCAGGACCACATTGCCAGCGCAGCAACACCTAACCCGCCTTCTCCGGCGCTGCCGTCCGCACGTCTTCCCGCTCGCTCAGCCAGCGTTCGAGCTGGATGGCGGCGGCGCACCCCTGCCCGACCGACGTGGCAATCTGGCGGTAGATCGGGTCCTGGATCTCGCCGGCGGCAAACACGCCCGGCACGCTGGTGCGCATATATTCGTCCGTGATGATGTAGCCGTGCTCGTCCATGGCGATCTGCCCTTCCAGAAATTTGCTGTTGGGGTAGTGGCCGATGTAGATGAAGACGCCATCGGTCTCGATGCGGTTCTGCTGGCCTGAATGGACGTGCATCGTCGTCACGGCGTTGACTGTGCCATTGCCGTGAATCTCGGTGACAATCGTATCCCAGATGAAGTTGATCTTCTCGTTGGCGAAGGCGCGTTTCTGGAGCGTCGCCCCGGCCCGCAGCTCGTCGCGCCGGTGGATGATCGTCACCGAATCGGCGAAGCGGGTCAGGAAGATGCCTTCTTCGAGGGCGCTATCCCCGCCGCCTACGACGACGACCTTCTTGCCACGGAAGAAGAAGCCGTCACAGGTGGCGCAGTAGCTGACGCCGCGCCCCAGAAACTCGACCTCGCCGGGAATGGCGCCCGTCCGGCCCATCGATCCAGTCGCTAGAATGACGGCCTGAGCCGTGTAGCTGTTTGTGCCCGCCATGACCATCTTCGGCTCCGAGGTCAGGTCGACGCCGACCACCTTGTCGGTGATGAACGTCGCGCCGAACGATTCGGCCTGCGCGCGCATGGTCTCTATCAGCTCCGCGCCGTTGATCGGGCCGGGCACACCCGGGTAGTTGCTGATCTTAGCCGTGAGACCCAGCGCCCCGGCCGTCAGTCCCTTGTCGATGACCAGCGTGCGCAGGTCGGCGCGCGCGGTGTAAATCGCCGCGCTGGCGCCGGCCGGCCCGCCGCCAATGATTATAACGTCGTAGTTGTTGTCACTCTGCGACCCGGCATAGCCGAAGCCTGATACCAACCCTTCCATATACTAACCATCCCTCTTCAACTGAACCTGTGTCACCCGCCCGCCGCTTCCCGCTCAGGCTGCCGCCTGCACCGCTTCCTGCAGCCGGGCCATGACCATTGCCTCGGGCATGGCCCCTTCCAGATGAACCGTCTCGTTGATGACGGTGCGCGGCACGCCCTGCACCTGGTACTTCATGGACAGGTGCGGGAACTCGATGGCCTCGACCATGTCTCCACGAATCAGCTCGCTCTCCATGGCGAGCTGGTGCGCCAGCAACACGGCGCGCGGGCAGTAGGGGCAGGTCGGCGTGACGAAGACCTGGAAATGGACCGGGGTCTGCAGCTCGGCCACCTGCCGGCGCGTCGCTTCCGAAAGGCCCGAATCGCCGCTCGATACCATGCGGATGTCCTCGATCAGCGTGCCGAATTCATAGCCGGACGGGATGCCGAAGAAACGAATGCCGTAGTCCTTGGGTTCGTCGCCGCCGCGCATGACGATCAGCGCCGGCAGCTTGTCGATGCCATACGCCGCCGCCTTCTCCTCGTCGGCGAGCAGGTCGTAGACTTCGAGCTCGATCCTGTCTGATAAGGTGGCAACTTCTTCCGCGATCTGCCGCGTCTCGGCGCAGTACTGGCACTCGTGCTCCTGCGTGAACACGATCAGCTTCACCGGTTCCGTCAGGGATTCAAACTCCTTGCGGATCTGGCGGCGGTCTTCGTCTCTCAATAAGCTCATCGATTGTCCTCCATAAAAGCAGGCCCGTGCTGGCATGCACGGGCGGCACGTTTTAACGTATATAGCTACAATACAAGTATTATCCAATGATGTAAGAAGGCGACAAGAAGCGTGTAATGATTCGGTAAAGGCCATTTACACGGGCCGTCAGGCGGGATAAGCTTGGCGTCTGGTGCAATACGAGACGGGAGAAAAGGACAGTCGATGAAACGCTTCTGGCTTCTGACGGTACTGGTATTGTTGCTGGCGGCTTGTGGCGGCGCGGCACAGGAAGCCACGCTCCCGGAAGAGAGGCTGGGCGACGCGCATCTATCGCTGCCCGACACGGTAGATGTGGAGACGGTGGCGGAGGTGAGGGAGCGCGACGACGTGCTGGTGCTCGACGTGCGCGAGCAGTGGGAATACGACGAGGGGCACATCCCCGGCGTGACGCTGATGCCCATGGCCAAGGTCTCCCAGCGCCTGGACGAGATACCGGCCGACAAGACGGTGATTGTGACCTGCCGGAGCGGCAACCGCAGCGGGCAGGTCGCCGACTACCTGCGGCAGCAAGGGTTCGACAACGTGCACAATATGGGCGGCGGCATCCTCGCCTGGGAAGCGGCGGGTTACGACGTCGAACGTTAGCGAGCTGATCCCCACACAGGTTGCCTGTTCGCCCTGATGTGTTATCATTGTACCGATACAAATGGTACAATGAGTAAACATGGGCGAACAGGCATTTCTCTACCAGGAAATTGCCGAAAACCTAAGGCGGCGCATAGCCACCGGCCAACTAACAGCAGGCGACCGACTGCCTTCGGTACGCGAGCTGGCGGCTGAGTGGCAATGTACGCCCGCAACCGTGAGCCGGGCCTACCGGACGCTGAGTGACGAAGGTCTCGTCGTCAGCCATCACGGACGCGGTACGGTTGTAGCGCCGGGAGCCCTGCAACCGGGTGAAGGTGTGTGGCCGTGGGCGGCGTTGGTGAACCGCGCTGAGCAGTACCTCCTCGAAGCGCTGGCCCGCGGCCACACGCCTATCCAGGCGACAGCAGCCCTGAGCGTCGCTGTCGGGCGCTGGGCCGAGCTTCAATCCAGCACGCCCCCGGCGGGCGAGGCTGCCGGCACAGCGCACCTCCGTTTCGCCGGGAGCCATGACCTTGCGCTCAATGTACTCGGCGACATGCTGTCCGAGGTCGCTCCTACCGTCGAGTGGCAGGCGACCTTCGTGGGTAGCCTGGGTGGGTTGATGGCCCTGGCGCGCGGCGAAGCCGACGTCGCGGGCACCCACCTGTGGGATGCCGCCGGCGACCAGTATAACGTGCCCTTTGTGCGGCGTCTACTTCCCGGCCGCCATGCCGGCCTGCTGACCCTGGCTCGCCGCCAGCTTGGATTCATCGTCGCGCCGGGCAACCCGCTGGGCCTGCGCCAGATCGCCGATCTGGCCCGGCCGGGCGTGCGCCTGATCAACCGCCAGACCGGATCGGGCACGCGCGTCTGGCTGGACGTGCAGCTCGAGCGGGCCGGGCTTTCCGGGGAGTCGATCGCCGGCTACGAACGCGCCGTGACCACCCACACGGCCATCGCGCAGTCGGTCGCCGCAGGGGACGCCGACGTTGGCATTGGCATCTACGCGGCGGCGCGGGCCCACGACCTCGGATTTGAGCCGCTTACTCAGGAGCAGTACGACCTCGTCATGCTGGTGGACGGGTGGGAGACGCCGGCCGGACAGGCGCTGCGCCGGGTGGTCCAGAGCGACGCCTTTCGCGACGCGCTGGAGGCCCTGGGCGGCTACGATACCAGCATTACCGGCCGGGAGAGCAGCGTCTAGTGGAAACTCTGGTCGAGGCACTGGTTCAGGCCCTGCGACTGATTGCCGAGCGGGACCCTGGACTATTTGAGATTGTCCTGCTCTCGCTGCGGGTGTCCGGCATCGCGCTTCTGCTGAGCACGTTCATGGGGGTCCCTGCCGGCGCTTTCCTGGGCCTGAGACGTTTTGTCGGCCGGCAGGCCATTCTCGCCTTCCTGTACACGGGGATGGGCTTTCCGCCCGTGGTCATCGGGCTATTCGTCTATCTCTTCCTGTCGCGCAGCGGCCCGTTAGGAAGCCTGAACAGCCCGCTGGTGCCCGCCCTCTTTACGCCGGCGGCGATGATCGTCGCGCAGACGATCATTGCCCTACCGCTCGTCG
>ENA-UOUL01003660-UOUL01003660.1-bioreactor-metagenome-genome-assembly--contig:-NODE-3660-length-15371-cov-3.561266_pt1 | contig 15371 bp, 17 predicted proteins | sample MGYA00249838_ERZ747220 | MGnify/ENA primary metagenome ERZ747220 (study PRJEB28778, sample SAMN05720191) | bioreactor metagenome | isolation source: Anaerobic biogas reactor | place: USA:Washington...
ACGGATGCCGCAGAGTTTCGCCGCCGCCGCGATCAACGGGGAAATCTTTCCGTCCCTTGAAGGGTTGACCAGAAAAAGTTCCTCAACCCCGGCAAGCCTGGCCGGAATAGCCGCCATGAGCACCGTGGACGGGTAGGAAGCCGATCCCCCCGGCGCGTAAATCCCAACCCGCTCCAGGGGAATGATCCGCTGGCCGAGGGTGCTGCCGGGCTTCTCGGATACGGTCCAGCTTTCGGCAATCTGGTGACGATGAAAGGCTTCGATCCTCTGCGCGGCCTGCTGCAGTATGGCCAGATCCGGGCCTTCCACCCGGGCGGCCGCCTCTTCCAGTTCACCCTCGGAAACGGCCACGGTCTGCGCCGTCAGGATGTGCCCGTCGAAGCGCCGCGTGTAATCGAAAAGGGCTTCGTCCCCCCTGCGGGCCACATCTTCGACGATCCCCTTGACCACCTTCCAGGGCTCTTCATCGAAGACCCGGCCCCGCCCGGTAATCCGGCGGTAAAGGGCTTCAAAATCCGAATCCGTCGTTTTCACAATGTTCATCATGCCCCCGATACTCTGCGGATGTCGGCGCCCAGGGCTGAAAATTTCTTTTCAATGTCCTGATAGCCCCGGTCAAGGTGATAGACCCGCGACAGTTCCGTTGTCCCCCGGGCTGCCAGACCGGCCAGGATGAGGGAGGCCGACGCCCGGAGATCCGTCGCCATGACGGGAGCGCCCTTCAGGGCGTTCACCCCCTTGACGATCGCGCTGTTGCCCTGAATATGAATGTCGGCGCCCATGCGCATCAGCTCGCCCACATGCATGAAACGATTTTCAAACACCGTTTCCGTGATGACGCTGAGCCCCTCGGCCACGGCCATCATGGACATCATCTGGGCCTGGAGATCCGTCGGGAATCCTGGATGGGGAAGGGTCTTGATATCCACGCTCCGGACTCTTCCGTTTCCTGCCGCCCGCAGCCCGCCGTTCATTGTTTCGATAATCATGCCGGCATCCCTGAGCTTTTCGATCAGGGCGCAAAGATGGTTCGGCTGACAGCCCAACACCCGGATCTCACCCCCGGTAATGCCCGCCGCGATCATGTAGGTGCCCGCTTCGATCCGGTCGGGAATGACTTCGGCCTCGACAGGGTGGAGACGCTCCACTCCCTCGACCCGGATTTCGTCCGTCCCGGCACCCGCAATCCTGGCGCCCATTCCAATGAGCACCTCGGCCAGATTCACGATTTCCGGCTCCCGCGCCGCATTCTTCAACAGGGTAACCCCGTCGGCGAGTGTAGCGGCCATCATGATATTTTCCGTTCCTCCGACCGTCGGGCTGTCGAAGTAAATGGCCGTCCCCTTCAACCTTCTGGCCTTGGCTTCCACGTAGCCCTCCTTCAGAGCCACCTCCGCTCCCATATCCTGGAGGGCCTTTATATGGAGGTTGACGGGCCGGGCGCCGATGGCGCAGCCGCCGGGCAGGGATACGCGGGCGATTCCGAACCTGGCCACCAGGGGGCCCAGAACCAGGATGGACGCCCGCATCGTTTTCACGAGGTCGTAGGACGCTTCGATATTCGTAATTTCTCCGGCATTGATGCGCAGGGCTCCGGGTGTCCCCTCAATGACCGCGCCCAGACTCTCCAGAAGCTTTCTCGTGGTGCGGATGTCCATCAGGTCCGGTATGTTGGTAAAGGTGTTCCAGCCATCCGTCAGGAGGGAGGCGGCCATGATGGGAAGTGCGGCATTTTTGGCGCCGCTGATCCGGACCTCTCCCGCAAGGGGTTTCCCGCCGTCAATGATGATTTTATCCACGCTTGCTTCCTCTCTTTCGCGCCTTCGCAACCCGCCAGCGCCCCGCATAATCCTTCCGGAAGGCCACTTCCCGGTACAGGCCGGATCTCGATAACAAGTCCTCGACCAGCTGCTGCTGGCCGTCGCCGATTTCCAGCAGGAGCCATCCCCCCGGTTTGAGGTAACGGGGAGCCTGCGGGATGATGTCCGAATAAAAATCCATTCCCTCCCTCCCGGCCAGCAGAGCCTGCCGGGGTTCAAAGTCCCTGATTTCCCTTGACAGCCGGGAAAAGTCCTCCACAGCGATATAGGGGGGATTGGAAACGATCACATCAAAGTCGCCCTGCACCGGAGAAAAGAGATCCCCCTGGAGAAACTGGATCCGGCTGTTCCCCAGATTCCGGGCGGCATTTGCGGCAGCAACCGCCAGGGCCCCCGGGGAAATATCCGTTGCCGTAATCCGGGCATCGGCCCGTTCAGAGGCCAGGGAAACGGCAATCGCACCGCTTCCCGTTCCCAGTTCGAGAATGCCGGGACAAGGGGCTCTGTTCAGAGCCGGCACATTCAGGACTTCCTCCACCAGGATCTCCGTATCCGGGCGCGGGATCAGAACCCGGGAGTCCACGGCAAATTCCAGGGACCAGAATTCCTTATGCCCCACCAGATAGGCCACCGGTTCACCCTGCTGCCGCCTTGCCACCCAGGTGCGGAACCCCTCTGTCTCCGGATCGCTCATATCCCGGTCGGAATGGACAAAAAGCCAGGTCCGGTCTTTGCCAAGGAAAGAGGCCAGAAGGACTTCCGCATCCAGCCGCGGCGTCGGCAGCCCTGAAGAAAGGAACGCCTCCGCCGCGCTTTCAATCTGCTGTGCAATTTTCATCTCTGTCACAGAAAAGGGACCGTTCGGCGGCGATCAATTCGTCGATTGCTTAAGGGACTCTGCCTGGTAATGGGCCGTCAAGGCATCGACAAACTCCTGGATCTCTCCCCCCAGGATATTTTCCAGGCTGTAAAGGGTCAATCCGACGCGGTGATCCGTAACCCGGCCCTGGGGAAAGTTGTAGGTCCGGATTCTTTCGCTCCGGTCTCCGCTTCCCACCTGGCTTTTCCTGGCCTCCGATATCTCCTCATTCTGCTTTTTGACCATGATGTCGAGAAGCCGGGCCCGCAGGACCTTCATTCCCTTGGCCTTGTTCTTGAGCTGCGATTTTTCGTCCTGGCAGCTGACGACCAGCCCCGTGGGGAGATGGGTAATCCGCACGGCAGAATCCGTGGTATTGACGCTCTGCCCTCCGTGGCCGCTTGAATGGAAGACATCGATGCGCAGATCATTGGGGTCAATGGTGACCTCGACCTCGTCAGCCTCCGGCATAATCGCCACGGTCACAGCCGAGGTATGAATCCTTCCCTGGGCCTCCGTTATGGGAACACGCTGAACCCGGTGGACCCCGCTTTCATATTTCAACTGGCTGAACGCTCCCTGGCCGGCAATCGAGGCGATGATTTCCTTGAATCCGCCGACGCCGCCGGACGGGGTGCTGCTGACCACCTCCACCTTCCAGCACCGCGTTTCCGCATAACGGGCATACATGCGGAAAAGATCCCCCACAAACAAGCCCGCTTCATCGCCTCCCGTTCCCGCTCGGATTTCCAGAAACACGTTCCGGTCATCATTGGGATCCTTGGGGAGAAGGAGGATTTTCAGCCTTTCCTCCAGTTCAGCCAACTGATTCCGGAGTTCCGGCAATTCTTCCCGGACGATTTCCTTCAGCTCCTCGTCATCCCCCCGCAGCAGCTGCTGCCCTTCTTCAATGCGTTCGCTGGTCTTCTCATAGTCGCGGTAAGCATCCACAAGGTCGCGGAGATCTGCGTGCTCCTTGGCATATTTCTGATAGAGATTCTGCCGGGTCACAACGGTCGGGTCGCTTAAAAGCTTTTCCAGTTCCTGGTAGCGCGATTCCACTTCTTTCAGTTTGCTGAACATGATTTCCGTTTCTATCTGTGCATCAGGCGGCGATCTTCGGAACGGGCCAAAAACATCCGCACGAAGAACCCACCCTTGCAGGTTTTTCTAGAAAAATCCCAGAAGAATTCTCGAAGAGGTATTTTCTGTCCAAGGAGGGAAAATGGTTCGGCGCTTCGGCTCGTTCCCGGATTTGCCCGGAAGGCGAGAAAACCGCCGCGCCGTTTTACTCCGATTCAGGATCGGGACCGCATCCGAACCGGCAACCGGCCGGCCCTTCGGCACCTCCGGCAGAAGAAATACGCCGCCTCTGCATCGTCGCCTTGATCTCACCGTGATCCGGAATTGAAGTTTTCGAGGGAAAAAACGCCGTTACGCCTTTTTGTCGTTAAGCCCGGCGTATTTCTGGTTAAAACGCTCCACCCGGCCGGCCGTGTCAATGATCTTCTGCTTCCCCGTGATAAAGGGATGACACTGGGAACAGATTTCCACCTTGATGTCCTGTTTCGTTGACCGGGTTTCAATCACATTTCCGCAGACGCAGGTAATGGTTGTCGTTTTATATTCAGGATGAATTCCTTCTTTCATGATCCTCTGCATACCTCCCTGATGTTTTGATGCCGCCTTGTGCTCCTCGACCGGCGGGAACCGGCATCTGTTCCGACGCTGAATTTTTGAGGGATTATAATCATCCGGCTCATAAATTCAAGGATTTTTATTCCCGTTACGAATTCATGGAATCCAGGAACGCCTGATTGGTCTCCGTCTTTCTCATCTTGTCGATGATGAATTCCATGGCATCCACCGGGTTCATCTCCTGGAGAAGCCTGCGGAGAATCCAGATCCTGTTGAGGTTCTGCTTTGCCGTCAGAAGCTCCTCCTTCCTGGTTCCGGAACGGATCAGATCAAAGGCCGGGAAGACGCGCCGATCCGCAATCCGGCGATCCAGATGCAGCTCCATGTTGCCCGTCCCCTTGAACTCCTCGAAGATCACCTCATCCATACGGCTTCCCGTGTCGATCAAGGCCGTGGAGATGATGGTCAGGCTGCCTCCGTTTTCGATATTCCGGGCGGCGCCGAAAAACCGCTTGGGTTTATGGAGCGCATTGGAATCCACCCCGCCGGAAAGCACCTTTCCGCTGGGAGGGACGACGGTGTTGTAGGCCCTGGCCAGCCGCGTGATGCTGTCCAGGAGGATGACGACGTCCCGCTTGTGCTCGACGAGCCGCTTCGCCTTCTCGATGACCATCTCCGCAACCTGGACATGGCGGGTCGCGGGTTCGTCAAAGGTGGAGGAGATCACCTCTCCGTTGACGCTTCTCTGCATGTCGGTCACTTCCTCGGGCCTCTCGTCGATGAGCAGCACCATGAGAATGACCTCTTTGTGATTGGCCGTGATGCTGTGGGCGATATCCTGGAGAAGAACCGTCTTTCCTGCCCGGGGAGGCGAAACAATGAGCCCGCGCTGGCCTTTGCCTATGGGCGTAAAGAGATCCATGACGCGTGTGGAATAATTCTCCGGGTCACCTTCCAGATTGAGTTTTTCCTGGGGATAGACGGGGGTGAGATTATCGAAAAGGATTTTATCGCGGGCGAATTCCGAGCCCTCATAGTTGATGGTGTCGACCTTGAGCAGAGCGAAATACTTTTCACCCTCCTTCGGCGGCCTGACCTCCCCGGAGATTGTGTCCCCGGTCCGCAGATTGAACCGCCGGATCTGTGAAGGGGAAATGTAGATGTCATCGGGGCTGGGGAGGTAGTTGTAATCGACGGCCCGGAGAAAGCCGAAACCGTCGGGAAGGATTTCAAGCACGCCCGACCCTGAGATCATCCCGTTTTTTTCCGCCTGAGCCTGCAGGATTGCAAAGATGAGATCCTGCCTTCTCATTCCGCTGGCGCCGACCACGTTCAACTCCTTGGCAAGATGGGCCAGTTCACTGATCGGCTGTCTTTTGATTTCTTCAATATTCATATTCTTATCCTTACGAGTATCCCGGTGGAAATACCTATGCGGCGCATGGGGGCACAACTCCGACCCGGCAGCGCGCCTACACTCCATAAGTGAACCATTTCTTTACGGGAAAAGTGCAACTTTATTTGCAACGAGCGAAAAATGAGGAACGTGGATTAATGTAATAGATTGCTATTCTGAACTCAGGAATAATCCATGCGGAAGGGCTTGATATAATCCTTTCTCAGCGCCGTGCAATAATATAATCTCCCGGTGATGTCAAGAAATATTTTTATATTCCGTGTGTTTCAACTTTATTGAGCATAATAAAATTGACATGCCGCCCGGTGTGACCCCGCTCCCTCCGGTGAGAAAAGAACAGATCCGGGTTGCAGCAGGTGCAGTGGCCGGAAAGCGCGACATGGTTTCCCTGGAGGCCTTTTTCGAGAAGCTGGTGAAAATTGGCCTGGGGCAAGTCCAGGTTCCAGCGTTCGAAATGGGACCTGGACCGGAAAAACCGTTCCGACCCGGAATGATGATTCATCGCCCGGTAGACCCGGCCATCGACTTCATAACAGCAAGGTCCGATGGAAGGGCCGATAGCCGCCAGGATATCCGCCGGACGGCATTGAAATTCCCTGACCATGACGTCAACGACCCTGGCAGCGATTTTCAATGCGGTTCCTCCCCATCCTGCATGAATCGCGCCAACGACTTGCCGACAGGGATCCAGAAGAAAAACCGGGACACAATCGGCGGTTTTGATGCAGAGGGCCACACCGGGAAGGCCCGTCACACAGGCATCACAGGCGGGCTCGTCCCTGTCGGGCGCCGAAGAGAGGTCTTCCCTGACCACAAGGACCTCGTCTCCGTGAACCTGGTCCAGCACCAGGAAGGAGCGGAGCGTGATGCCGAAGGAGCGGCTGAGAATGTTCCAGTTTTCTTCAACCCGCACCGGGTCGTCCCCCTGTGCGGCAGTCACGTTCAAAGAGGCAAAAGGTCCCTCACTGACCCCGCCCCGGCGGGTGCAGAAGGCATGGGTTAGAAATTTGAAGTCCTGTAAATTCGGAGCCTGAAGAAAGGCAACCGAATTTCGCTGAGCTATGGGGAACACGTCTTCTCCTTGAATTTTCCCTGATGGTGATACGTAGAACGCCCCGCTGCCTCTGTCCGGAGGGATTGAAACCTGAAAAAAAGAGCATTCTAAAGGCGGGCAAGGCAATGTTCCCGCAGGAAGCGGCAGAGTTCCGCCATGTCCGCAGGGAGGGGAGCCTCGAATTCCATCTGTTCACCCCCTACAGGGTGAACAAACGAAAGGCGCGCTGCATGAAGGGCCTGCCGGTTCATTCCCTTCAGGCGGGACCGGACGACCGGGTCCGTGATGGCGGAAATCCGCTTCGTACTCCCATAAACCGGATCGCCGACCACCGGGTGTCCTGTCACCGCCAGGTGCACCCGGATCTGGTGGGTTCTCCCGGTTTCAATAGCCACTTTCAGGAGTGCCGCCACGCCGAACCGCTCGGTTATTTCCCAGGAAGTGACGGCTCTTTTCCCCCGCCGACTTTTTGTCGACATTTTTTTCCGTTCCACGGGGTGCCGCCCAACCGGCAGATCGATCGTCCCCTGATTCTCTCCGGGGTTCCCATAAACGAGGGCGACATAGGTCTTTTGGACCTGGCGGTTCTTGAATTGAGACGCAAGCCCCGAATGGGCCGCATCGGTTTTGGCAACCACCAGCACACCGGAGGTGTCCCTGTCCAGACGATGCACGATTCCCGGACGCAGAACTCCTCCGATTCCCGGCAAATCCCGGCAGTGGTGGAGAAGGGCATGCACCAGGGTTCCTTCCGCATGCCCCGCCGCCGGATGAACCACCAGTCCGGCCGGTTTGTCCAGCACCAGCAGGTCATGATCTTCGTAGAGGATGGAGAGAGGGATGTCCTCGGGGAGCAGCTCCAGGGGTTCTGCCTGAGGTTCCTCAAGCGTCACTTCATCGCCGGCACGGAGTTTCCGGCTTGCCCGGACCGCCTTTGCTCCGCAGACCGCAACCCGTCCGTCATCAATGAGCCGCTTGAGCCGCGCCCGGGAAAGGTCAGGCCGCTGCCTGACCAGGAACACGTCCAGTCGCAGACCGCTGTCCGCCCCGTTGACCGTATACGTCCGGAAGATGGCTCCCTCGTCCATGCCTGTGACAGGTCAGGTGTTCTCGGCAAGAAAAAGAAATCCGTTTCGGATCAGCGCCAGTTCATCCTCGGCAACCGTGCGCAGATCCAGCAGGAGTTCATTTTCGGCCACCCGGACAATAATCGGCAGGTCAAGCCGGCGCAGGCGCTCTTCCAGACGCCCGGCAGAGCAACCGGCCATCCGCACCCCCACCATCATGGTCGGGATTTCCATTCCAGGCAAGGCCCCTCCCCCGACCATCGACGCCCCCGGCCTTAACGCCAGGGAAAAAGAGTCCGGCAAAGCCCGCTTCAAGAGCCGCTTCAATTTGCCGGCCCGGCGCGTCACATCGTCCAGGGATTCGGTCAGGGCTTTGAGAATCCGCAGCCGGTTCACAGCCTCCCGTGGATTCAGGTAAACCCTCAGGGTCGCTTCCAGCGCGGCCAGGGTCAGCTTGTCGATCCGCAGGGCCCGGTTCAGGGGATTCCTCTGAATGGCAGCGAGAAGATCCCGTCGGCCCAGGATGATCCCGGCCTGCGGCCCCCCCAGCATCTTGTCGCCGCTGAACGTCAGGACATCCACACCCGTGGCGGCTACCGCCCGGACGACGGGCTCGGCGGGCAGGCCATGTTCCGACAGGTCGATAAAGCATCCGCTGCCCACATCGTACATGACCGGAAGGGCATGCTTTTTCCCCAGCGCCACCAGTTCCTCCAGCGAAGCCTCTTCCGTAAAGCCCGTCATCTTGAAATTACTGGAATGCACCTTGAGGATCAGTCCCGTCTCCGGGGTAATGGCCCGCTCGTAATCCGCCAGGCGGGTCCGGTTGGTCGTTCCCACTTCCCTCAGCCGGGCGCCGCTTTTTTCCATGATTTCCGGAATGCGGAATTCTCCGCCGATCTCCACAAGCTCCCCCCTGGAAACAATGACCTCCCGGCCCTCCGCCAGGGCATTGAGGGCCAGCAGCACGGCGGCGGCATTGTTGTTGACCACCAGGGCGTCCTCAACCCCCGCAAGAAGACAGAGCAGCTCCCGGACGGCATCATAGCGCTTTCCCCGTTCGCCTCTGGCCAGGTCATACTCCAGATTGGAGTATCCTTCAGCCACGGCCAGCAGCCGTTCTCTCGCCTCCGGGCACAGCGGCGCCCTTCCCAGGTTGGTGTGCAGAATAACCCCCGTGGCGTTGATGACGCGCTTCAGCCGTGGGGCGTGCAGGGCCTCAATGCGCTTTTCCACGAGGTCGGCGATTTCCTCGGCCATGGGAAGGCGGATTTTCTCCGCCGAACCCTTCTGCCGGAGAATCGAACGGCGCAGATTCTCCACAGACTCCCGGCATGCGGCCCGGACGATTTCACGGGGAGTTTGGCGCCCTGTGCCCCGCCCTTCCAGGATCAGCATAATGTCGTTGATGTTCGGAAGTCCCCGCAGCAATGTCTGGATCTGTTCATTCATGGACCTGCTCCTGAATTCTGGAGAGAGGAAGGGGACGATCCGTTGCGGGGGTGTCCGCCCGGCAGAAGTCGCGGAAATTATTCACCGCCGTAAAGAATTCCCTCATGATGACCACCCAGAGATAGCAGCCCCGCCGGGTCAGCTGCCAGTCCGGCGCCGAGTACCTCAAAGCGCCGACGAGCAGGAAAAGGATCAAATCCAGCCAAAGCCAGGGAGACAGGCGGCCGCCGTATTTTGCCGTCAACTCAGAGTGGTTCAACCGTGTCGAAAAGAGCTTCATGACGAAATCATACCGCATCCGCTCCTCAAGGGTAAATGTCCGCGCAGCCATCAGAGGCAGCTCATCCTCGCCCAGACGCTTGCAGTATTCGGCCAGATCAAAGGTGTTGGCGTAGCAGACGCCGTCCAGGTAGCCGATGGAGCCGCTCCCCAGACCCGCGTATTCATCATAATCCACGATATACTCGTCGATCATGGTCCCCTTGCGGGAAAAGCACCAGGCTGAAGAAAAGCGGTACTCCCCGCCGAGCCTCTCCCGTATCCGCTCGTAGAAGGCTTTTTCCCTCTCCATGCTCACCCGCCCCAGTGTCCGGGTGACCACTTTCCTTGTGGAATCCGAAACCATGAGCGGGTACCAGGTAACCTGGTCCACTCCCAGGTCCAGGAGAATATCCAGGTCCCGTTCCAGCATGGCCATATCCTGTGAGGGGAAGTTGAAGATCATATCGGCATTGAGGGTGTCAAAACGCCCCTGCGCCAGTTGAAGCCTTTCCATGATCTCGGCGCCGCTGCCGTATTTGTCATAGCGGTCCATGGCCTTCAGCAGCCCATCATTGAAACTCTGGACGCCCACGGAAAGGCGGTTGATTCCCATCCGGCTCAGCCGGTCGAGGCGCTCGGGGGTCAGATGGTTCGGATTGGTTTCCACCGACACTTCCCGGATGGAAAAACACCGGCGGACCAGCTCCAGGGTTTCCTCCAGTTCATCCAGAAGGATGGTGGGTGTTCCCCCGCCCACATAGACGCCGCCGAAGTCATAACCTTTTTCCCGATAGAGCCGGATTTCCCGCCGAAGGGCGGAAAAGTAGTCGCGGCACCGCCCTTCCTCAAAGACAAAGCGGTTGAAAGAACAGTAAGGGCAGAGACGTTCACAAAAAGGGACATGGAGGTAAAGGAGACGGGGCTGCCCTGACTGAACAGCGGGCAGAAAAGGTGTCTTACCTTCCTGAAATTGCATGACCCGCGAAAAATTCCGACGGGCCATATAACCGACAAGGGTTGAAATCACGTTGATTTTCCTGATGTGCTGATTTTTCTGATGGGGGGTATGAAACTCCGTAGTTCTTTACGCGCGCAAACGCTAACAAATTTATAAGATATTATCAAGGATATTGTCATCATGCAAATCCTTGAAATGGGCAGGTCAACATGTTATAGAGCTTTGAAAAAGATTATTAGAGGCTGTATTTCATGTCTTATCGTCACAAAGTATTAACCCTCTGGAGCGAAATTTCCGTCAACGATGAAGAAACGCGCATTCTGCGGACCCCCTCCAGGGATCTCCCGATTCCGCTGAGCCGCGAGGCGGTGCGCCGCATCCGCATCAAGCTGGGGGACGAGATGACGGCCGGCGTCGGCCGAGCCAAAATCGCCAAGAACAAACTGGCAGAAGCCTACGTCCATGATCCGGGGAAGGCCGCAGCCGGTCGGCCGGAGGAGGCGCGCCCATGATCGTGCCCATGTGCAAAGTCTATCTGGTCGGCCGCCGTCGCGACCGCGAGCGGCTGATGGAGACGATTCGTGACGCGGGGGTGATGCACCTCGTGCCGGCCGATCCGGAGCGGGCGGCGGCCGACGAACCGACGCAGGACCACCGGCGGGTGCTGCAGCGCGCGCTGCAGGTCCTCCGCGATGTCACACCGCGCAGTGCACACCCGGAAGTGGCACTGGAACTGACACCGCTCGAGGCCGCCCACCGCGTGCTGGAGATCGAGCAGCGGAATGTGGAGCATCTGAACCGACTCGCGGCGCTGGATCATCAGCTGGCTCAACTGAACCTGTGGGGCGACCTTGAACTGCATCAGTTCGAGACGTTGCGGGCCAGCGGCGTGGAGGTGCGGTTCTACGCGGTGCCCAAGCGGGAAGTGGTCGCGATTGAAGCCGCATGCACGGCGGTTGTCGGCAGCCTGCCCGATGGACAATCGCTGGTGGCCGTCGCCACCCGCGTCCCGGCCGGTGCGGCGGATGCGGCACCGCCCTCCCCCGCCGGGCTCCCGGCCAGCGCTGTCCCGGTGCCGCTGCCGCAGCGTGACGCCCCCTCCATCCGGACTGAAGCGGCGGAGATCGACGCTGCTTTGCAGGCCGACTCGGCCACGCTCGGCGCCTTGGCGCAGCGGGCCGATGCGATGCAGGAGGAATGGGAGCGTCTGGAACGTCAGGCCGCCTTCCATGCCGCCCTGCGCGGCGGGCTGGAGCGCGATCAGCTGTTCGCGGTCGTGGGCTGGAGTCCGGCGGACGTGGCACCGACGCTGGTCGACCGCCTGGCTGAAGCCGGCCTTCCGGGGGCCGTGCAGTTCCTGGAGCCAACCGACGACGACCAGCCGCCGACGCTGATCCGGCGACCTGCCTGGGCACAACCCATCGAGGGATTGCTCAAGGTCCTCGGCACCGTCGCCGGCTATCGCGAGTTCGACGTGTCGATCCCGTTCCTGATCGCCGTGCCGATCTTCACGGCCATACTGATCGGCGACGGAGGTTATGGCGCGGTGATGCTGCTGGCACTGACCGTCGGCTACCGGCGTGCAGTGGGGATGCTGGGCAAGCACTTCACACAGCTCCTGCTGATCGTGGCCGGCGCCACGCTGGCCTGGGGGCTCACGTGTGCGACATTCTTCGGCGTGACTCTGTATCCGCCGCTCATCGCGGTGGACCTGAGCGAGCAGTCACGGGAGTTCATGATGCGGCTGTGTTTCGTGATGGGGGCGATACACCTGAGCATCGCGCAGCTGTGGGGCGCAGCCGGCCTGTTTCCCGACCTGCGTTTTCTGAGCAAGGTCGGCTGGTCCATCTTCATCTGGGGCATGCTCGGCGTGGTGCAGATGTTCGTGCTCAAGACGGCGCTGAACTGGTCGACGCCGTGGCCCTACCTGCTGCTGGTCGGGGCCGCCCTGGCCATCGTCTTCCATCAACCGAGCCGGAATCCCGTGAAGATGCTCGGCTGGGGATTGGCCAACTTCCCCCTCTCGATGCTGTCAGCGTTCTCCGACGTGATCAGTTACGTGCGTCTGATGGCTGTGGGGTTGGCCAGCGGTGTGCTGGCGACCAATTTCAATGAGATGGCGAGCGGGATCGAGCCCTGGCCATTGGCGGCGCTGGTGCTGGTGTTCGGGCACAGCCTGAACATGGGCCTGGCGATGATTGCCATGTTCGCGCATGGTGTCCGCCTCAACATGTTGGAGTTCTGCAATCACCTCGGCATGCAATGGACGGGGTATGCGTACAGTCCCTTCTCGAAATGAATGATTCGGGAGCTAAGCACATGGCAACCATGACGTACTTAAGCAGTTTGATCGCACTGGCCCTGCCGGCGATCCTGACGACCGAGGCCACGTTCTGGCATTTTCCGGCGGAGATGGGGGGGGTGTTGGCGCTTGGCATGGCCGCGTTGGGCAGTTCCATCGGCATCGGGCTGGCTGGCCAGGCGGCAGCCGGCGCCTGGGCCAAGGAGGCGCGGGCCGGCCGGAGCTTGAGCTTCACCTACATCATTCTCCTGGGCATGCCGATCAGCCAGACGCTCTACGCCATGATCGTGATGAACCGCATGCAGTCGGTGTTCGGCAGCATCGAGATCACGGCCTCCGAGGCCGGACTGCTGCTGGGCATTGGGCTGGCGACCGGGATGGGGGAGATGCTGTCGGCCTGGATGCAGGGCCTGATCGGCGCAGCCGGCATTCGCTCACTGTGTGACGGCGAGGGCAAAGGGTTCGCCTTCATCATCATTGCGATGGGGGTGGTCGAGACCGTTGGTATCTTCACGATGGTCTTCCTGCTGGGCATGATCCCCTCGGCGTGAAGGCGCGGCGCGAAACAGGCCGCGTCACGTGGCGTGCGGCAAGGTGCCGGGCGCTAGCCGCCGGTCAAGTGCATGCCGGCGGCCAGGCGATCCAGTGCGGCAGCCGAGACGGGACCGTGGGCGACCAGATCGAAGGAGCGGCTGTGCGGGCCGGTGATCTCGATCTGGACCTCGAGGTAGTCGTCCGGCAAGCACGGGGTGACGCGCTCCGCCCATTCGATGAGCGTGATGCCCGGCCCGTCAAAGTACTCGCCGACACCGAGCTCGAGGAACTCGTCCAGATCCTGGATGCGGTAGGCGTCGAGATGATAGAGGGTGCGGGCGCCGAAATGGGGCTGGCACAGCACGAAGGTCGGACTGGTAACGCTGGCCGGATCGATGCCACAGCCGGCGGCCACGGCCTGGACGAAACGCGTCTTGCCGGCACCGAGCGTTCCGACGAGCGCCACGGTGATGGTCTCGGGCAGGCACTGAGCCAGCGCGCGTCCCAGACGCGTGGTGTCGGATTCGTCCCGGCTGGTGTACGGCAGGTGCTGCATGGATGCCGGCTGCGGCTGGTTGTTACAGGATGTACTTGCTGAGGTCTTCGTCTTCCGTGAAACGCTGCAACCGCTCGTTGACGTAGGCGGCATTCACGACCACGCGGCTCGGGTTGATCTCCGGTGCTTCGAAACTGAGTTCCTCCAGCAGGCGTTCGAGGATCGTGTAGAGCCGGCGGGCGCCGATGTTCTGCGTCGACTGATTCACTTTATGGGCATGGGTGGCCAGCGCTTCAATGGCGTCGTCAGTGAACACGAGTTCGACCCCTTCGGTCAGCAGCAGGGGCAGATTTTTTATCGCCCCATGCCCTGCGGCTGCTGCGAAGTGAAGGGTATGAAACCCGTGCACCAGGGCATAGGAACCATTATCTTTGCAGCGGTCAAGCTTCTCCTGCCAGTCAGGTTCATCCAGAGAAAGGAGATCAATGTTATACCCCCTCCCTTTGAGCCCGTTATAAATCCGTGCTGCGGTAATGCTGTTACCGCGCTGGCTTTTTAACATCGGCGTGACCATCAGAATGCGGGACATTCAATGCTCCTGTTCATATCTCTAACGCGGCCTCGGCCTGTTCACTTTTTCACTTGAAGACTGAATCCGTTCACAACAGATCCTGCCCGGTTTTTAACAACTGGAAACATTCACAGTAGTCTCCTTTGCCGCTCATAATACCACGATACCGGTTGAGCCCCATGACAGCCTCGTCATACCGGATATACTTAATCTGTGACGCATGCATCCGCAGGGCTTCAAGCTTCTGTTCCATGCAGGAGGTAATCTCCTCGACAAATGAGACCTGCTGCAGCGGTGTCCAGACCTCGTACGCCAGGATGGTCCTGACCTCATGGGTATTTTTACCGCATTCCCGGAACCAGGGGCCTGCCGCCCTGCGGCAGGCATCGAGTACAAGTTTACATGTAACACGATGGTCATCATTAGCGTCAAGATTGTGCGGAATGTATACAGTATCAGGCTTATGTGAGCGGATCAGGCTGACGATCCTTTCAAGGTTATCACGGCTGAATTCAAGGTAGCCGTCGGGATTTCTGAGGAATATTGTCTCTTTTACATTTAAACAGGAAGATGCCTGCCGTGCCGGAGACCGCGGAGATCATCGCGTCGTTGATCAGGTAGTCCATGGTGGCGGCGGGGCTGAACTTCGCGGCCAGCAGCGCACCCGAATCGCGGGCTTCCTGCTCGCCTTTTTCGGTCAGGTCCACGTCCCACCAGCCGGTGAAGCGGTTTTCCAGGTTCCACTGGCTCTGGCCGTGGCGGACGAGGATCAGGGTAGGCACGAAAAGGCGGCTCCTGCCGGTTTTACGGGAGCGCAGCCGTTAGCGAGGCGGCTCCTCTTTGGAAAGGGCCTCGCCCTTCGCGGCGTCGAGTGCGCGGGCCTGCGCCTTGCGGCGCCGCAGGTTCTCGCGCAGCCGCGCCGCCAGGCGTTCCTCGCGCGTC
>ENA-UOUL01003661-UOUL01003661.1-bioreactor-metagenome-genome-assembly--contig:-NODE-3661-length-15362-cov-4.362447_pt1 | contig 15362 bp, 10 predicted proteins | sample MGYA00249838_ERZ747220 | MGnify/ENA primary metagenome ERZ747220 (study PRJEB28778, sample SAMN05720191) | bioreactor metagenome | isolation source: Anaerobic biogas reactor | place: USA:Washington...
TACACCCTCATCTCCATCCTGGGGTTCTTTATGACCCAGCCGTGGCATTTCTGGGTTCTGGCGGGGATGGTGGGCCTCGTCCAGGGGGGAAGCCAATCCCTCAGCCGCTCCCTCTTTGGCGCCATGACGCCCAAGGCGCGCTCCGCCGAGTTCTATGGCTTTTTCGATATCAGCAGCAAGTTCGCCGGCATCGCCGGCCCGCTGCTGTTCGGCCTCACCGCCAGCCTGACGGGGTCGGGGCGGTGGAGCATCGTCTCACTGATCGTGTTCTTTGTCGCCGGCGCCCTCCTCCTCAGCCGCGTGAACGAGCAAGAGGGCATGGCCATCGCCCGCGCCGAGAATCTGATGTAACACAGAGAACACAGAGAACGCAGAGAGCACAGAGAACAGATAACGGAATGGTTAGGGTGAGAGCCCTGTATCCTAGTGCTCGGTCACTGTGTTCCAGCAGGGCAAACTCCAGATCTCTGTGCTCTCTGTGGTCTCTCCTTTCTCTGCGGTTTACACTTCTCCCTCTGTGTCCTCTGTGTCTCCGTGGTTTTCCTCTTCCGGCGGGTAAACACGCGCCTCGGTGTTGGCGTCAAAGAGGTAGAGGTCCTCGGACGGCACGGCGATGCGCACCTGCCAACCGCCGCCCACCGGCTGGTCGATGGGCGCCTGCACGGCAAAGCGCGCCGCGCCCGCCTCGACGTTGACCGTCTGTATCTGTCGGGCGAAATCGGGCTCGGCGTTCAGCACCTCGCCGTCGATCACCAGCCCGTCAGTGGACGCCGCCTCCCCCTCGGGGACGAGCCGGGCGCGCTCGCCGCGGAACCCCAGCACGATCGCCTGGCCCACCCGCAGCGCCCCGGCGGCCCTCGCCGGTGGGGCGGCCCGACCGGCGTTGCCCTCCAGGACTCCGTCCGACGCCACGCGCCATCCCTCCAGGAGGTTCATGGGCGGCAGCCCCAGGAACCCCGCCACAAAGCTGTTGACCGGACGCGTGGTGATCTCCTCGTAGCTGCCCACCTGCTCGATCTTGCCCGCGCGCATGACGGCGATGCGGTCGCCCAGGGTGATCGCCTCCGTCTGGTCGTGGGTGACATAGATGGCGGTGATGGCGAAGCGGCGCAGCAGGCGCTTGATCTCGATGCGGGTGCTCGAGCGCAGCTTGGCGTCGAGGTTGGAGAGGGGCTCGTCGAACAAAAAGAGGCTGGGGTCGCGCACGATGCAGCGCCCGATGGCGACGCGCTGCTGCTGTCCCCCCGAGAGGGTGCCCGGCTTGCGGTCGAGCAGCATGTCAAACCCGATCCCCATGATCTCGGAGGTGATGCGGATGCGCTCCATCATCTCTTCGGGGGGACGCTTGCGCACGCGGAAAAAGAACCCCAGGTTCCCTTCCCCCTTCATGTGGGGATAGAGGGCATAGCTCTGGAACACCATGCCGAGGCCGCGGTCCTTGGGGCTGACGTCGTTCACCACGCGGTCGTCAAAGTAGATCAGCCCCTCGTCGACCGTCTCGAGGCCGGCCACGACGCGCAGCAGGGTGCTCTTGCCGCACCCCGACGGGCCCACGATGGCCATCGTCTCGCCGTCGCGAATGGTGAGGGAGAGGTTGTCCAGGGCGTGCACCGGCCCATCCTGCTTGCCCGCGGCCACCTCGCTGGCGGCCACACGCTCGACAAACGCCTTGTCCTGGTAGTCGAACAGCGCCCGGCGCGCCCCGCCGCCCGACGGCAGCCAGCGCGGCCCGCCGCCCCGAAACGTCTTGGTGACGCCCTCCAGCCGGATCTCCGCCACGTGCCTCCTCCTTCGGTGTCCTGCATCGACGTTGACAGGTGCATTATACATGACATGGGGAGGAGAAGGGAACGCGGATGAACGCGACGCGTTGGTGACAGGTGACAGGTTCCAGGTTACAGCGTATAGCGCACTTGCTCGCTAGAGCTTGTAACCTGAAACCTGTTACCTGTAACACACCTGCTTCTGATCGGCGTTCAGCCGCGTCCTACCTCCTGTTGACCACTCGTGTAGGGGATGCTATTCTGCCGCCACATTGCCGGCCGGCTTAAGGAGGCGAAATGGCGTCACTGAACGTGCTCATCACCGTGCCGCAGCCCCTGCGCGATACCATTCTGACGACCGAGGCGTACGACAGGCTCTGCTCCTTCGCCCGCGTGACGATGAACGAGGATGGCCGCAACTGGGCCGGACCCGAGATCGCCGCGCGGCTGCAGGGGGTCGACGCCATGATCACCGGCTGGGGGATCGTGCCCCTCACCGAGGAGGTGCTGGCCGGCGCCGACCGCCTGCGCCTCGTCGCCCACGCCGCGGGGAGCGTCAAGGGATTCGCCACGGCGGCGGTGTTCGACCGCGGGATCGCCGTGAGCCACGCGGCGGCGCGCATCGCCGAGTCGGTGGCCGAGTTCACCCTGGCGGTGGTCATGGCAGGACTGCGGCGGCCGCAGGATTTCGACCGGCGCATGCGGGCGGGCGAGGCCTGGCCCAAGGTGACGGACACCCTTACCTACGAGGTCGCCGGCAAGCGCGTCGGGCTGCTGGGGATGGGCTACGTGGGGCGCTGCAGCGCGCGCCTCTTTCGCGCCGTGGGCGCCGAGGTGTGGGCCTTTGACCCCTACCTGACTCCGGAGCGCGCCGTGGAGTTGGGCGTGCACAAGGCCGACCTGGACGACGTGCTGCGCTCCTGCCCCATCATCTCGGTGCACCTGCCGGTGACCGACGAGACGCGCCACCTGCTGGGGGCGCGCGAGCTGGCCCTCATCGCCGACGGCGCCGTATTCGTCAACACGGCCAGGGCGTGGGTGGTGGATCAGGACGCCATGGTGCGGGAGTTGGCCACGGGGCGCTTTTGGGCGGCGCTGGACGTGTTCGACCCGGAGCCGCTCCCCGCGGATCACCCCCTGCGCGCCATACCCAACGTGCTCCTCACGCCCCACGTGGCGGGGCGCACGGTGGACAGCCACCAGGGGCTCATGGCGGCCATGATCGACGAGGTCGAGCGCCTGGCGAAGGGCCAACCCCTCCGCTACCCCATCACCCGCGACATGCTCGCTACCATGGCATAAGTGGAAACCACGGGGACACAGAGAACACGGAGTAAAAAGGAATGCGGATAAACGCGGATCTAGCGGATTGACACGGGTAATCCGGAAAGAAATCCGCGGAATCCCTCTTGATCCGCGTTCATCCGTGTTCTGAGTTCCACCCTCTGTGTCCTCCGTGGCTCCGTGCTTAGGTCTCCATATTCAATCAGGAGGGGCGTTGTGAATCAGCAAGTTGGGATGTGTAAGGACGGGATCGATACGCCGGCGCTGTGTCTGGACGCCAACGCGTTGGAGCGCAACATCGACCGCATGGCGGCGTTTTTCGGCGCGCGACCCGCGGCGCTGCGACCTCACTGCAAGACGCACAAGTGCCCCACCATCGCCTGGATGCAGCTGCGAGCGGGCGCCATCGGCGTCACCTGCGCCAAGCTGGACGAGGCGGAGGCCATGGCGCGGGCGGGGATTCGCGACATCCTCATCGCCAACCAGATCATCGGGCCCAAGATACCGCGCCTCATGGGGCTGGCGACCTACTCGGACGTGATGGTGGCGGTGGACGACATCGCCAACGCCGAGGACCTCTCGGCGGCGGCGTGCGCCGCGGGGGTGACACTGCGCGTGCTGCTGGAGGTCGAGGTGGGGATGGGGCGCTGTGGCGTGCCGGCCGGCGAGCCGGCTCTGGCGCTGGCGCGGCGTGTGGCGGCGCTGCCGGGGCTGCGCTTCGAGGGGATCATGGGGTACGAGGGGCACGCCGTGATGATCCCCGACGGCGCGGAGCGCCGGGCGGCGGCGGAAGAGGCGATGGGGATCCTAACGGGCGCCGCCGACCTGCTGCGGCGCGACGGCCTGCCCGTGGGGATCGTCTCGGGCGGGGGCACGGGCACCTATGACGTGACGGGCTCTTACCCCGGCGTCACCGAGGTGCAGGCCGGCTCCTACGCAACCATGGATGGTCGCTACCATTCGGTGGGGCTCGAGTTTGAGCAAGCGCTGACGGTGGTGGCGCGGGTGATCAGCGCGCCGCACGACGACCTGGCCGTCGTCGACGCGGGGCTCAAGACGATGACCACCGAGTTCGGCCTGCCGGAGGTGGTGCATCCCGAGGGGTGGGCGCTGCAGAGCCTCTCGGAGGAGCACGGCAAGCTCAAGCGCGAGGGCGGCGATCCCCTGCGCCCGGGCGACGTGGTCGCGTTCGTCCCCTCCCACGGCTGCACGACGATCAACCTCCACGACGCCTATGTGGTCACGCGCGGCGATCGCGTCGTGGCGGAATGGCCCATCGCCGCGCGCGGGGGCGTGCGGTAGAGTTGCGATGGTACGCTGATTCCGCGGATCGGGCGCTGATCTACGCGGGTATCCGAGCAGTTCGGCATCAGCGTCATCTCTGACATCTGCGGAAATCAGCGTACCATCCGGTTTGCGTACTGGAGTTCCCTCGCTTCGGTTCGGTTGGGCAGTCATCTGCCTCTCTGCCTCCGCCGTCCATGCCTACACTGGCCACCTGACCGAACCCCATTCTATCCACTTGGCCGATGACTGCCCGGCGCGTTCGCGGCAGACTGGAACCAGAGGGCCGTGCGCCGCTGTGGCGCGCGGTATCGCCATGGCCCCGGCCGGCTGTCCCACGGTGGGACGGCCCGAACGGGTGGGGGCCTCAGGGAGGTGCATCGATGACGCGAAAGGTTGTGCTCGTTCTTTGTCTCATCGCCATGGTGGTGGCGGCCTGCGGGCAAAAGCCCACCGAGGCGCCGCCACCGGCTGCCGCGACGGGCGCGCCCTCGCGGGCGGCGGCGCCCGATACCCGTACCGTGGTGCGCTTTGCCGTGAGCGATTGGGAGGCGCCCCAGTACGAGGAATTGATTGCCGCGTTCGAGGAAGAGTACCCGGGCATCGAGATCCAGGTGGTGTCCACCAACGAGGTGCTCGGGCTGGGCGCCATCACCGATATGCAGGTGCCCGAGGACGCCGAGCGGCGGCTACTGGCGGCGGCGGATGTGGTGCCCATGAGCGTTACGCGCGAGACGGTGCGTCAGGGGCTGGTGCGCGACCTCACGCCCCTCATCCAGGCTGACGGCAACTTTGCGTCCGATGATTTCGCCGTCGGCTCCCTCGAGAGCTGCCAATGGGACGGCGGCACGTGGGCGCTCCCCATGAGCCTCAACTTTCGGCTGATCTTTTTCGACAAGGAGGCCTTTGACGCCGTCGGTGAGCCCTACCCACAGGCCGGCTGGACGTGGGACGACCTGCGTGCCAAGGCCCAGGCGCTGACGGTGCGCCGGGGCGACGAGGTGGAGCGCTGGGGGTTCGTGGCGCCTTTCTCGTTCGCCTACCGCCTCATCGAGAGCCGCGTGGGGCCCATGGCCGACTATGGCGGTGATCCCGTCATGCCGCGCTTTGACGCGCCCGAGATAGTCGACGCCATGCGCTGGTACAGCGACCTGCACCTGCGCGACGGCGTGATGCCCTATGGTGCCGCGGTGACCGGCGCCGAGGGCGCCGTGATGTCGATGGAAGAGACGATCATCGACAACGGGCAGGCTGCCATGTGGCCCGACATGAACCTGTTGTGGACCTACCGCAATCAGCAGGGGAACCGCGGGGTCGTCCCGTTCCCGCAGGACGCGCCCGACGACGCCACGACGCCCGCCTGGGCCGAGACGCTGGCGCTGAGCGCCGGCACGACCGTGCCCGACGCCGCCTTTCGCTGGATGGACTACCTGTCGCGCCAGGCGCGCAAGGGGCCGGGGATGGGGATGGAGTATCTGCCCGCACGACACTCCGCCATCGAATCGGGAGGCGCCTTGGAGGCGATGGACGACGAACTGGTCGTTGCACTGCGCGCCGCCCTGGAGACCGGCTTCATGGCGGGGGAGCCGGTGGGCTATGAGGCCTTTGATGCGGCCCTGAGGGCGGTGCTGGACGAGACGGCGCCGGTCGAGGCCGCCCTGAGCGATGCCCAGGCGCGCGCCGAAGCAACCATCCGCGAGCAGATCGCCCTGCAGGCGGGGGCCACGCCGGCGCCCACCCTGGTGATGGCGCCCGTGGAGCGCACGCCCGTCTCGCAGGCGGCAACTACCATCACCTTTATCCCTGGGCTGGGCTCGCTGAACCTGGAGCCCTACCGGCGCATCGCCGACCGCTTCCACGAGGAGTACCCCGATATCCGGGTCGAACTCAAGGCGCTCGACCTGTCCAATACTGCGGCGATGAACCTGCCGGGGCTGGCCGCCGCATCCGACTGCTTCCAGTGGTACTCGGGCTTTCAGGATCCCGCCACCCGAGCGGCGGTCCTCGCCCTGGACCCCTTCCTGGAGGCGGATGCCGCGCTGGACACGGCCGATTTCTACCCCGCGACGGTGAAGCAGTTCACCTATCAGGAGCAGCTGCTGGGCCTGCCGGCGGATATCACCCCGTTCATCATCGAGTACAACACGGCGCTGTTCGACGCCGCGGGGGTCGCCTACCCATCGGCCGACTGGACCTGGGAAGAGTTCCTCGAGACGGCCGCCTCCCTGACGGTGGGGGAGGGCGAGACAAAGCAGTACGGCTATGTCGCCGAGGCGTTCGAGGCGAGCGATCTGCTGCTCATGCTGGAGCGCCTGGGGGCCAAGCCGCTGGACGGCAGCACCGAGCCCCCGTCGTTCACCTACAACGATCCCTCGGTGGTGGAGGCCATGAACTGGTACGCGGCGCTGACGACCAAGTACGCCGTCAAGCCCGCCTACATCACCGATGTCACCAAGCTGCTGGGCGCCAGTTCCGCCTACCTGGATCGTGAGGTGCTCATCAACGGCGGGCGCGCCGCCATGTGGACCAACTCGGGTACCACGGCGGCGTTGTTCAGCGGCCGGGGCGAACTGGAGATCGGCGCCGCCCCCCTGCCGGCGCGAGCCGACGGCACGAGCCGGGGGGGCATGCTCACCACCAGTGGCTACTTTATCTCGGGCGACACGCCGCACCGCGAGGCGTGCTGGAGGTGGCTCACCTTCCTGAGCGCGCAGCAGGATGCGGCCCAGGGCCTGCCGGCCCGGCGTTCGGTGGCGGAATCGGACGCTTATCGCGGGCGCGTGGGCGAGTCGCGTGCGGCGGCATACATCGCCAGCGTCGCTGACGCCGACCAGCCCTCCAGCTTCCAGATCTATGAGGAAGAGGAGTGGATGGGTGGCGCGCTCTTTTGGCTCACCCAGGCCTATGGCAAGGTGGTCTCGGGCGAGCGCGGCGTCGAGGACGCGCTGGATGAGGCGCAGGATCTCGCCGAGCGCTATCGCGCCTGCGTGATCGCGGCGGACGATTTCGGCACGGACACGTGGCAGCGCTGCGTTGCGGAGACGGACCCGACACTGCCCGCGTTCCTCTTTGACGCTGCCGGCTGACGCCACCGCTGCGGGCAAGGCCCGTCGCGCGGTGACGGACGATCTGGCGCCTCCGGGTCACGTGGCCCGGGGGCGTCGTCGCGTCGCGTGACCGGGTCCGTTTCGACACCAGGGGGCAATGTGCTATACTAGACAAATTATACGAACCCCTGCCCGCCCTGAGCCAACCGTCACGATCCATCGCGCCGCGGTGGGGGGGGTAGCCGGGGCCGGTGCATTCGCCTACGTATGCAACCTTATGGCCCCCGGGTGCATCAGATGATAGAGGGGTCCGCTGCCCGGTGCGTGCCGGCGTTGCGGCGCCCCGCCAAACCCTAACCGATGACGCGTCGGGATCGGCGTTCAACGCCCCCGGCGCGCGATGAGAGTGTCGCGTGAACGGACGAAATGGCGGCCATCCCACCGAGGGTGAGCCGTTGCTGCGATTGGCGGGCGTCTCCAAGGTGTACCCCGGCCCGGACGGCGGTGCGCGCGCGCTGGACGCCGTGGACCTGACCGTGTGGCCGGGCGAGTTCCTGGGGGTCCTCGGGCCGTCGGGCGCCGGCAAGTCGACGCTGGTGAATATGATCGCCGGCATCGACCGGCTGACGGAGGGCACCGTGTGGGTGGCTGGCACCGCGGTGCACACCCTCGGCGAGGACGAGCGCTCGCGGTGGCGCGGGCGCACCATCGGCGTCGTCTACCAGTCGTTCGAGTTGCTGCCCACCCTCTCGCTGTTGGACAACGTCATGCTGCCCATGGACCTATGTGGGCTGTTCCATCCCCGGCGCAGCCCCGAGCGGGCTCGTGAACTGCTGACCATGGTGGGCCTGGAGGAGCACGTCTCCAAACCACCTACCCAGATCTCGGGCGGGCAGCAGCAGCGCGTAGCCATCGCCCGGGCACTGGCCAACGATCCCCCGCTCCTCGTCGCCGATGAGCCTACCGGCAACCTGGACTCGGTGACGGCGGAGGGGATCCTCGACCTCTTTGTATCCCTGGCCAGCGCGGGCAAGACCATCATTCTGGTCACCCACGATGAGAGCCTGACGGCGCGCTTTACCCGCGACATCCGGCTGATGGACGGTCAGATCCTCTCCAACGACTCCGCCAAGGGTGGGGAGGCGGGCGCCACATGACGACGAACGGCGGGGCGGACACGAACGGGGCGCTCATCGAGCTGCGCGCCCTCGTCAAGACCTACCACTCGGCCGCGGGCGCGTTCCCGGCGTTGCGGGGTGTGGATCTCGACTTTGGCGCGGGTGAGTTCGTCAGCGTGGTGGGGCGCTCGGGGAGCGGCAAGTCGACGCTGCTCAACATGCTCACCGGCATCGACCGGCCCACCTCGGGGACGGTGCGCATCGCCGGCACCGACATCCACCACCTACGCGAGGGTGAGATGGCGCGCTGGCGGGGGCGGAACATGGGGATCGTGTTCCAGTTCTACCAGCTCCTCCCGACGCTGTCCCTCGTCGAGAACGTCATGCTGCCCATGGACCTGTGCGACACCTATCCGCGCGAGGAGCGTGAGGAGCGCGCCCTGGGGCTACTGGATATGGTGGGGCTGCGGGCGTACGCCCACAAGATGCCGGGCGCGGTCTCGGGCGGCCAACAGCAGAGTGCGGCGCTGGCTCGGGCGCTGGCCAACGATCCCCCCATTATCGTGGCCGACGAGCCCACCGGTAACCTGGACAGCCACGCCGCCGATGCGGTCGTCGCCCTCCTCGAAGGGGCGGCCGACCGCGGCAAGACGGTGGTGATGGTGACCCACGACCCGCGCCTGGCGCACCGGGCGTCGCGCACCGTGTCGCTGGCAGATGGTCTGGTGGTGGATGCCTCCGAGCGCCCCCCGCAGCCGGCGGATCGGCGAGGCGCCCATGGCGCTTAGGCCCCGCTGGCGGAAGGTGCTGGCCGACCTCTGGGACAACCGCGCGCGCAGCCTGCTGGTGATTGCCTCCATCGCGGTGGGCGTGTTCGCCATCGGCACCATCGTGGGATGTTACGACTATCTCTCGCGAGACCTGAACGCCGGCTACGAAGGCGCCAACCCCGCCGAGATCACCGTGGTCACCGACCCCTTTGACGATGCCCTCGTCTCCAGCGTGGCCCGCATGCCGGGCGTGGCCGATGCCGAGGGGCGACACACGTTCGCCGTACGCCTCATCAAGGGGCCCGACGCGTGGGACACCCTCACGCTCATCGCCGTGCGCGACTATGACGAACTCGGCATTAGCCGCTTCGAGCCGTTGGCCGGGGCGTGGGCGCCCGCCGACCGACAGGTGGTGCTCGAACGCAAGGCGATGCTGAGCCTGGGCGCCGAGGCGGGCGATGACATCGAGGTCGAGCTGGCAGACGGCACCCGGCGACACCTCGAGGTTGCGGGGACCGTGCTGGACCCCACCGGCGGTTACGCGGCCATCCTGGGCGACTATAAGGCGTTCATCCACTATGACGCGCTCGAATGGCTCGGGCGGCCGCCGTCGCTGAACCGCCTGTACGTCACCGCCGAGGGCGCCTCGGACCGCGCCCAGGTTCGCGCGCTGGCCACGCGCATCACCGATCGGCTGGAGCGCACCGGGCGGACGGTGTACCAGGTACAGGTCTCCCCGAGTGACGAGCATCCCCTGGCGCCTATTCTCACGGCGCTGCTCGGCATCCTCAGCGCCTTGGGCGTGCTGATATTACTCCTGAGCGGCGCGCTGGTGGCCAACACCATGTCGGCGTTGCTGTCCCAGCACGTGCGCACCATCGGTGTGATGAAACTCGTGGGGGGCAGCCGCTCGCAGGTGGTGGGCACCTACCTGGCGCTCATCGCGATCCTGGGAGCCATCGCCCTGGTGGTGGCGGTGCCCCTGGGGGCGCTGGGGGCCTACGGCCTGTCGCGGTTCGCCGCGGGCATCATCAACTTTTCCCTGCGCGGGTTTCGCCTCGTGCCGCTCGCCGTGACGCTGCAGGTGGTGATGGCCATGGTGGTGCCGCCCTTGGCGGCGCTGTGGCCCGTGCTCAACGGGTCGCGGGTGACGGTCCAGCGCGCCCTGCGGGGGAGCGGCATCGGCGACGCTTACACGCCCGGGCCGATCACGCGCCGCCTGCAGCGTGGGCGGTGGATGTCGCGCCCCCTGATGATCTCGTTGCGCAACACCTTTCGCCGCAAGGGACGGCTGCTCCTCACCATGGTGACCCTCACTCTGGGCGGGGCGGTCTTTATCGCCGTGTTCAACACCCAGGTGGCGCTGAACGCCCAGGTGGAACGCATGGGGCGCTACTTTGGCGCTGACGTGAACGTGGACCTGATGCGGCCCTATCGCGTAGATCGAGTGATCGAGCAGATCATGGTCGTCCCAGGCGTCACCGGCGTGGAGGCCTGGACGGCCGCCACCGCCGATTGGCTACGCGACGAAGCGGGGCCGCACGACACGGTGACCATCATCGCGCCGCCGGCCGAGTCGGCGCTGGTGGACCCGGTGCTGTTGGCCGGGCGTTGGCTCATGCCGGGGGATGAGGGCGCCATTGCCGTCAATGAGGCATTCTGGTCGGACCATCCCGATCTTGGGCCCGGCGACCGGTTGCGGCTGCGCATCGACGGCCGCGAGGCGGAGTGGACGTTGGTGGGCGTCTTTCAGTACTCGGGCGTCGACCAGTTTTTTGCCTACACGACCTACGAGCACTTGAGTGCGGTGCTTCGTCGGCCGATGCATACTACACAGTTCCGCGTCATCACCGAGCGTCACGACGTGCATACGCAGCAGCAGATCACGGTGCTGCTGGACGAGCACCTGCGCGGGGCGGGGTTCCAGGTGAGCCTCGTTGAGGCGGGGGCCCAGTTCGTGGACTCGGTCACCGGCCTCCTGGGGGTGCTCACCGCCGTGCTCCTCGTGATGGCGGTGCTGACGGCGCTGGTCGGCAGCATCGGCCTCACTGGGACGGTGTCGATGAACGTCATGGAGCGCACGCGCGAGATCGGCGTGCTGCGCACCGTTGGGGCGGACGATCACACGGTGGCCACCCTCGTGATCGTCGAGGGACAGGTGATTGGCTTGATCAGCTATGTACTGGCGGCAGCGGCCTCGTTCCCCATCACGACGCTGCTGTCCAACATCGTCACGCGGGCAGTGTTCAACGCGCCGGCCGAGCCGAGCCTGACGCCCAACGGGTTTCTGGCGTGGCTGGCTGTCATGCTAGTTCTTGCCACGGTGGCGAGCCTCCTGCCCGCGCGCTCGGCATCGCGCCTGACGATCCGCGAGGTGTTGGCCTACGAGTAGGTTGGCCTACGAGCAAGCTGTAGGGCTGCCTTCGTGCAGCGGGCCGACGCGACACACCATGTACGAATGGGAGCCATACCGATATGCGATACCGGCGACTGCTGCGCCACCTGGCGATTCTCCTCGCAATACTGCCAGCGACCCTGGGATGCACCTCGAGCGGCGTGCGTGAGCCCACCGTCGCGCCGTCGCCCGTCATTGCCGCCGACACGCGGGTGGTGGCGGATGGGCGCGTGGTGCCGCTGCGCTGGGCGGCGCTTTCCAGCAGCACCGGCGGGCGCGTCGTCGAGATCGCCGTGGAGGAGGGGCAGCGCGTGAGCGCCGGCGACCTCTTGCTGCGCGTGGACGACGGCCCACAGCGCATGGCGCTGGCTGAGGCCGAGGCGGCACTGGCGGGCGCTCGCGCCCAACTGGCACAGGTGCGGGCGGGGGCTACGTCCGAGGAGGTAGCCGGCGCCGAGGCGGCCCTGGCGGCCGCCAACGCCGCGGCCCAGGCCGCCGAAGGAGCGGCAGCCACCGCCCGGGCGAACCTGAGCCGGCTCCAGACGGGCGCCACCGCCGAGGAGCGCGAGATCGCGCTGCGCGGCATCGAGTTGGCCAAGAACGCCCTGTGGGCGGCGCAGGGGCAGCGCGATGCGGTGTGCGGCGCCACCCAAGGCGGCGCCCCGGGGTCCTGTGACGCGGCCAAGGGCGCCGTCCAGCAGGCGGAGGAGCAGGTGCGCATCGCGGAGGTCCAGCTGCGCCAGGTGGAGCAGGGGGCGAGCGCGCAAGAGATCGCCGCCGCCCAGGGGCAGTTGCGCCAGGCCGAGGGGCAGCTCGAGGCGGCGCGGGCGGACGCCGCGCGCGCCGAGGCCGCCCTGGCGCAACTCCGTGCGGGCGCAACACCGGAGGCAATCGCCGCCGCGAAGGCCCAGGTGGCCCAGGCCGAGGCGGCCGTCGAGCGGGCCACACTCATGGTGGCGCGCTGCGCCCTCGAGGCGCCGTTCGATGGCGGCGTAGTGGCAGTCGACGCTCGGCTCGGCGAGGAGATTGGCCCCGGCGTGCCCGCGCTGCAGCTCGCCGACACGAGCGCCTGGCGCGTCGAGACGGACGACCTCACCGAGCTGGACGTGGTGCGCGTGGCGGCGGGTCAGCGCGTCACGGTGGTCGCCGACGCCCTGCCCGACGTGGCGCTGGAGGGCACGGTGACGTCCATCGCCGAGACGTCCGAGGTCCGCGCCAGTGAGGTGCTCTACCAGGTCACCATCGACCTGCCAGACCCCGACCCGCGCCTCCGCTGGGGGATGACCGTGGCGGTCACCTTCGAGGAGTGAAGCGCGTCCCCACGGGAGTCCGATGGTACGCTGATCTACGCAGATGGAGCGCAGATTCCCGCTGGTCTTGGCAACAAACGCTTCTCTGATAGTGCGTGCGGCCGGTGCGATGCAGCCAAGAGAATTCTGAACCTGCGGAAATCCGCGTCTTATCAGCGGGGATCAGCGTACCATTGATCAACTCAAGCATGTGTTGTACGCAAAAGGCGCCCGTCGCGTATGCGACGGGCGCCCTCTGTTGGCGGAGGGGGTGGGATTCGAACCCACGGTGACGCAAGCGCCACAACGGTTTTCGAGACCGCCCCGATCGGCCGCTCCGGCACCCCTCCGTATATGTCCCTCGGCTCAGACCTCGCGGTCCGCCGGGCGGAGGTTCTCAAAGAACGTCTGCATCAGGTCCTGCACCTCATCGGCCAGCACCCCGGCGATGACGCGCACGCGATGGTTGAGCCACGGCGAGCGCACCAGGTCGTACACCGAGCCCGCCGCGCCCGTCTTGGGGTCACGTACGCCCATGACGAGGGTGTCGATGCGGGCGTTCACCAGCGCTCCGGCGCACATGGAGCATGGCTCCAGCGTGCAATAGAGCGTGGCCCCCGAGAGACGCCAGCCGCCTCGCTCCCGCCCCGCCTCGCGCAGCGCCAGGATCTCGGCGTGCGCCGTCGGATCGTGGAGCGCCTCGCGGCGGTTGTGGCCCCGCCCGATGATGCGGTCCTGCCACACCACCACGGCCCCCACGGGGATCTCTCCCTCGGCGGCCGCCAGCCGCGCCTCGGCAAGCGCTTCGTGCATCCAGCGTGCGTGGTCCATAGACCGCGCAAGTATAGCACGAGTTGGGTGCTGGGGCAAGGTGGTGTGGTGGTGTGTTGTGGGTTGCGGGTTCCGAGTTCGGGGAAGGATGGGTTGCAGGTCGCAGGTTTCAGGTTACAGGGGGATGGGGCGAAATCTGCGCGAGGTCGTCTGGCTCGGGGCCTGCCCATACTGCGCGGCATCTGCTCCCTCTCCCTGTACTCGGGGCCTCAGTACGCTGAGGCGAGGGCGGGGGTGAGGGGTCGGGTCTGCAGTTGACCCCCGCTTGGCCCGATGGTACAGTCCGCCGATGCGGTCGAACGCGTAGAGTTGGGGTGATATGGCAACGATCACGGTCAGATTGGACAACCTGGCTCATGGCGGCGAGGCGATGGGGCGCTACGAGGGGCAGCCCATCCTTGTGCCGCTGGGCATGCCCGGTGAGCTGGTGCGGGTGGTGGTGGAGGAGAAGCGCCGCCGGTTCTGGCGCGGGCGCATCACCGAGGTGCTGGAGCCCTCCCCCGAGCGCGTGCGGCCGCCGTGCAAGTACTTTGGCCTGTGTGGCGGCTGCCAGTGGCAGCATATCGACTATGCGGCGCAGGTGCGGTGGAAGCAGCGCCTTGTGGAGGACCAACTGCGGCGAATTGGGAGGCAGGGGGACGCGCAAGTCAACGCGGTGCTCGGGATGGAGGAGCCGTGGGCCTACCGCAACCACATCCAGTTGGTGGCGGACGACGCAGGAGGGCTCGGGTTTCAGGCGCTGCGCAGCCACGACGTAGTGGCGGTGGACGCCTGCTGGATCACCCATCCCATGATCGATGACCTGTGGGGCGCCCTGGACATCGATGGCTGGCGGGCCGACGGGCTGGCGCTGCGGGCGGGCGTGGAGACGGGCGAGGGGCTGGTGGTATTCGAGGGCGACGATGACCTGCCCGAGGTGGCGATCGATGCGCCTGTGTCATGCCTGTACCGGTCGCGTGACGGCCACATGGAGGTGTTAGTCGGTGACGACCACTACCACGAGCGCCTGGGAGGGCGCACCTTCCGTGTCTCGGCGGACTCTTTCTTCCAGGTGAACACGGCGCAGGCGGAGCGCCTGGTGGAGGTGGCGCGCGCCTATCTCGCCCTCTCGGGCGGCGAGACGCTCCTGGACGTCTACTGCGGCGTGGGGACGTTCGCGCTGACCGTCGGGCGCGACGCCGGGCGTGTGGTGGCGGTGGAAGAGGCGCCGTCGGCGGTGGCCGACGCCCGGGCGAACGCATCAGGGAACGAGACGGTGACGGTCATCGAGGGGCGCGCCGAGGAGGTGCTGCCCACGCTGGACCTCCGCGCCGACGCCGCCATCGTCGACCCGCCCCGCGCCGGCTGCGCGCCCGAGGTGCTGCGGGCCATCGCCGAGACGGGCGCAGGCCGCATCGTGTACGTCTCGTGCGACGTGGCCACCCTGGCGCGGGATGTGGCGCGATTGGCCGAGCTGGGCTACGCCCTGCGGGCCGTGCAGCCGGTGGACATGTTCCCGCAGACAAGCCATGTGGAGTGTGTTGCGTTGATGTCAAGGATTCGAGACGAGACGCTCGCACAAGTGTGACGTGTGGGCGCTCA
>ENA-UOUL01003666-UOUL01003666.1-bioreactor-metagenome-genome-assembly--contig:-NODE-3666-length-15339-cov-56.043114_pt1 | contig 15339 bp, 20 predicted proteins | sample MGYA00249838_ERZ747220 | MGnify/ENA primary metagenome ERZ747220 (study PRJEB28778, sample SAMN05720191) | bioreactor metagenome | isolation source: Anaerobic biogas reactor | place: USA:Washington...
GGCATACAGCAGTCCAATGCCTCTCGGCATCTGGAGAAACTCAGGAATGCCGGACTGGTCTGTTCGGAAAAGAGAGCCCAATGGGTATACTATCAGCTAAATGAAGATACTCTGCAGCGCTATCCTTTTCTAAGCATAATAATCAATGAAGAAACCAGCCAAATTCCCTGTTGTCAACAAGATACCTTGCGGCTAGAAAACTCAGTGGGGTGTAGTCGCTGTTAAGCTAGACCTATGAAGCAGTTATAGGCCTGTTGATGGAAGTACCGTTAATAATTGATGTTAATGTAGTCTGTATTGGAGTATCTGTCTGCTTATATGATTAACCCAATAATTGGAGTGGAGGAAAGCATAATGGAAGAAATCCGCGATAAAGTTCAGAAACATTATGGAGAAATTGCCCGGAAGATCAACCTGGGAGGAGAGGGAAGTTGCTGCGGGTCGGGGAGTTCATGCTGCAGCACCATTACCAGGATAGACATAAATTATCGGGGTGAAGACCTATCGAATCTCCCTGAAGAAGCCGTCAATGCTTCATTGGGCTGCGCTAATCCTCTGGTTTTGGCAGAACTAGAGGAAGGAGAGACCGTTTTGGATCTAGGCAGCGGTGGTGGCATAGATGTGTTGGTAGCGTCTCGCTATGTGGGGCCCACCGGCAAAGTATACGGTTTGGATATGACCGATGATATGCTGGCCTTAGCCAACCAGAACAAAGAACGCATGGGAGTTGCCAATGTTGAGTTCTTAAAGGGCTATATAGAGGAGATCCCCCTGCCGGATGAGAGTGTTGACGTAGTCATGTCCAACTGTGTGATCAATCTTAGTGGTGACAAAGATAAGGTTATGAGAGAAATATATCGGGTCATAAAACCAGGAGGAAGATTAGCCATCGCTGATATAGTGTCCACTCGAGAGGTTCCGCCGGAGATCAGGCAGATCACATCACTGTGGGTATCCTGTATTGCTGGAGCACCCAGTATTGAGGAGTATGAAGGACTGTTAGCCCGGGCTGGATTTCAGCAAATCAGAGTTACTCCCGAAAACTACTATACTCGGGAAGTATTGCAGGGACTGGGTGCCGAGGACACCAAATTGACCCTGTCCCAATGGGAAATGGCTGATGGTGCCTTTGCCGGCGCCTTCATCAAAGCCATAAAAGAAGTTTAACACCTATACAAAACTAAAAACCCGCCTGTAGGTAAACCTAAGGCGGGTTTGGCTATTCCAAAGGTTAGAAGCTCAGTTCCAAAGCCTGGCGTACTACTTCCGGGGTAACATCCTGGTCTTCGCCTAACCTGACCATATCATGGGCCCGTAGACTATCCAGTATTTCTGGGATATTGTCCCGGGTCAGACCATGGTCGCTCAGGTTGGTCTTTAGATTCATAGTTTCGAAGAATGCTTTAGTCTTGGCAATGGCTTGATCAATTCTCTCATCTTCGCTGCCTTCAGTCAGACCCCAGATGCGTTCCCCATACTGCAGCAGTTTGGCATGTTTTTTATCTTTGAGAACCGTAAGCATACCCGGGGCTAAAGCGGCCAGGGTGGAAGCGTGCTCCATACCATAAAGAGCTGTTAACTCGTGGCCCACCATATGGGTGGACCAGTCCTGAGGAACACCGGCGGCAATCAAACCATTCAGAGCCATAGTGGCGCATAACATCAAATTAGCTCGCACATCATAGTTTTCCGGTTCCTGCAAGGCTACCGGTCCCAATTCGATCAAGGTATGCAGAATGCCTTCCGCGAAACGATCCTGCAAGCGAGCCTCCATCTGACAAGTCATATACTGTTCGAAAACGTGCATAAAAGCATCAATTACGCCATTGCTGATCTGTTTAATGGGCAGAGTATAGGTCTTGGTGGGATCCAGCACCGCAAAACGCGGAAAAACGGCATGGGAGTAAAGAGAGATCTTGGCATTCATAGACTTGCGGGATATCACTGCCCGGGGATTGGATTCAGAACCAGCCGCGGGCAATGTTAGAACCACACCCAGGGGCAGGGCCTCATTTATTCCCTTGCCGCGTCTGATCATTATCTCCCATGGATCCCCATCATACCTGGCACCAACAGCGACAAACTTAGTACCGTCAATTACCGAACCCCCTCCTACTGCCAGAAGATAATCGATCTTTTGGCTGTGTACCATTTCAATAGCCTTCATCATGGTTTCGTAAGTAGGATTCGGCTCGATGCCTCCAAACTCGACAATATCATAGCCTTCCAAGGCTGCTTTAACTTCATCCAGGACCCCGGTTTTTTTTACGCTGCCACCGCCATAGGTAATAAGAACTTTAGACCCGGCTGGAATTTCTCGAGATATTTTGGAGATTTGTCCTTGACCAAATATGATCTTAGTGGGATTTTCATATACGAAGTTGTTCATAGGCTGCCTCCTTTTTGCTGCACATCGTTGTTATAGTCACTGGTAAAACTGTATATTTGAGTTTACTACAGCATCCCTAGGTTAGTCATAACAAATCACTGGATAGCTGTCAAGATATGCTGAATTGCTACAAGATCTGATCTGCAAGCCGGAGGTAAACTCGTCATCATAAAGGACTCTTTGCCCCTTATGTCGAAATAGCGGAGCAAATCTTTGCCAAGCCAGACTTAAAATGAACGCACTGGCTTAAAGACACATTATGAGGAGGAATAGTTATGATCCAATGGAAAGAAAGTTACCGCCTAGGGATAGAAGAAATCGACGAACAGCATAAGAAGCTTTTTGAGATTGCCAATAGAGCTTATGAACTATTGAAAAACGATTTTGTGACTGATAAGTATGACCGCATCGTAGATATCATAGAAGAACTCAAGGATTACGCCGTCTACCATTTTAGCTTTGAAGAAAAGTATATGGCCAGTATCAAATACAGGAAACTTTTCTCCCACAAAGTGATTCATGATGATTTTATTGCCAAAATCAATGAGGTTGATTTGGATAATGTGGATGAGAGTCAGGATGAATACCTGTTAGGGATCCTGGATTTTGTAGTACAGTGGATCGAACAGCACATACTAGGAACGGACAGGCAATACGTTAGCTAAAGCAAGGGCTTGTAAGAGGGACGGTTGTGGACAATTCCCTGCGCAGCAAAATTAAGGCATAAGGATGAAGTAACATGAGCAATAACAGTCATCAATCAGGACAGATTTGGCCGCCCCTGCAGTTTGACCAAATCAGCACAGTGGAGCTGATCGGTGAGGGCTTCCTTTTTACCGAGGGGCCACTATGGAATCAAGCCGAGGGCTTTCTGCTTTTCAGCGATATAACTGGTGATACCATCTATAAATGGGTACCGCCCAGCCTCCTGGAGGTATTTCGTCGCCCCAGCCAATGTTCCAATGGCTTGGCATACGATATGCATGGCAGCCTGTTGGCCGCCGAACATGGCGCCCGTCGGGTCAGTCGCCAAAAAGCCGACGGCAGCATTGAAATCCTGGCTGATAATTATGAGGGGAAGAAGTTGCACTCCCCTAATGATATTGCGGTTCGCTCCGATAACACTATTTATTTCACTGATCCCCCCTATGGGTTGGGACGACGCCCGCCCGAGCTATCCTTTATGGGGTTGTATCGCATTGATCCACACGGAAAGATCTATTTGGAAGGCGAATTTTACCAGTGCCCCAACGGGCTAGCCTTTTCCCCTGATGAAAGAATCCTTTATCTAGCTTTGACCGAGGCGGATGAAGTAGTGGTTATGGATGTGGCCCAAGATGGTTCCACCAGCAATGTCCGTTCCTTTGCCCGGGTACCCTATCCCGACGGCATCGCCATAGACCTGGCTGGCAACATATATGTTGCCGGGGGAAAGGGGGTAGCCGTGTTGGCTCCAGACGGAACCCAATTAGGGACTATTCCTATGCCCCGCATACCAGCTAATTGTGCTTTTGCGGGACCAGACGGCAAATGGCTCGTTATTACGGCCCGTGATCACCTCTATCAGGTAAAGGTGCCCATACCGGGATTTTAGGACAACAAAAGCTGTTGCGGAGGCTTGGAGTTGGCCATAATTAGGGATTGGCATTTCACAAAGGCAGGAGAAGACCACTAATTATAGAATGATGTAAACAAGAAAGATGCATCGAACAGCATAAGCTGCAGGAAAGGTCGTTAGGTAACTGTGAATACTGCCGACATTCTATCAAATTCAAATACGCCGCCCAGCATGAACGAGTCAGGCCGAAGATCACAAGTAGCAGTACTGCGCTGTGAAACCTATGATCTCCAAGAGGTGCGAACCCAATTGGAGCGGGGCATCGCCCTGCTGGGAGGATGGCAGAAATGGGTGAGGCCCGAAGAAAACATCCTTTTGAAACCCAACCTGCTGGCAGCTGATCCTCCCGGAAAAGCAGTTACCACCCATCCTGCCGTTTTTCAGGCAGTAGCGGAAAGTCTGCAACAATTCGGGGTCAAGATAACCTATGGGGATTCTCCTTCCAACGGAACCGTGGAAGCTGCCGCCCGCAAATCTGGCCTGGCAGAAGTGGCCGCCCAACTGGGAATGAGTTTGTCCCCCTTTAGGGAAGGGGAGACTATTGATATTGAGGGTTCTCATCATCGTCACAAAGCTGTCATCGCCCAGGCAGTCCTGGATAGCGATGGACTGATAAGTCTTCCTAAGTTAAAGACCCACCCACTTACGCGTTTGACAGGAGCCGTAAAGAATCAGTTCGGATGTGTTGTGGGATTAGATAAGAAAATGTTTCACGCCAAACATCCCCAGGTGGATCATTTTGCCGCTATGCTGGTAGATCTGAATCTTTACATCAAACCACGGCTGTACATATTGGATGCTATTGTAGCCATGGAAGGCAATGGCCCCCGAGGGGGCGCCCCTCGCCGAACCGGGATACTGATGATATCAGCTGATCCGGTAGCTTTGGATGCTACCGCCAGCCGGCTGGTAGGTTTGGAGCCCGAGCAGGTGCCGACCAATCTAGCTGGTCAACAAAGCGGCTTGGGTGTATACCGCCTAGAGGATATCGAGTTGCTGGGGGATAATTGGGAAGAGCTGGTGGTTAGGGACTTCAATCTGGGCATCGGCTTGCCAGGGTTTGTTATAAAAAACATCTGGCTGCGCAATCAAATAGTACCCCGTCCGCAAATCGACCCTCATCAGTGTAAAATCTGCGGCTTGTGCGTCAACGCCTGCCCCTTGCGACCCCCAGCAGCTGACTGGGCTGAGGCGGGTCAGGAGCAGCCTCCTCAATATAATTATGCCACCTGCATCCGCTGCTACTGTTGCCAGGAAGTGTGCCCGGAAGGCGCCATTACTCTGCAAGTGCCCTGGCTGGGTCGAATTATGGGACGCAGAAGTGACAGATAAATCCTTTATTTAGACCATAATGATGGTAAGGCAATGGATAGCCCGGCAAAATCAGGATGTTCCACAACATCATCTTCCATGCCGGAGGCCACCAGGGCGTATACACCATCACGCCAAGCAAAGCATTCCAGAGTTCTTTCCTGGGGATCGACCAACCAATAATGTTGCACTTGAGCCCTAATTGAAATCAACTAGGAGTGAAACACGGGCAGTTCCTAAAATGAGTGCTATTCAAGTTTTCCATGATAAAATCAATTCCAGGAGCTAACATCAGGAAAAGGCGGTGAAGGAATGAAACTGGTGCTGAGACATCTCACCAGTGGGCTGATCTACGCCCGCAGTCTCAGGATACTTCCTTCATTGATAGGAACTATCATCCCATTTTTCTGGCAAATGGTTAATCTGTATGGCACCCTGCCGGCAGTGTTAATAACTCTAGCTATTCTCCAAATCATCACAGTCAGCCTCACCGCCATCATATATCCTTTCCTGTATTTGCGTCTGAGCTTCTTAACCGTATATTGTCTGGCTGTACTGATTACGGCCATAGCCTTTATTAGCTGGGTGTTTATTAATGTTTACAGAAATCACCGGGCCAAGTTCAAGCTGATAAAACTGCAGTTTTCCACCCGTACAGCTTTGATTCTACTAAGCCATTTACTGAGCAACCGCGTTTTATCTATACCTTTATCATCACGAACTACCTTTTGGGATATCCACCTAAAACCCAACTTAGCCGGACAGCTACAAACAAAAAGCCGAGAGGAAATCATTGCTGCCATACGTCATGATTACCAACAGGCGCAAAACTTAATGCCGAATGCTGTATTCTTCGGCTGCTCTCCCGGGTCGTTTAAGACGCTATTGATTGCAGCCGGGCTTCAGGAATCCCAGTTTTCTATCTTGGAAACCATAATACCCCAAGAGCATGCTAGAGTCTTTGGAGTGAACCGACCTTTCTACCTTTATGTGATATTTGTTACTTGAGGGTTTTGCATCGTCAACTGTTGGCTAAATTATCATTGGAATTTATAAAATGCCATCCTCAGTGGTAGCGAAGGATCTATGGCATTTACGAGACTCTTCGCTATCGCTCAGAGTGACGATGTTGAAGGAGTTATTGAGATATGCAAAATCCTCACTTAGCTGACAACTAGATCAATACAGGTATAGGCCTGCCTGTATTCTTACAGTTGTGGAGAGTTTTTCTTTATAAAACCTTCGATAAAATCTGCTCCAGCATAACCGACTGCCACCAGAGTAAACAGGGTTTGTTTTTCCATGGTTTGACCTAGCATTGTAATAGCAGCAATGGTTCCAGCAGCAACCCCTATCAGGATACTTATAACCAATTGTTTGCCATCAACTCCTTCTCCAAATTTTCCTGAGGGTGTTTTTTCTTTGAGCTTTTTTAACCCTATTATCACCCTTATAAGCTGTCCAACCATCCCCAAAAAGGCACCCATAAAAATAAAGATTGCCGTTTCACAAATGGACAAAATAAGCCACCTCCTATTGCTAATTATAGGATATTAAGTAATATTATGATAATATGTGCGAGAAAGAGATCAATATTTTCAGACCGTTCGCCTGTAGACAGATTTCAATTGTCGATAAGTTATAAGTTATAAAGTTTGCAAAATGTATTGAGATTATAACTTATGGGTAATATAATTACTATACCAAGGAGTCTTTTATGAGCCGATGGGGAGAAGTTCTGTATCCAGAAGCATTTAATGGTGGGTTCATCCGCACTCACTGGAATTATGAGAATGATTTAAAGGATATATTGGAACGAAGCGGTAAGAAAGATGATTTTATCGGCAAGTATAAAATGCGGTTAAGATTTCTGGATGAGTACCGGGAAAAAAGCGTGCTGAAAAGAGATTGGTTTGAAGCCCTCAAACATACAAACAAGTTATATGCTATTAAGATTAAAGACGATAAAAATATCAGAATACTGTTCAGCTTCGTAGAATATAAGGGCACAAAATATGCTATATTGCTGCATGCTTTTGAAGAAAAAAAGGGGAAACGAAAGAGTCCAACGAGCTATGATACAGCAATACCAATAGCTCAGCAAAGGCTCAAGGAGGTATTAGAGTAGTGAAGGATATCCGAACCCTACCGGATGCAGGTGATATGATTGAAAGGTTAACAGGGGGAGAAGGAAGCAGCAAAGATAGTTTATATGAAATTTATTACCAGATATCCACTGCGCTTTTCGATTACCGTATCAAACACAATTTATCCCAGAAAAAACTAGCAGAAAAGTTGGGCGTTACCCAGCCGATGGTAGCCAAACTGGAAAGCGGGGATTACAATTACACCATCGAGCAGCTATGGAAAATAGCTAATAAACTTGGCTTCGCTTTCCATATTGAGTTTAAGGAAAGAGAACCAGAAAGCTTTTCAGTTATTGCCAGGCCGGAAAATGAGGATCATATTGTAGACTATGCAGTTGGCTATTTGGCGGTGGGATCATGAAAGACAAAGAGATTATAGCCGATTTTCAATTTCTGGGAAACCGGGTAGATAAATTCGTTCTAGATACCAAACTTATCGAAGAAAAAGGTCGGAGCAGTATCGCCTTTGATTTTGACTACGAGGTGGTGGAGGTAGCAGAAGATAATGCCCGATTTTTCGGTATTATCCAGCTAATTGTTCAGGGGAAAGCGAAAATTAAAAATAAAATTCTGTTTAAAATTGACTTGAAGATGGAAGGCGCTTTCTCCGGTAATGCCGAAAAACTCAGTCATCAGAAATTCACTGATATGCTGGAAATGAACGGATTGATCACTTTGTTGCATATATCCAGAGCGTACGTGCTAAGCGTTACTTCCCAATCAGGCATCAACCCACCAGTAAAATTGCCCATGGTTAATGTAATAAAGCTCCGCGAGAAGAAAGCCCAGCAAAGTCAAGGATAATAGCTGGCTCGAGATAAAATATATGCCGATTCCAATGTTTGTTGACTTGGAGTCGGTTTTTATTGGCTGTAATTGGGGACTCTTGTCTTTTGATTGGAAGGATAAGCAGGCCAATTGTAGAATGGTAGTACTTAGATCAAGTTCCAATATATAACTTATGTAATGTTAGGAGAAAACGATGAGCAAGAAAAAGCCGAGGATGGCTATATGTTATGATTTTGATGGCACCCTAGCCCCTGGGAATATGCAAGAATACGATTACATACCCAGGCTGGAAATAACCTCTCAAGAATTCTGGGAGCAGGTACAACAAAGGGCTGTTGAACAACAGGCGGATGAGATACTCAGCTATATGTGTTTGATGCTTGAGAAAGCCAATGCGGATAAATCGAAAGGTATACAAATCACTAAAAAAGCCTTTGCCGATTATGCGCAAAAGGTAACGTTATATCCCGGCGTAGAAGAATGGTTTTCCAGGATTAATGAGTACGGGCTTCAAAAGGGACTAAAAGTAGAACACTATATAATTTCGTCCGGCATCCGGGAAATGATCGCGGGTACCGCTATTGCTAAGGAATTCACCAAAATTTATGCTTCCTCATTTATGTATGAACAGAATGGAGTTGCTTATTGGCCAGCTTTGGCCGTGAACTATACAACCAAGACTCAGTTTTTGTTTCGTATCAACAAAGGATATTTGGACGAGTGGGACAATACTGGCATTAATGATTATCTGGAAAAGAGTCGGCGCCCTATCCCATTCGAAAGAATGATTTATATAGGAGATGGTTATTCAGATGTACCGTGTATGCGCCTAGTTAAGGAGCAGGGGGGCACCTCAATAGCTGTATATAAACCGCGAACACCAGGAAAAAAAGAGATCGCCAAGCAGTTAATGACTGAAGGTAGAGTGGACATGTTTGCCCCGGCTGATTATCGAGCAGGCAACAAACTTGATGTAATCACTAGAGGATTAATTGATAAGATAGCTGCAGAATATAGGATTCTGGAGTTAGAGCAGACTTGCGGCGGTTAATACCTTTCATATTCACGGGGAGGGAGATCATATGGCAGTTTGGCTTATAAGGGCAGGGGCTCATGGAGAATATGAAGAGAAGTTTATTACTGAAGACAGAGTCTATGTAACCTGGGATAATCTTGATGTTGATTTAAACAAGCTTAAACACAGGGATGATTTGACTGTGGTTATGAATGAAAAGTACCCTGATGCCAAGCCGAAAGCAATTCAAAATTGGGTAAGCCAAGTTTTCCCTTTTGCACATGAAATGGAAAAGGGAGACCTAGTAATCGTGCCGCTGAAGTTTCAACCTTCTATCCAAATAGGAGAGATTACAGGAGATTATATATTTGACAAGGCCGGCCCTGACCCATATTTCCACTGGCGTGAGGTTAAATGGGTAGGCGAGGCAATACCCCGAGCTCGCTTCGGCCAGGACTTACGTTATTCTTTTGGTGCTTCTATGACCATATGCCGCATCAAACGGAATAATGCGGAGGATCGCCTCAGATCTATGCTAAAGAATGGTTGGAAAGCAGAATTACTACCTAAGCCAGCTGTTGGGGGAGCTGAAGTAACGGGTGGTGATGGTGACGAATATACAAATCTGGAAGATCTAGCCCGTGATCAGATTGCTCAGCTTATTTCATCACGGTTTAAGGGCCACAATCTGACCCGCCTGGTGGAAGCTATTCTTAGAGCCCAAGGCTATACCACCTATATAAGCCCTGAAGGACCGGATGGTGGAGCAGACATCCTGGCTGGTGCAGGTCCACTGGGGTTTGGAGCGCCCCGCCTTTGTGTAGAAGTGAAATCAGGGGATGCCCCTGTTGATAGGCCTACGGTGGACAAACTTTTAGGCGCGGTGACCAAGTTTGGTGCCCAGGAGGGGTTATTTGTATCCTGGAGCGGGTTCAAGAGCAATGTGCATAAGGAAATGGCCGCAAGTTTCTTTAGGGTGCGCCTTTGGTCACAAAAAGAACTACTGGAGGCTTTATTTGCTAACTATGATCGTTTAGATGAGGATATAAAGGCAGAACTGCCGCTAAAACGTATTTGGACTGTTGCCGCACAAGAACAGAGTGAATAGACTCTGTTTTTGCTTTTTAGGCAAATCGGGAGCGCAATAATAATGAAGATTTTTGTTGGGGTAACTGATAAGAACTGGTATAAATTTCCTGGAAGTGCCTAAATCAGTACAGGATAGGCCCGCTAAGGAGTATTTGCGCTGGCATAATGAAGAGGTTTATTTGGGGTAGAACCAATTTTATTATAACGAGGGAGACAAGACTATGATCCTTACTCGAGTGGCCTGGCTGCTGGTGGCTATTTGGCTTTTGTGCGCCTTGTTAGTGGTTCCGCTGCATCGGGCAGGAATAGCTGGAAATTATATTATAGCGGGGGCCTTATCAATTGCTGCAGTTGGTATGGGAGGCTATCTGGTTGCCAAAGGCAAAGACCTGACTAAGAATGAACGCTGGGGAATTGTTTTAAGCGTGCCGATATGGATGATATTGGCATTCAGTTTTCTGTAGGGCTAGTTGACAAGGATACGTTCTAACATAGTCTGCTGTCATCTAGTTAATAAATTTATCCTATGTTTGAATTTATAGGAGAGTGTTAATGGTTCGAATTCACCTTTGTGATACCTGGGAACAGATATATCCATATCTCTAAAGCTGGTTTTCATGGTCTTTTCACTGAATCCATTGCGGCGATTATCGGTTTGTTTGTTGCGGTAATCGTATTTGCTGTAACCTAGCTCTTCGTCTAATTCAGCTGCCAGATCGTTTTTAAGAACCGTACTGCCCATCTCTTTGAGAAGTTCCTGTACGCCAGCAACATCATTGATTCCGGCATCCTGCAGCATTACCAAAACTTTTTTCCTTATACTCTTCCCTCCGGGATAATTCTCCTTTTTGCCATAAAACAAAACCTCCAAGCGATGCTCTTATTCTACATCCGCTTAGAGGTTTACACAAAATATGAAACAGCTCGGATATTGTCAACGTTAAACTATATTATTGTCTCCCTGGTACCAATTTACTGCTTTCAATACACTTGTAGCAACTTGAAGTTGCTCATCAAGGGTTAAAAAACGTGCTGTAAAATAATATGTTTTTTAGTAGGTTCGCCGTAATTAAACCTGAAATCCTTCATTTGTCTCCATACGAATTCCTCACAACTATTTATTGAAGTTCCCAGTGGGATATCAAAATCACTCGCTCTTAAGTGATTAGGATTATAAGCCTCTCTAAGACTTGCCATATATTCATGATTGTTCCCAACCATTTTTATTGAAACCGAATGCCTTTTTCCAGGTTTCAAAGCGGATAGGGTCATCGAATTCGGATTTGCACATCCTCCAACCCAAGCAGACCATTTATATTGTATGGCTCTATCTACTAGGACGGTAACTAACCGTTTAAATTCTTGTTCTCTGAATGTACGCCATGGGGTATTTCTTTTACCAACAAAAAGGCGCCAGTTGTTTTCTGATATTATTCTTTCGGTCTCTATTCCTACACCTGAACAAAGCTCGATAAACCCCTGGTTGTAGTTGAACCTGAAATCAGCATATTTCCTATCACGCAATATGTATGGAATATCGCAATCACGATATAGAATCGGAAGCACGAATACTCGTCTAATTTCCAATTGCTTTTCCCAAGCTGTACTAAGTTCACTTTTCACCCATTGTGAGGCAACTGAATCTGGCGACAGAATGATTCCCAGATAATCTTGCGATCGAATGCCTTCCTCTATCTTCCCTAAGATAGATTCACCAACTTTGATTTCCCAATTACTGTACCAGACATTTATTTTAGTTTTTTTCAAGTCATTAGCAAGTTTTTCAACAAAGGGTTTATCTACACTAGAATGACATAGAAATATACTAGTCAAAATTTAGCCTCCTGTGACAACAGATTAAGATGACCTTTTGGGTATATTGTGCTTTAGTAACGATTATCGTCCTGTCTTTTGATTATAGTGATAGGCCTTTGTTCAATTAGGCGACTAAGCGGGTTTAAGGGCATTATAATAATTCTACCGAGTTAGTCACAAATAGCATCCAAAACTTCTTCAAGGCCTTTTGCATAGTTATATCTAAAATCTGCATACTTCTTATGTTTAAGCAATGTAGGGATTTTACAGTCTTCTATTAGAACTGGTAGGACTTTAACTTTTCCTGTAGAGACTTCATCCCAATATTTTGAGTGCCATTCATGCTCTACCCAATTGGATTCAACTGAATTCGAGGATAGTACTATTATTAAGAAATCGCATGAATCTAAGCCTTTGGATATCTCTTTTGGTATTGATTCTCCAACTTTAATTATCCACTCATCTAGCCAGGGTCTATGTCCAGCTTCCATAAGATCAGTTGCAAGGCATTTAGCAAGATATTTGTCTAGTGATGAATGACAAATAAAAACTCCTTTGCCAGTAGTTCGCTGAAAGAATCGAGTCCTAATATGCATTTCGGAAGCATAGGTCTCGATTAAGATAAATTCTTGAAGTAAGCTACTCTGTTCTTTATGGCCACCTATTGACACAGCATCGTTAATTTCTTGATAAATTGATTGTTGGCGATTAAATAAATCGGTTATTGATATTCGATTGCTTATATAGCTTTTTGGAATCAAGTGGTATGATGCACCAAGCAAGGCGCTACCAAAATATACAATTGCTTGTTCTTTTCCTCTATCATATTCGTCATCATCATAATATCCAATGCGTCCTTTAAACTTTCCTCGAGTTATCTTTACTATGCCGTACTTGGTTATTGACATATAATCGCCTCCTAAAGCATCGATAAACAAGGTGATGATTAATTGGTAGTGTTTTCAACTCATTTTAATTATTATCCTGCCTAAGTTAAATAAAGTTGTAGAGACCGGTGGTTAGCAACCCTCTGCAAACTCTAAAATAATATGAAGGTAAGCAGATTGTAGCAGTAATGGATGCCAAATACCGAGATTTATGGGAAAAGGATTTGCCGACAAATATGTTGTACCAATTAGTAATTTATGCACTGAGTAAAGACGGTGGGGGAAAAGCAACCATTTTGTATCCGACATTGAATACCTCAGCCAGGGAGGCACGTATAGAAGTTAGGGAACCAGCGGAAGGGGTTAGCTGTGCAACCGTTATATTAAGGCCGGTAAACTTGCATCAAATGGATACTGTATTCGCTAAAAGAAGAAAGCCAGAATATGATAGGCTTCGCACAACCATGGCCAAGGAAATGGTGTTTGGTAAAGTTCAACAGGATATGGTGGTCTGACCGAATACCTAAAAGAGTTAGGTGGATATATGGAAGGTTAAAACCAGCCTGACGCAAGAGGACTTATTGGTCTCATTAAGAGTTGGTCTTATTGTCAGAGTTTATCAAATAACTATAGTAACGGGGGAGAGAGGATATGATGCTTACGCGAGTTGCTTGGCTGCTGGTAGCGGTGTGGCTACTTAGTATTGTGTTCGGCTGGGAACTACTGCAAAGAGGAGTGAACACTAGCTATATTCTATCCGCCGTATTTTTGGCAGCTTCGGTGGGAATGGGTATTTACCTGGGCTATAAATGGCAAGCGCTGACTAAAACTGAGCGTTGGGGGATAATTCTAAGTCTGCCCATATGGCTGCTTCTCGCCTATTTATTTTATCGATAAATTGCTGATAGTCCTCCAAGTTGCCAGTAGACCACGTATTTTATGTGCAGGGTCTTGTTGGAGAGAGCTGTTATTTAATCGTCATGCGGGGAATGTTATAATCAGGAAAAATGCTGCGGGAGGAATAAAACATGCAATACCAGATTGTCATGGAAGAAAAAGCGGCTCAACCAACTATAGCCATACGCACCCGGGCAGCCGTACAGAATCTGCCCCAAGTATTAGGGAAAGCCTATGGGGATATTATGAATTACCTGATGGAAATCGGTGTGCAGCCCGCTGGGGCACCTTATGTGGGTTATTTTAATATGGATATGCAAGATCTGGATTTGGAGATAGGATTCCCGGTAGAGCAGGCCATATCGGGCAAGGGGGACATCCAAGCCAGTGAGATCCCGGCAGGGAAACAGGTATCCTGTCTGCATACTGGCCCCTACAGTAAAGTCGAGCCTGCTTATAATGCCATGATGGAGTGGGTGCCCGCTAATGGATACACCGCCACGGGCGTTAGTTACGAGTTTTATCTTAATGATCCCGAACAAACCCCAGAAAATGAACTGTTGACCAAGATAGTATTTCCTCTTAAATAATGACGGTAAGGAGCAGGTACGATGGCACAAGAGGATTTAATTTTGGATGCCGATCATGAGCTGGCCTATGAGGATATTCTTACCTATATGGCTGAACCGGCTTTAACTTGGTGGAAGACGCTCAATACCTTTATCCAGGAACAATACAGAGTAAAGCCTAAAATTACTTATAGCAATTGCTCGATGCAAAGGGGCTGGAATGTCAAGTATCACAAGTCCGGCAAAGCGTTGTGTACCCTTTATCCTGAACAACAGACTTTTACGGTTATGATTGTCGTTAAGATAGAATTAGCAAACATTATCACTAACATGATTGATAGATTTGAACCGGCGATCATGGACATCTTGGCCTCAGCCCGACCATTTAACGGAACCAAATGGCTGATGATCCCGGTAGAAAGCGAAGCTATCCTGAAAAATGTGCAGGAATTGATGGTCTTAAAGCTCCCCATAAAATGAGTTTACCGAACGAGCGTGTGCAGCCGGGAAGCAAAAAGAACGTTGCCGTGGCTTCTGGTGCTTCTTGTTAAACCGTCACTCCGTTTGCCCGATCTGCTGTGTTACAAAATCGTCAACTGCCTGGGAGAACTCTTCCGGGCGCTCTTTCTGGGGCCAATGTTTGCAGCCTTTCATAATGTACAACTCACAATCAGGTATGAGTTTACTGGCGGCAACTGCATCTTTAAGTGGAACTGCTTTATCCTGGCTTCCATGGATGAGCAGGGTGGGAATCATTATTTCTCCCAGTCGGCTGAACAAGTCGGTTTTTAATCCATCTTTGGTGATCTCACT
>ENA-UOUL01003668-UOUL01003668.1-bioreactor-metagenome-genome-assembly--contig:-NODE-3668-length-15334-cov-19.059776_pt1 | contig 15334 bp, 7 predicted proteins | sample MGYA00249838_ERZ747220 | MGnify/ENA primary metagenome ERZ747220 (study PRJEB28778, sample SAMN05720191) | bioreactor metagenome | isolation source: Anaerobic biogas reactor | place: USA:Washington...
CGGGCGGTGGAGGGCCTGGGTGGTTTCACCCGGGCGGAGTTCGTGGTGGAGGCCAGCCGAGATAAGGTGCACATCAACCCCGGCTATTCGGTAGATGCCCAGCTGAAGGTGCAGAGCATCGAGAGGCCCGCTCTGCAGTATAAGCCGCTGCTGCACCGCAGGGGCTACATCATCGTGGGCCTTGACCCTGGCACCACCACCGGCATTGCCGCCCTGAACCTGCGGGGGGAATTGGTCGACCTGATCAGCTCCCGGGCCATGTCCTCCTCGGATGTAATAGAGTGGATCGCCGCCAGGGGAAGGCCGCTGATTGTGGCTACCGACGTCTCGCCCACACCGGGGGCGGTGGAGAAGACCAAGAGGGCCTTTAATGCCGTCTTATTCAGTCCGGGGGCGGATATGGCCGGGGAGGAGAAGATAGCCCTCGGAAGAGAGGTCGGCTACAAGAACGACCATGAGAGGGATGCTCTGGCTGCTGCACTGGCCGCCTTCAGGAAGTACAAGAACAAGTTCATCCAGGTGGAGAAGAAGGCGCCAGCGGAGGTCGATCCCGATGAGATCAAGGCACTGGTGGTCCGGGGCTATTCCATTGAGAACGCCATCGCCGAGTTCTCCCATCCGCCCCCGACGGAGGGAAGGCCAGCCGCCCCGGCGGCCTCCGGGGCCCCTGCCCCAGATCCCGATACTGCGGCCCTGCGGCAGCATATCCAGCAGCTATCCGAGCAGGTGAAGACGCTGCGCACTTACCTGGATGAGCTGCAGGCCCAGCTGGCAAAGAAGGATGCCGATCTGCAAAAGGCTATCGATAGGCTGGACCGGCTGAAGGATAAGACCTCCAGGGAGATCAAAAGGGACCATGAGATCCGAATACGGGACAAGGAGATCGTGCGGCTGCGCTCTATCCTGCGCTCGGAGAGGAAGTACACCAAGAAGCTGAAGAGGACGGTGGCCGCCCGGAAGAAGGCGGAGAGGATTGAGGAGGTCAAAGGGCTGCGCCGTCTGAAGCCGGTGGCCGCCTTCTCCAAAGAGGCGGTTCTGGCTGCGGCGGAGCGCTACTCTCTGGCTGAGGGGGACCTGGTCCTCTTGGAGGACTCCAGCGGCGGGGGAAAGAGCACGGCTGAGATGTTTCGGGAGAGGGGGGTTGCCGCCATAGTGGCAGAGGGGGAGATGGCCCAGGCGATGCAGGAGTATTTCCTGGACCTGGGCTTGCCAGTATTCACATCCGCGGAGATTGCGGTGCAGAGGATCGACAGCCTGCCATTCATCCGGCCGGAGGAGCTTGAAGCGGCGCGGGAGAGGTGGGAGGTGCAGCAAAAGGCCCGGCAGGCGAGGCTGGAGGCGGAGAAGCTGGAGAGCTTATTCCAGGATTATAAGGTGGAGAGGATGAAGGAGGAGAAGAGGAAGAAGAGGATGGGGGGGAGGGAGAAGATGGGGGAGGGGTATGATTGACTTTCAACATCGTACTCTTAAGAAAATAAGCTGGCTTAATAATGGAGGAGAGAGAACTTTCTGCACTTTAAAAGGAATGCTTGGATCGCAGGATTGCCAGTACGAAGAAGCTTGCGGATGAGGTTAGCATTTGGGAGCAAGAGCGGAATGCAATTTTTGCAGAGCTTCAAAGTGAAAATAGATCCTAGGACAGCTCATGGATTTCTTGTCGTCTCTTGACCTCTGGTGTAATAAAAATATCCATGAGTTGGTTAAATGCTGGTTGGTAATTTATAATTTCACCTTCATTTTTCTGCCATAAAAACAAGACAGTATCACGTATTTATTAATTCATCGATGATAAGTGGGAGAATCTCATCCCTTACGACCGGCATCGATTGGCTGCAAAAAAGCGCTCATGTCCTGGGGCTCACGAAATAAAGAATTGGACCGCTAAGGCACCTGCTTGAAGAGGATGGTGGTGGAATAAACTTTAAACCGGGCCGACCGCCAGATGAATGGATTTAATAAAAAACACTGAAGACGACCAATAGATTAATCAAATAATCTCATTTATAGAATTAGGAACCGGAGGGAATAGACTGAAACTGCATATTATCAAAGGGCCAGCTCTATCAGGAAAGACTAATTATCTAGTAAGAGTAATGGAGCAAACTCACCGCGAAAATCCCTTGTATTACACCTTTCTGGGGCCAACTGGTGAATTCGTAAAGGAGTTCTCAGAATGGTTCTCAAGGGGTCTGCATTCATCTGTCCCAAGGGGGAGTTTTATGGTGATAGACCAGTTTGCTGATGAGGTCTATGGCCATACCCATCAGGAAATGATGTATGTCGATAAGCACCTTCTGAATGTGTTCATAGCTAATATTCTCGGATCGGCAACCCAAAAAGATTTGGGTCCTTTCTATCCGCTCAAAGATTCCCCTGGCTTGATAGCTTTCGTCGCTGAAGCGGTGATGCAGGCCAAGGACGAAGGAGAGGCTGCCCTTATGGCAAGATTGGCCAATGATACCGCCCGATCTCTGGTCAAATATGCACTCAGGGAGCTTGATACGGTTTACCGGGCAAAACTCTATGATACTTTTGATGCCTACGTGAAGATAGACCCTGAGGAAATCAAAGATTATTTGGCTTCTCGATGCAGCAAAACTCTTTTCCTTGACGGTTTCACCAATCTCTCATGGGCTCAGATGATATTTCTTTCTAAGGTCATACCTCTTTTCCAGGAGACTTTCATGACACTGGACCCGGTCTATGTGGATAGGGAGAGATGGAGCAAATTCCTGGAATCGCTCTCGATTCAGTCTGTGAAAGTCCTGTACGAGGAGCTCGCATCCTCTCCAAAGGCCGCTGGGCCCCTGGAAAGGCTCTTGAAAGACCAGGGACCGACTGTGAAATTGGAAGGCGATTTCATCCAAATTGCCTGCTTTAAGGATCCTGAGGCGGAGTTGATACAGGTCTGCCGGGATATCAAACGGCGAATTGTGGATGACGGCATGAAGCCCGGGGAGATCGCCGTGGTCCTCAACAACTTCTCGGAAAGGGCAGGGGAGTTCTCCAGGAAGCTGGAGGAATATAAAGTTCCAGTAAAATTGAGCGGTGAAGAACCTTTATCGAGCAGCATTGCCATCCAGCTTCTTATTCTGCCTTTCCGGACAGCTTTAGCTGGCTATCCCTCTCATCTGCTCATATCAATGCTCGATCACGGCCTGGGACTGCCGGAGGCAGCACAATTCGATCTTGACGGTCTGGAAGCTTTAGCCAGGGGAGCGGGGCTTTACATTGGTCCAAAGAGGAGTTCTCTGGAGGACCGGAGAAGAGAGTGGAAGGCAAAACTGGAAGGCCATCTTGCCGCACAAAAGCAGAGGCTTGAGGTTCTGGCTCAGGATGATAGCGTTTATGATAGCGATCTTCAGGCTAATGAGGCCAGGATCCTGCTTTGCCAGGAGGTGCTGCAAAGATCCGGCCAGCTATTTGAGGCTCTGCAGGAGATCGAGAAGTTCAGGGAAGGGGAGACCGATTTTGAGCGGTTCAAAAAGGAGCTAACCATCTGGATGGAGCCACTTCGAGTTCGTTTCCTTTTTCTCGAAAATGCAGATCTCGGAACAGAGGCTATGGCTATAGCCAGATTTGAGCAGTTGCTGGATAAGCTGGAGGTCCTGGTCAAAATTATTGATGGCAAGAGTCTGACTCTGCCAGGTCTCCTGGCCGACTTAGAGATCTTGATAGGCAGCGAGGAGTACAGGCCATCTTCTCCCCTGGCCAATGAGGTGGAAATCCTGCCACTGCATTCGGCCAGATTTCGGCATCGTTCTATAAAGTACATCGTTGATTTCAATGACGGTATATTCCCCACCCGCCGCTCCAATCCCCTTTATTCTCTGGAGGGCATTGCTTTGAATCCTGGCTACTCCCTGATCAAGGAACGGGAGCAGAGGCAAGCACTCTATTCCTCTTTATGTTCATCTTCTCAGGCGGTGATAACTTACCTGTCCGCCTCTCGAGAAGGAGAGCTGATGATGCCTTCTTTATGGCTGGATGGCTGGGACTATGAGAAAACCAATACTCTGGAAAGGGGAACTGCTCCCATGAGTGCAACTGAGCTGATGATCCAGTTTGGACGGGGAATGGCCGAAGGAAGAGAACTGGTGGTACCCGAAAGCGCTCAAAGCCTGACTGCACCATTGAAGCTCTATGCCGGTTCGAAATTTTCCTGGAAGGTAGAAGATCGGGCGGTTGTCGAATCCCTGGTGGGCAGGACCCTGAGCTATACCAGGATCTCTGAATTGCAGAAGTGTCCTTTCAAGTTCTTCTTTCGTCGCATGCTCCGGTTGGAGGAAAAGTCCGATGAGCTATATGAGCTGTCTTCAATTGAGAAGGGAATCACCTACCATGCCGCTCTCAAGAGCCTCTACGATTGGAAGCAGGAGGAGAATGCCACCTGGGACAGGGCAATAGAGGAGGGCAAGGTCCGTGAGGTGGTAGAAGGCATAATACAGAGGTTCCTGGCTGCCAATACCGTTCGGTCATTGCCGTCCGTAAGGAGGGCCATGACAGAGGATGCAACTGGCGCGATTCAGGGATATCTGGAGTTTGAGCGGGACAAAAGAGAGCTGGCCTGTATCGGTGAGAGGACTTTAGTTGAGCTGCCCTTTGAGTTCAGGCTAGCAGATATGGCCTGTCTGGCGTCCGGCTGCGGCAAAAAGTATGGCGAAATGATCCTTCGGGGCAGGATAGACCGGATTGACATAAATGTTGCTCTGAAAAAGAAGGTCTACGATCTGGTTCTCTCAGATTACAAGGCCAGCAGTTCCGGGGACTGGGAGCAGCTGAAGCTGTACACTCTGGTGCTGCTATCTATGGAGAACAGGGATCTTCCCAGCAACCCACAGCTTGTAAGGTCATTTTTCCGGGTGGTGAAAAAAGGAACGATTTCCAAGAATCTGGACGCATTTGCCAGCCAGGGCAGGATGGATCTTTCCACCAAGCCAAAGTCGTCCCTGAACTTCTCGGATGTGGACAGGGAGCTTCTCCAGACCCTCGATAGAATCTTCGAGAAAAGGGAGTTTTGGCCAGGGAAGATGATTGAAGAGTATGTGTTTAGCTGGACGAAAATACCAGGAACTGATGATAAGAAGCTCAAGGAATTTCTAGTAAAGAAATATCATATCGATTGGGTATACACGGCAGGAATTGCCAAAATCGAAGACGGTAAGACCATCAATATATCCAAAAAGGATAAAACTATTTCACTAACGCTCATTAGCGAAGATTCTGAAGTAATCTTGAAAATCAATAACACTGAAACTGATAGATTCACAGCGAAGAAGGGAAATGGTGAGCTAAACATATACATTAAAAAAAAGGGAGGCGACTGCTATTTCTGCGGCCTGCAGCTGAATTGCCAGTTGATCTTGAATTCCAGAGGAGGAATGCAATAATGGAGCAGGACCTCTTCATTTCGGCAAGCGCAGGCACCGGAAAGACCCATACCATCTCCGCGGCTTATATTGACATTTTCGATCGAGCTTTTCGGAATAATGATCCCCTGAATGTAGGAAATGTGGTAGCCATAACCTTCACCAGGAAGGCGGCAGCGCAGATGAAGTCCCGCATTCTGGATATGATAAGGCAGCAAGAGGCGGACGACGTGAGGTGGCAGCAGCTTAAATCATCCATGGCCTTTGCATGGATAAGCACCATTGACTCCTTTGCGGCACGCATCCTCTCTGAGGTTGGCGTCTACGCCCGGATAGCTCCGGATATCCAGATCGGCTCGGATTCCCAGGTTTCTTCCATTTTAGATCGATGCATATTCCGTGCCTTCTTCGAACACGAGGACCTGATTGAGCCTTTGATCCGGCACCTCACTTTAGATGACCTCAGCCGTGCTCTAAAGCGAGCGGTAAAGGAGAGGAGATATGCCATGATGAGGTCAAGGCCTGCCGGAAAAGAGGAAGCCGGGCTTCGTTTGCATGGCGATTCTTCCATAGCTGAATCCCTGGTTTTTGCCTCTGATGCTTTCAAGAAGCTTTTCGAGGAGGTTTATCGATCCTTCCAGGAGGAGATGCAGGAAGAGAACTTAACCGATTTTGCCGGAGTTCTGGTCACTCTCAGGGAGCTGTTAGCCTCGCCCGAGAACGCCTGGATTAAAGAGAGATACAGCAGTCAGTTTCGTTACATCATAGTGGACGAGTTTCAGGATACCGACTCCCTGCAAAAGGAGGTCCTGGACCTCGTCTGTGGCGAACACAGCCGCATCATCTGCGTGGGCGATGCCAAGCAGTCCATCTACCGGTTCCGGGGGGCCGAGGTAGAGGTCTTCTCCGATGCCAGGGAAATGATCAGGTCGGAGGGGGGAGTTGTGCGGCACCTGGAAAGAAACTTCCGGTCCCATCCTGATATTCTGAATCTATGCAATGCGTTCTATCCTCTGGTCTTCCATTCATCTGACAAGAGATATTCGCAGAGCTATGAGCCGGTAAGTCCTCTATCCGTGGTGGGAGAGACCGGCAATCGGCCCCGAGTGAAGATTCTCTTTGATCCTCAGGACGAAGCGGAGGCTGCGGCAAAATACATTCTCAGTATAGTGGGCCAGCAGTTTGATTTTGTGAAGAGGGAGCAATTTGGCGGTGAGACAAAACTCGTCGCCACTAAGAGAGCGATAATGTTCAAGGATATTGCAATATTGCTTCGCAAGATGAGGCCGGAAAAGGGCAAGGAGTACACCAGTGCCCTGGCCAGGCATGGCATTCCTTATTACACCGTTGGAGAGGCCGGGTTTTTCGAGATTCCAGAGATCGCTGGCATCCTGGCCATGCTCAGAGTGCTTTCGGATCCAGGTGATGAAATGGCTTTGACCACTGCTCTCATGTCTCCGCTAGTGGGCCTGGATATTCAGGATATGGCCCGGCTGAAGTGCAGGGCCAAAGCCGCCGGAAAAGGCATATTCCAGATTTTAGGCCGGATCGAGGAGTCAGATATAGATCCCGGCAGGATCGATCGTTTGAGGAGATTTCATCGGGCTATGGAGAGTTATCTGCCCATCAGAACCATGATCCGGCCCAGTGAGCTGGCGGAGAGGCTGGTGGAGGAGCTGGATTATCCGGCATTCCTGGCCGTCGAGGATCCCAGCGGCCGCAAGTCAGCCAACCTTCGGAAGTTCATCATCACTTCCCGCAGCCTGGATGAGGCAGGAGTATCTTTACGGGATCTGATTCGGATGCTCAATAACGTGGGACTGGATGACGAAGAGCAGGCCTCCATCGAGAGCGAGGATACAGATGCGGTCAAGGTCATGACTGTGCACAAGGCCAAGGGCCTCGAGTTTCCCATAGTGATAGTGGGCGACACCTCCTGGAGCCAAAAGGAGCAAAATGAATTATTGCTCTTTGATAAGAGCGAGGATGGCATGTGTTTCGCCCTGAATTGCCTGGACAAAGATCAGTGCATTGGGTCTTTCCTGGGGAAAATGATAGCGGAGGAAAAGGAACGTGATTTTGAGGAAGAAAAGCGCTCTTTATATGTAGCTACTACCAGGGCGTCGGATATGCTGGTCATAACTATATCCAGCAAGAAGGGCAGCAAATCACGACCCTGGAGGGAGATGATCCTGGGCAGCATGATCGAAGTCCAGGGCGAGGGGATATCACCGGCTCCCGGATTTGAAGATATTGTGGAGATAGTCTCTGCAGCTGAGGCCACAGCCCCACCAGCTTCTGCGTCTCCTGCAAGGCTTACTCTGGAGACGAGGTACATTGAGCCCGTAGCCTCCGAGACCTATAAAGAATACATCTCGCCTACGATCATCAGCAAGGCCCCATCATCGCCCGGACGGGGTGTACAGATCGATGAAGATGATATTGCCCGTGAAGAAGATCCCGGAAAGGGAGATCAAGGTCGAGCAATGGGCCTTTTCGCCCACAAGGTCATGGAGGCGGTGGGAAATGGGTGCCGGCTGGAAGAGCTTGTAGAAGTCGCAAGCAACGAGACACTCCGGGAATTGTATGATCTGCCGCCTTTAGGGCTGGGCGAGGCTGATTTTCAGGAGGTGCTGAGGCATCTGGGCCGGTTGAAAGATCATCCCCTGATAAAAGAGATGGAGTCGGCTTTGGAGTCCATGAACGAGTACCAGATCATCAGGCCCTTTGGCAGGTATATTCTATCCGGCCGGCCGGATAAGGTGATCAAGACTGCTGAAGGATGGAAGATTCTGGATTTCAAGTTCTCTTCGTCAGAGAGGCATAGCGAGGCTTATGAGTTTCAGACCAGGTTCTATCTCTATATCGCTCGGGAGATCTTCTCGCCGATGCTCGGAGCGGAGCTGTTCTATCTGAAGGATGGGGTCTCCGTGAGGGTGCAATTGGACGGAGAGGCAGTCCGGGACTTTGAAAACGATTTGATCAGGAGGATAGAAGGGTATCAAGCGGGTATGGTTATGGTGCTTCAGAATCAGAAATAAAAGGCATCCCTTTGATAGATTTTAAAGCTCCTGGCAGGTCGAGATAATTGCGTGCAAATGCTTCACATAGCAAGTCTTCTGTCAGGAAGCCATCATATTTCTCAACAATTTTCACAGGAAAATGCTCTGCCAATTTGACAAGATCGGGTTGTTCAGAGAGAAATTGGCTGTAGCACATCTGGATATCAGTATCTCTCATTTTTTCAAAGGAAAGAGCAATACCTTCGTCACTTACATCCAAATCCTTATACAAACCTAATCCAAGGAGGGTTCTATTTGCGCGTGTCCCACACCAGGTAAACCATAATGTATCGTTTCCATTCAGGAAGAAAGGATGGTGCAAGATATCCGACTCTCGTGCAAAAATTCTTGCCTCTTGCAGCATCTCTTTTGCCAATTGATCCAGGTAAACGGGCACTCGGGTGTCTGAAAGAATCTCGCGCATCTTCTCATGAATGCGTGGATGAAGATCAGGCCCAGATGAGCCAGAGAATAATGGCAAGCGCCCACCGCGTGATGGTTCCACCAAGATTTCTTCGCGATCGAGGTTGATTTCGATGATTTTCCAGCGTCTGCCGGCCAGGATCAAGAAGCCTTCAGCCCCCGTTGTCGGCAATGCGGAAACGGTTCCGATAAGATGACCACGATGCAGCACACGTAATTCCTTTTCGGTTACAAATGCAGAGTAGAATTCAAAGCTTCTGACTATCCGCTCACCCTTGAGGCCCAGAATAATTGTGCCTTCTGGAGTTTGCTCTACCAGGTCATTGGCCCCAATGCTGCGAAGGACACGAACCAACGTTTTCTGGTCAATGTTCTTAAATGATCCTCGGGTGATGAGACGTTCAAATAGAGTTAATGCCGATGCGCCGCCAGCTTCGGCAATTACGCTCATGATTTGCTGAACCAAGGTGGAGAGATGCCAGCGTTCAATGTCAGGAGGCTCACACCAATCTTCCAGCATAAGTTCCGTCATGGCAATAGCACGGAGCAATTGTGGGTAGAGGCGGTCAATAGGTTTGGATTGTTCGGTTGCTGCATCTTCAACCATATACAACCACAGCTCAGAAGCCTGATCCTCTCCACGACCACTGCGTCCTAATCGCTGTTTCAGCGAAGAAACAGACCAGGGAGCGCCTATTTGGCCCACTCTGCTGATATTGCCGACATCAATGCCAAGCTCCAATGTGCTGGAACAAAAAGTTGCTGTTGGGCTTGATTTTGATCGCAAAGCCTCTTCAGTATCCTCACGCTCGGCCTTTGATAACGAGCCATGGTGAATGCGAAACAGATTTGGCCGCCCGGCTCGTAACAGAAGGCGTCCTGTAAGGTCTGCATACAGTTCCAGTTGTTGTTTACTGTTGGCAAATATCAATGCCGTCTTGCCTGCAAAAGCATTGATTAGGTCTTTGGCCAAGCGAAAATCGTCAGGTGTGGCGATAGATTCTGCATTCTCTTTATCAGAGGAGTCCTCTCCACATTCCTCTCCAGATTTTAGCCGCCGATAACCCTTGATGATGTATTTTACGGTTTTATTATCTCCACTTTTGATCATCGCGATGCTATCTGGATTCTTCTGGTCAACCCATTTTTGTGCGGAAGTCATGTCTCCGAGCGTAGCAGACAATCCAATGATGCGCACTTGATGATTTGCGCGTTGTGTCAATCTTGCCAACAGGCTACGTAGTTGCGCTCCACGTTCTGTTCCGAGAAACGCATGCATTTCGTCGATGACTATAAAGCTGAGATGAGAAAACAGTATGTCCAGCTTATCAGGGTGATTGATGAAGAGTGACTCTATGGATTCCGGCGTTATCAGCAGTACACCACCCGGTGATTTCAGCACCTGATGCTTTTTGGATTGACCGACATCGCCATGCCATTTATGTACCGGAATTTCGGCGCGTTCACAAAGCTCTTCAAGACGACGAAATTGATCGTTGATGAGTGCCTTGAGAGGTCCTACGTACAAGGCCCGCACGCTGCTTGTATGATCTTCGACTATCTCGGAGAGGATAGGAAGAAATGCAGCTTCGGTCTTTCCTCCGGCTGTATTCGCCGAAATGATGAGATGCTTATTGCCTCCAAGTATCGCGTGGATGGCATCGACCTGGATGGAACGCAGGTCAGTCCATTTCATGCGGTATAGCTCTTCCTGAATGATCGGATTTAATCGCTGGAAGGCGGTCGGTTCATTCATTTACATCGCTCGCTAAAGCCGAAATGTTGCCAACTCATCTTTTTCGCCATTGGGTGGCACTTGAGTGTCATCTTCTGTCACCGGAATGATTTCCGGATTTATTGATGGCTGAAGATTTATGCCGCCAAGCAGCTTCTGCCAATCTGTACCTGGATTTTGTTCCAAGACAGAAAGAAAGCCTACAAATCCTTTTACAGCGTCACGAGGCGTCTGATAGAATTCCACACCTAGCGTCTGAGCGCAATGCTGGATAAATGCCTTGAGCGCCTCATCAGGCACGAGGTAACGTGAAACGTCACCTGATGCATAAACCTGGCGAATATTATGCAGCAAAACGTAGAGGTCTTCGACAGTTAAGTTTGGAAGCCGGATGACCGGGCCTGAGTAATCTCGTAGACCATCGATGGCAAAAGTGTTATTTGCCAATCGTGTAGCTAAGGCTTCATAACTCGCCAATCCTCGCCTCCGATCATCCATAAATGTATCCGTGCCTGCAAAAACCACACCCAGTCCATTCACACTGCCTTGCAAGCAATCGTTGAAGATGCGAAGGATCATCTCATAATTTGCATCACGCGCTGATTTGCTGTTGAGCCGCTGTGCCAACACGCCCATTTCATCCAAGTTAACCAATAGGCCAGAATAGCCGGCAAGACGGACAAAGGCGGCCATGAGTTTCAAATGATCATAGACGTCCTGATCACCAATGATCGAACGTACCCCCAAATCTTGGCGTGCCTCCGTCTTTGTGGCATATTCCGCGCGTAACCAGCGGAGTGATGCGTTCGTCATAGCATCATTTCCCTGCTGAGATCCTTCCACATATTTATTGACGACAGTAGCAAAATCATAACCACTGACATTCTCTTGCAGTGGTTTCAGACGTCTGTAAATCTCTTTTTGCGGATCGCCGCCTGTCTCTTTGGCTTCAAACTCTACTTCAGAGACCCATCGCTCGACTAAACCTGGCAATGCGCCGCCGTCTCGTTTAGCGCCAGCAGACATGTTATGCATCAACTCGGAATAGAGTGAACGTGCTTGTCCGCTTGAAGCATGCAGACGGCGGTCGGGAGAGATATCGGCTTGGACAACCACGAACTTCTTTTCCAGTGCCACCATGCGAGCTAGATTAAGGAAAAAGCTTTTGCCGGAGCCATAGCGACCGATAATGAAACGAACTGTCGCCCCGTCCTGTGCAATGCGGTCGAGATCGCTTAGGATCGCTGCCACCTCATCTTTGCGACCTACCTGAATATGCTGAAGACCGATGCGCGGTACAACCCCCGCACGCAGAGACTGAAGAATTGCATTTCGTTCACGAGGTTTTATGGTGATCGCCATGCTTATGCCCCCACCAGGGATTGATTGACTTTATACATGTTATCCTCTTCAAACAGGATCTCGTCACCAAGACTATCATAAGCCCAGGAGTTAATGGTATCCAACATGCCTGTACGCATTAATTGATGTCGTTTTGCCAGTTTGGCGAGGTCATCCGAAGACCAGACTTGCTCTTTCATTATTTCTGCCAGCGGTGCATAATATCGTTTATCCAGTGCCGCGAGCTGTTCCGTTGAAAATGGCAAGCTGGAATTTATCGTATATGTGACTGCCTCCGGCGCAGCAGAAGGCTTAACTCTATCAACAGCATCAGACTCATCTATTTTGCTTTCAGTTTCGCATAGCGCCTGTCCAAGAATGCGTGAGACTTCCGCAGTCTCCGCCATAATGCGCGCCAATGCCTCGTTATTAAGAGTGATATCTACTGGCTTGTCAACAGGCATCTGCTCGCGCTGAGGGATCGCTTCGCTAACACGCTGTTCACGTCGAATTGTTTGAACTTCCACGGGCTGACTGCCGGATAGGCGCAGCTCAGCTAATAATGAATCTAGAGGAGCCTCGATTTCAAGTGCCTTATAAATGCTCTTCAGCGATGAAATTTCCTTGTGATCAATTATGCCATTAGCGGCAGCCACTCCAATCAGATATTTGCCAATCATGGCACGCTGATCCAAAGTCAATGCTTCTCGCAACGACTTGCCAAGCGAAGAGATGGATGGCGGCTTCTTGCCCAATAATATTCCATAGGCTTTCAAACGTCGAGATTCATCGGACGAAAGACGGAATTGATCTTCCAGAAACTGCTCAATACGGGCGTTTTCCTCTGGATCGATTTTCCCGTCTGCCCCAGCGATAACCATGCCCAATTCCAGCATACATGATGCAGCACGATAGCCGCTCTCCTGCTGCAGGGCGGCACTGCCCTCTTGTTGAAAGAGGACTACCTCATCCGACCAGGCATAGGCTCGTCCTGTAATCCGTGCATCAGGGACGATGGCAAGTCCGATATCTTCTGCGGTTCGTGCCAATGACTTGCTTTGGGTGGCCGTCAGTTTTTCTCGTGACTGAAATTTCTGAATTTCCGCAAGCTTTGATATTGAAGCAAATGAGAATCCATCCTCACGTGCTTGCGTCGTTGCTATGGCTTTCCAGTGTGGAGCATCTGGATGGTCCACGTCTTTGCGCAATGCAGGAGGTAGCGCTTCCCACGCTTCGCGTGTTGTAGTATCCAAGCCTTTGCCTACCGCGCGACTGAAATCCCTAAGTTCTTCTACGCAAGTATTCCAGATCTGGGAGAGATGCACGAATTGACTCTGCAAACCCAATACATCGGGAATTCTGACTGCTGCAAATGCAGTGGAAGACTGGCCCAACTCCATTAAACTTGGACTTGCAGGATGATACTCAATCAGCCGCTCTCTTTCTGCTGCTTTAAGCACCATGCCTTCAGCAAATTGAGCATGGTACTTTTGCATGAAAAGAGACTTAAATTGCTCTGGCGCGCGGTTGATAACTACACTGCGCATGGTTCTGACATCCTGCCTGGCCACCTCGAAAGCCCAGCGGCCTGGGAGTGGAAGATTGTGCTGGTAGAACCAGGCGAGAATGACGGCAAGCAGATCTTCGGAATAGCTATTGAGCGGTGCCTGATCGAAGCAAAACGCAAAGCCATCATTCGTTATGGATCTTAGCCCCATCCGGGCTGTGGAAAAGGCGATGAAGCGACTCAAATATCCATTGAAAGATCCTGATTCTGGATATCGGCAAAGCAAACGAACGACTTCGGGAATGATCAGATCGACATCTTTGCCGTCAATGAAAAACCGCCGTTCAAGTCCGTAGAAATAAACGAAGGCATAACCGATATCATCTAATTGCCCCTGCTTTCCGCTTGCCAGCCAAGAAAGATAGTTTCCTCTTTGGCCTGGGGTCATGTTCTCATATCGCGGCCAGTAGCCGAGCGCGCCAATCGGCTCAGATATAGGCTTTCCAATCGGCAAATTTTTCTCAATGCAGGAGGCTTCAGCAATGCGCGTCTTCCCGGCTGCCCAATAAGTCATTGGATGCTCGATGCGGTAGCTGGCGACTTCAAGCATATCATTGTAAGATGCCCACTGAACTTCATTTGTCCCAGGCATTGTCGAGCGACTGATCGAGCGGTTTAAGTTGTATTCAAAGGTGATAACAGGACCAGGAATAGATGCAGTAACCGGTGGCATCGATGAGGATAGCTGTGCCGCAGGCGTTGCATTTCCAGCAAGTGGATCTGAAGCAGGAGTTATTTCAGGCAACTCCTTATGCAATGATTTTCTCGATCGCCAGATAATGCCACCGATAACTGCTATCGCAAGGGCAGTGGGCCAATGGTTGGCCAAGAGTCCCAACCAGATGAGTATGGCCATACAAGCGATTAGATATTTAATAGTTTTTTTCATTACGTTTGATGGCTTAACATCCTTACCATTTATCAGTGGAATACCTCCTGCACAACTGTAGATCTGCAACTAAAAGGGAAAAAGATTTTGCCTCTGATTGTACTCCAAATTTCGCATTAACTGTCCACTTCTAAATATAATTCTAAAATTACAGAAGTCTTTTTATATGTGCTTAAGCTACTCTAAAATTGTTTTTAACCAGTAAAAGAAGATTGGTCAACCCTGCACAGATTCGGGAAATCAACTGAAAAGAAATGACTTTCATCAATCACTAATATAACAATCCAAAAGTCATCCGGGTCCGTCTGGAGAATACGATCTCTGTTATATCGAAAATCATCAACCACCTGAGCAATTGTATCCAAGCCACCCCGGCGTTGAGGGGGCCGGAGCATTAGCGCGGGAGGCCCGCAGGCCGACTCGCGGCGTGCATAAAAAACAGTCTGTGTAGATCAATCCTAGCCTTGATAACAGCTCTGGATTGGAGAACTCAACAATGCTGACCGTCGAGATCTTTCGAGCCTCATAAAAGCAGTTCAAACTTCTGGCCCGGCCCGCATGGAGAATTTTTGCTTTAATATATCCCAATCCAAAACCATCGACTGCTTTTTCGGACCTCCCTGGTCTAAGGGCTCCCTCTTTGCCTGCCGCCCGCAGGGCCGACTCGCGGTGCCCACTGAAAAGAATCCAAAATGATGAATATCTGTCAAGTTGGATATGGACCTGCATCCTAAGACCCTGAAAAGTACATAAAAGCCAGGCAGTCACAGAGGATATCTTAGATGGCCAAATACACGATAATCATTGAGAAGGGTGAGGGTAATTACTCCGCATACTGCCAGATCTCCCTGGAGTGGTTTCCGCGGGCGAAACCGAGGAGGAGACGGCAGAACTGATGAAAGAAGCTATAGAGTTGCATCTGGAAGGGCTGAAGGAGGATAGGATACC
>ENA-UOUL01003670-UOUL01003670.1-bioreactor-metagenome-genome-assembly--contig:-NODE-3670-length-15329-cov-33.441647_pt1 | contig 15329 bp, 11 predicted proteins | sample MGYA00249838_ERZ747220 | MGnify/ENA primary metagenome ERZ747220 (study PRJEB28778, sample SAMN05720191) | bioreactor metagenome | isolation source: Anaerobic biogas reactor | place: USA:Washington...
TACGTCAACGAGGGCAAGGTCCTCCCGAAGCCCATCCGCTGGTGCTACTTCGCCGACTGTTTCCGCTATGAACGCCCACAAAAGGGCCGGTACCGGCAGTTCTGGCAGTTCGGCGTCGAGCTCATCGGCGCAGATACTCCGTCCGCCGACGCCGAGGTGGTCATGCTCGCCGATGATGTGCTCCGATCGACCGGCGTCGCGTTCGACCTCCACGTCGGCCACCTCGCGCCGATGAAGCATCTCCTCGCCGACCTCGCGCCGGGCGACCAGCGGGCGATCATGGCCTGCCTCGACAAGCACGATACTGCAGGGCTCGAGGCGGCGCTCGTCGAGAAAAACCTCACCCATCTTGCCGAACCCCTTGCGGCGCTCTCGAAGTGCCGCAACGTTTCGGAGGTCTTTGAGATCGCCGGCGACATCCCCGAACGCGCGCGGATCGAGGAGATATTTTCGCTCCTCGACTCCCAGGATATCGACTACCGGCCGGACTTCGGCATCGCCCGGGGACTTGACTACTACACGGGGATGGTCTTTGAGGGGTTCGCGAAAAACCTCGGTGCGGAGAACCAGATCATCGGCGGCGGCGCCTACCGGCTCGCCCACCTCTTCGGCGGCGACGACGTGGCCTCCTCGGGCTTTGCTATAGGGTTCGACCGGGTCGTGGTCTCGATCGGGGATTTCCCGCTCGTAGATGAACCTATCGTCGGCATCGTCTGCACGCCCGAGGCACGGGCACGGGCGCTCGATGTCGCCCGCGCCTTCCGCGGTGCGGGAGTGAGGGCCGAGATCGACCTCATGCAGCGGGGAATGGGCGCCCAGGTCTCTCACGCCGCAAAAACGGCCGACTTCGCCGTGATCCTCGGGAAGCGCGAGGTCGAGGCGGGGACGGTGACCCTCAGGGATCTCCACTCAGGCAAGCAGCAGGAGAGGAGCCTTGAGGACGCCATCGCTGAGGTAGCACGGCATGGTTCTTGCTGAGGACCTGGCGAAGCAGCAGCGGAGCATCAGCGTCGCGGAGTTCTTCGAGAAGAACAAGCACCTTCTCGGCTTCGACTCCCCGACGCGCGGGATCATCACCACCATCAAGGAGGCGGTGGACAACGCGCTCGACGCCTGCGAGGAGGCCGAGGTCCTCCCCGACATATTCGTCGGCGTGCGGAGGGTCGATGCCGATGTCTACCGGATAACGGTCGAGGACAACGGCCCCGGGATCGTGCCGGAGAACGTTCCCCCGGTCTTTGGGAAGCTCCTCTACGGCTCGCGGTTTCACCAGATCCGGCAGAGCCGGGGGCAGCAGGGTATCGGTATATCGGCGGCGGTGCTGTATGCGCAGCTCACCACCGGCACCCCGGCGCTCGTCGTCTCCCGGACGGGAGCGAAGGCGAGAGCACACCGGTTCGAGCTGATGATCCGGACCGAGACGAACGAGCCCGAGATCGTGAGCCACGAGGAGATCGACTGGGACCGGATGCACGGCACGAGGCTTGAGATCCAGTTCAAGAGCACCCTTGCCGCGAAGAAGCGGCTGGTGGATTATCTCCGCCTGACGGCGATCGTCAACCCGCACGCGCGTATCACGGCCGATATCGACGGCGAGGTGACGACGTTTGAGCGGGTGGCCAGCGAAGTCCCGCCGTGCCCGAAACCCGTCCTCCCCCACCCGCACGGGATCGAGTTCGGGGCATTGAAGCGGATCGCGGCCGCGAGCACCGGGACGATCGACGAGTTCCTCGTCGGGAGTTTCTCCCGGGTCGGGAAGAAGACCGCGGACGATATGATCGCTCTTGCCGGGCTCAAACCCTCCCGGAAGGTGAAGAACCTCGATGCCGACGAACTGAGGAGGCTTCTTGACGCCATGCAGAGCGTGAAGGTTCCGGCACCGCCGGCGCAGCAGTGCCTCTCCCCCATCGGGGAGGATCTGATCTGCCGGGGGCTAGAAAAGGAGATCGCCCTTGACTTCGTCAGGGCCCGGACCCGCCCGAGCGCGGTCCACGGCGGGCACTCGTTCATCATCGAGGCTGCGATCGGCTACGGGGGCAAGATCCCCGCAGAGGGGAACGCCCAGATATTCCGGTTCGCAAACCGCGTCCCGCTCCTCTACCAGCAGGGCGCCTGCGCTATCACGAACTGCATATCCCAGGTGAACTGGAAGAACTACGGTCTCTCGCAGCAGGGACTCCCCGTGGGCCCGGCGCTCGTCATGGTCCACGTGGCATCCACGAACGTCCCCTTCACGAGCGAGAGCAAGGATGCGGTCGCCTCCATCCCCGAGATCGAGCGCGAGATCGTGCTCGTCCTCCAGGAGCTCGGCCGGGAACTGAAAGCCTACCTCTCCCGCCGGGAGAGAAAGAAGCAGCAGGACGATCGGGCCCGGGCGATCTGCTCGATCATCCCCGAGATAGCCGCGAAAGTGAGCGAGATCGTCGAACTTCCCCTGGTGGATACATCCCCGATCGAGGGGAGGATCATGCGCCGTGTCGTCGCAAAGAAGCGGACGCACGACGGGAAGGTCCGTATCGACGTGAACAACTACACGGGTGGCGAGGTCACGCTCGTCCTCTACAACCTCTCCCGCGATGCGGCCACCGATGCGAACCCCCGGCCGGACTTCGTGGACGAGATCGACGGGGAGTACAACAAGGTCTGGCGGTGCACGCTCGATGCCGGAGCGGCCTGGCAGGTCGTCTACACGGGGAAGGGCGATGGGTCGCTCGATCTGCGCGGTGTCGAGGACGGCAGGAAAGTGGTGGTGGATCTCGATGTCTAGGAAAGAGATGGATGCACTTGCGCGCGAGCGGCTGGTGGGTATCGCCCGCGGGTGGTACGACCAGATGCGGGACGGCATCGTGCCCTATATCCGGCTCCCGACGCGGACGAAACAGAATATCGAGTACGACGATGAGAGCGAGGTCTGGAAGTACGGCGATAAGGAGAGCACCCGGTCGGCAGCGACCGAGAAGAGCGCGGTCCACCTCCTGAAGATGGCCTACGTCATCGGGTTTCTAAAGCAGCAGCTTGCCGAGAACCGGTCGTCGACCTTGAGAGAGCTCTACTACATATCCGAAGGGTGGAAGAGAGCGAAGTTTGCCGCCCAGGACGAGAGCAACCTCCTGATCGAGGACCTCGAGATCATCACCGAAGTGCAGCGGGAGGCGTTCCACCTCCGGCCGGAGGAGGACGGCGCCTCGATCTTCGGGCCCTTGCGGATCAGAGAGGCGACCCGGCGCGGGGTGAAGGAGATGCACTGCCAGGAGGATGTCGGGGAGGCGGGCTACCCCATCCCGAACAACGTCGACAACCTCGATTTCGTCGACCACGACGCGAAGTTCGTCATCGCCATCGAGACCGGCGGTATGTACGCCCGTCTTATGGAGAACGGGTTTGATGAGGAGTACGGGGCGATCCTTGTCCACCTCAAGGGGCAGCCGGCGCGCTCGACGCGGCGGGTTCTCCGGCGACTCAACGAGTCGCTCAACCTCCCGGTGGTGGTCTTCACCGACGGCGACCCCTGGTCGTACCGGATATACGCAAGCGTCGCCTACGGCTCGATCAAGAGCGCCCATATGTCGGAACTTCTCGCGACCCCTCAGGCGCAGTTCATCGGGGTGCAGCCCTCCGACATATCCGACTACAACCTCCCCGCCGACCACCTCACCGAACAGGACATCAACGCGCTGAAAGCGGAACTGACCGATCCGCGGTTTGCGACCGACTACTGGAGGAACCAGATCGCCCTGCAGCTTGAGATGAAGGTGAAGTCGGAACAGCAGGCGTTCGCGAGCCGGGGGCTCGACTTCGTGACGAAGGAGTACCTGCCGAAGAGGCTTGCGGAGATGGGGGTTATCTGAGGCGGACCCCGGCGGTTCTCCGGTACCCTGTAACTTCCATGGAGGTTTTGCGGTGGCCCCCTCCGGGACGACGCGCTCTCTCGCATACGGGGAGCGATTGAGCGTCATGCTGCCGCAGGCAGAGGGCCGGCGGCCGGCAACCTTCGTTGCCGGGAGTTCTGCTTCCGGCCGGTTTCACTCAGGGAGGAGCGCTCTCATCGCCCTCACCTTGTTCCGGATCGATGACCGTTCAAAGCCGAAGAAGAAACCGATCTCCTGCCCGAGGGGAGGGGCGCCCTTTCCCGGCCGGATCAGGTCTTCATCCTGGCAGGCCGCATAGATGATCGCCGCGCTCCAGAGAGCCCCGTCTCCCCGCAGGAGCGGTTCGGCCGGATGGTCAGCGAGAGCCGTGAAGATCCTCCGGCAACGCTCAAGGATGGTGTCATCCTTAAACCGCCTGCAGAACTCATCGCACCTCCCGAATATCATGGTGGCGCGCAGTTTGCTGGAGAATGCCTCTGTTATTCCGCTATCGAGCAGGCCGGAGAGCCTCTTTCGAACCTCTTCGTCGTCAGGGTCGATCCCGGCCATCCGGGCAAGCTCCTTCACTGCGAAGGCGAAGGATGCATCTATGTCGGTTATGCTGATGCCTGCCTCCTCTGCTTTCATCAGTATGTACTCGAAGATGGCCCGACCCTTCTCCGGGCTCGTGGCTGCCTCCTGGAAGGCGGGTTCAGCCTGTTTGAGGGCGGCAATGAGTTCGGAGGCGTTGGTGATGCGGCCGGATGCCTCCATGCGCGAGAGGAACCGGCAGAGGATGGGGACGGCGTTCTTCAGCCAGTCATCCGGAGTGAGCAGATTTTGCGCCAGATGTTCGATCAGGCACCTCTGCACGGACGGAACATCCCATGCGTCGATCTTTGTTCCAGAGAGGAGATGCATGAACGTACAGAAGGCCAAGATAGTGTCCCCGGCCATACAGGCGCCCCTATCCCCGTGTGCCGCCCCCTCTTCCTGGACAAACGCATCGATATCGGGTCCGATATCCTGGATGACGGCAACAATCGCGGCGTTCACCTCCGCATCGTCGTCGGGCAAGACCTCGTCCGGTTCTTCCGAAACGACCTCGCCCGTGCTCCGCCCCGGCGGATACCAGGAGAGTGCGGCGGCGATATCCTCGGTATAGCCGCAGACGCCGTTTCTTGGGGAGTTGGCGATGGTCTCCACGTAGTCGGGGTCGTGTTCGGTCGATACGAGGCATGCGCGGCAGTAATAGTGCGGGATGTCGTCGTCAGGATCATCCAGGATAACAGCGGCCTTGCCGCCGCAGAGATCGCAGGGGATAGCCGGCGGATCGTTCCGTGCGATCAGGCAGAGCGGGCCGCCCGGCAGGGCAATGGGCGTCTCCCCGATCACCTTCAGGTCCAGCGATGTGGTGGAGCCAAAGTCGTAGTCATAGGTGAACGTGCTGCCCGGGGAGACGAGACGCGCGAGGGGGACGCTCATGGCGCCTGTGGAGAATGTACTGTCCGATTCGTAGGCGACTCCCCCGATCTTGAAGGAACTGAGATGGTCGCAGCACTCCACCCATACATCGCGGATCAACCGGTCGAGTTCTCTAAGCCAGGCGTCGTGTCGCGCGAGAACGACCAGCCAGTAGTCTTTGTTGTACCGCCCCTGTATCATGATGAGGAGGGAGGGTTTCTTTCCGGTGGGCCAGCCCGACGCCTGGAGGCAGGCCATGCCGTGCTTGAGAGCCTTCCGTTTTGTCAGGGGAGCCCTGCAGAGCAGGCAGGTACCGGGTGAGACCTTTGATGCCATTCACCAGAAGGTATGATAGTCAGGGATAATGAATGATCGTGGGTCTGCCCGCCTCCCCGGAGGATACGACCCGGGCACCCTCCGCATGCCCGGACTACCGCGTTTAGTGGGTTTGATGAACGTTAGTGACTGTTTTGGGAATTTCGGCGGCTATCCCTTATGGGCGAGGCACTTTCGCTACGATCACTTTCACACCGCACGGCGCGCCTTAAAGCCTGATGAGGACAACAGCAATTCAATATAGGATTGGTGATGGAAGTGCTGCGCACCAGGATTGTGATCGATTGGGTCCGGAAGGATGGGCTTATCTTCGCCTCGGATTACTCGGATTGCGACCACTCAGCGGAGGGTTTCCGGAAGGTCATGTTCCGAATAAAAGGAGGAGTTCCCCTCAAGGCCGGAGCGGCGTACTCGCTTGAGTACGAGACGGAGGATATCCTCAAACCCTTCGTGCAGAAGAGCCGGAGCGGGAAGACGACTTCCTACTATCCCCACAGGTTCTATCACAAGATCAGAAACGTCACAGAAGTATCGGCCAACCCGGATGCGGATCTCCTGTTCGACCTCTGATCCCTCCAGGAATCGCATCCTCCGGGCATGGTGTATGGAGCGGTACAGCATCCCGAATCCGGAGGAGCGGTCTTCTGAACGGCCGGCAACCCTGTGGCGGCCCGGCAGTTCATGCTACCGGAGCGCGCACACAGGTTCCGGAGAGGCGTCACAGTTTTTCCAGCCATTCGGTGATCAGGAGAATGGGTATTACCGGAACTGAGAGAACACTCTTCACGCCGACGGCGACTCATCGGGTGCCCTGAGTAGTTACTGGTAATCAATAGAAGTGTCGAGTATACTCGATGATAATCAATAAAAGCGTCGATTATGATCTACGATTCCCTATGCCCCGGAGAGAGCGTCCGAGGAACTCCCCCTGCGCATGCTGGTGATGGGAGCGGTGCCCCTTCGTCTGGCTCACGAATCCCCCCGCACGGCTAACCTTCACGCCGGAGGCGGTCAAACACGATACTTGCGGTGGGGGCGCCGGCACGGTTCCGGCCGCTGCCGCCGGTGGCAAAGCGGTGATGCGGGGTATCCCCGTCAGCCGGCAGCCCGCCTGTGAGAGCAAGCGTGCATGCTATCCGGTGGACCCGCCGGGGAATGATTGGTGCAAAGTCCCGTCCGCGAGGGCAGGGTCGTTCACAAAACACAGTCGCGGCAGTCCTGCGCCCCGCACGCGAGGTTCTCGATCTTCCACCGGAGCGCCCACCGCTTGATATCCTTGATCACCTCGACGAGCCCGAGCCCGCTTTCGGTGAGGGTGTACTCGCTCCTGACGGGGATGGTCTTGGTATCGATCTTCTTCTCGACGAGGCCCTCCTCCTCCAGCTCCTTCAGGCGGGCCGAGAGGACCTTTGCCGTGATCCCCGGGAGCCGCTCCTTCATCTCGGTGAACCGCCGGGTGTAACCGTCCCCCTTGTAGAGCTCGAGGATGATCAGGAGCGTCCATTTCTTCCCGAGATACTTGACGGTCTGATTGACCGTGCACTCGTCCTGCATGGTATAATTAGAGAAACCTTCTCCTCCTTATACTTTAGTATCTAATTGATACCTTATATCAAAAAGATAGTATGGAGTGAGATGAATGTTCTGCAACCAGTGTGAAGAGACGGCAAAGGGTTTCGGCTGCACCGTACGCGGCGTCTGCGGCAAGGATGAGGAGGCCGCCGGACTCCAGGATGTCCTGATCTACACCCTCAAGGGGCTCTCGACGAGGAACCTTGCGGCGATGAAGGCGGGCGGCGGGAACCCGGATGCCGGGAAGTTCGTTGCGGGATGCCTCTTTGCGACCCTGACCAACGTGAACTTCGATCCTGCCCGCCTCCGGGATATGATCAATGAGGCGGCCCGCATCCGCGACGCCCTCCCGCCCGCCGGGAGCACGGAGCCCGCGGCCTGCACCTGGGCGCCGGCAAGCCCGGCGGCGATCGCGGCAAAGGCGCAGGAGATCGTCGCCGCGCGGGAGGCCGTGGACCCCGACCTGCAGTCGCTTCGTGACCTCCTGGTCTACGGGCTCAAAGGGCTCGGCGCCTACTACCACCACGCCGCCATCCTCGGCTACGAGGACGAGGAGATCACGGTTTTCATGCAGGAGGCCCTCGCCGCCACGCTGCAGGATCTCTCCGTCGGGGATATGGTCGGCCATGTTCTCGCGTGCGGCGAGGTCGGGGTGAAGGTCCTTGCCCTCCTCGATACCGCGAACACCACTGCCTACGGGACGCCGGCGATCACGACCGTCCGGACCACGGCGGGCGCGCGGCCGGGTATCCTTGTCACCGGCCACGACCTCAAGGACCTCGCCGACCTCCTTGAACAGGCGCGCGGGGCGGGTGTGGATGTTTACACTCACGGCGAGATGCTCCCGGCGCACGCCTATCCCGATCTTCGGAAGTACGACCACCTGGTCGGGAACTACGGCGGCTCCTGGCCCTTCCAGCGGGAGGAGTTCGAGCGGTTCAACGGCCCGGTCCTCGTGACCACGAACTGCCTGGTTCCCCCGAAGGACTCTTACCGCGACCGGGTCTACACCACCGGGCTCGTCGGGTATGCGGGACTGAAGCACATCGCTGTGTCACCGGACGGGAAGAAGGACTTCTCGACCCTGATCGAACATGCGAAGCGCTGTAAGGCTCCGGAGGACATCTCCCGCGGCGACCTCGTCACGGGGTGCGCCCATGCCCCGGTTCTCGCCCTCGCGGATACGGTCATCGATGCGGTGAAGACCGGCGCCGTCAAGCGGTTCCTCGTGATGGCGGGCTGCGACGGCCGATACGGCGGACGGGACTACTACACCCGGTTCGCGAAGGCTCTTCCTGCAGATACGGTCATCCTCACCGCCGGGTGCGCGAAGTACCGCTACAACAGCCTCGGTCTCGGGGATATCGGCGGCATCCCGCGGGTCCTCGACGCCGGCCAGTGCAACGACTGCTACTCGCTCGTGGTCATCGCAAAAGCCCTCGCCGAAGCGTTCGGGGTCGGTATCAACGACCTCCCGGTCTCTTACAACATCGCCTGGTACGAGCAGAAGGCGGTGCTCGTCCTCTTAAGTCTCCTCTCGCTCGGCGTCAAGGATATCACCCTCGGCCCCCGCCTCCCGGCCTTCGTCTCGCCCGGGATCCTCAAGGTGCTCGTCGAGAACTTCGGGATCCGGGGGATCGCGACGGTCGAGGAGGACCTCGCCCGGATGGTGCCGGGGAACTGAACACCTCTTTTTCGGGGCGGGCAGGTTTTGCAGGTTTACCCCGCACCCGGGGCTCCGGTTCGGTATCTACGTTGCACACCTGACACCATCACCCCTGATAACGGCACCCGGCCCTCTAAAAGAGATCCCGAACTTCTTCCAGAGCGTAGATGAGAAGGAAAAGTTCAGTCAGGCTCATCAGCGGCTTAACGTGATTGAGTTATAACTTTCCCGGGATGTGCCAGTGCGAGAAACGCCCTCGGGGTATGGACAAACCGCCTTTATCCGGCTTCAGATCGCTTCGCAGCGTTCAGTCTCCGCACAACATATCCAGTGACAGTTCCTGTGTCTCATAACTCTTCTTTCAGTCCCTTCAACCACTCCCGGAGCACAGGCATATCGGACTCAGTACTTCGCTAAGTTTGCGGATCATTATGCTGCTCGCTGAGCCCTGGAATTTGACAAAAACGAAAGATCTATATAGATTGCAGGCGCCTTCTTATGTCTTTGACCAAAAAGACAAAGGCCACCTGCAGAAAGAGTAACGACCTCAAACCGAAAGAATGTTGTGTTCATGTTACCGCGGCACTGGATCAGCATCTGACTATCCCCATCCAGGGCAACCTCACCCAGACAGAGGTGTTTGGGACAGTGGTCGGCATGGCTGCAATGAATCAATCCATCCATTCGATCACGGGGGTGTTGGAGCATGTGCCTTGTGAGACATCACTCCGCTACCACCTCAAGAAACTCGATATGGACGAGTTGGAAGAGAAAAACACTGCGATTCTCACCCATATGGCAGACCGGGTTCTCAAACCCGGGAATGCGTATCAGTTTGCCATTGATTACACGAATGACCCCGTGCGACAAGAAGTTGTATCGGGGATTGCGGGTCAATCCGCCACCCTATCCGTTTGGGGTGTCCCTACTGTGGCATGCGCTTCGGGTTAACGGGAGGGTGTGAAGCCCACAGGACAACGCGGAGAAGAGCAGAACCCTGATCTGCTCCATCTGCAAGGGAAACGACGCCAGGGAGAAGCAAACGCTGAATCATCGAAAGGATCGTTATCGTGAACAAGTGAAACCAGGGTGTTACACTTGGGCCAAAAAGGCAAGGAATCAGGCTATTCCGATAGGATCACGGAACAGCAAACGGACGGACGGTTCCCGGTCTAAAGATGGCTCCTACAGCGTCACAGAGTCTCCTCGATACAGAACTTGGAAACCCGTATCCGCCCCTCAAACGAGGTATGGAGGTCGTGAGGCCGATAAACGGCGGAGACGGAACAGGATGTCCCAAGAAGCGAATGCCTGCCAGTAACAGGCAGGATAGAGGGAGTAACCTCAACCTGAAAGGGTGCTGACGTGGGACAGGTGTTTCACAGCAACGAAGGAGGTATACCCGTGAAAGTATGTCATTCAACGACGCCGCAAGGTGAGAAGCATACTGACGACGACCTCACCCGGCAATGGAATTCCATTGACTGGGAGAACGTGAGGTCCGACGTTAACAGGCTACAGACCCGAATTGCAAAGGCGACGCAAGAAAGAAAATGGAATCTGGTCAAACGACTCAGTTACCTGTTGACTCACTCGCACTCGGCAAAACTGCTCGCGGTGCGAATCGTCACGCAGAACAAGGGGAAACGCACCCCGGGTGTCGATGGCGAACTCTGGACAACCGCAGCAGTCAAGATGCGGGCTGCCCGCAGTCTCACCGACCGACAGTATCGAGCGCAACCACTCCGCCGCATCTACATCCCGAAACCTGGAAAGACGACGAAACGCCCTATCTCTATCCCCACCATGTACGACCGGGCAATGCAGGCGCTCTATGCACAGGCTCTCCAACCGATAGCAGAGACAACGGCAGACCCCCGCTCGTTTGGGTTTCGGCTCTTCCGATGTGCGCAGGATGCATCACGCTATGCATTCACCTGCCTCATGAGTCAAGGCTCGGCACCGTGGGTTCTGGAGGGCGATATCAAAGGGTGTTTCGACGCCATCGCCCACGACTGGCTCCGGGAGAACATCCCAATGGATCGGTCAGTGATGACCCAGTTCCTGAAAGCCGGATTCATCTTCGAGACGGCACTCTACCCTACGGACAAAGGCACGCCCCAGGGCGGACTCATATCACCTCTCCTCGCCAACATGACGCTTGACGGGATGGAGAAGATTCTCGTTGCACGACTTCCAAAGAGGAACGTGCACTTCATCCGCTACGCGGATGACTTCCTAGTCACCGCGCCGACGAAGGAGGTAGCAGAAGAAGCCCGGGATATCCTCCAGGAGTTCCTCGCAGAACGGGGTCTCGAACTATCCGGGGAGAAGACGGTGATTACCCATATTGACGACGGGTTCGACTTTCTTGGATACAACTTCCGGAAATATAAAGGAATGCTCCTGGTAAAGCCGTCTCGGAAGTCAATCAAGACGATCTCGGAAAAGATTGCAACGATTGTCAGAAAGGCACAAGCCTGGACACAAGACCGCCTGATTCTTGCCTTGAATCCGGTTATCCGGGGTTGGTCCAACTACCATCGCCACAATGCAGCCAAGAGGGCATTCGGGCTCCTTGACCGCTATGTATGGGCAGTTACCTGGAAGTGGGGTAAACATCGACATCCTAATAAAGGGCACAAATGGATAGCCCGGAGATACTGGCACCGGGAAGGGAACAGAAACTGGGTGTTTCGGACAGAAGAGAACACTCTCCAGCTGTTCGGAGATGTAACCATCCGGAGACACACGATACCCAGACTGAACGCAAACCCCTATCTCGACAGGATCTACTTCCTTGAGAGAAGGGAACGCATGAAGAGACAGACACCCGGGGTGCAACCCAACCGTTCTTTCTTTGCTCTGCCGCCCGATAACCGGGTAGTGGGACGCATGAGCGTACTGCGGTGAAAGCCGCACGGTGCGTTCTTGGAAGGGGGGGAGATGGTAACATCTCCTCCCTATTCGACTATTACGGAAAAACCACAGGTGAAAACGAGTCATATATCCTCAGAAGCAAACGTAAGCAGTCGACAAACGAGTTTTACTCCTATGTCACCCTGTATGTGACCACCCGTGATCGGCAGCTGACCCTGGCCGTGTATCCGGTGCAGCAGGGCATTTCCAAGATCGGTTATATCGCCCGCTGTCTCGACCAGATCACTGAACTTGGCCTCACGATCGAGGTTCTCTGCCTTGATCGGGAGTTCTACACCAAGAAGGTCTTTGGATTTCTGAATCAGGTGCAGGTTCCATTCATCGTTCCTGTCAAGAAGCAGAGCAACCGAATGAAGGAACTCCTCAAGGGAACAAAGTCCCGGTATGCCGAATATCGGATGAGCGGCAGATCACCGCCCACCCTGACGATTGCAATCGCAGTAAAGTATGCGATGGGAAAACGGGGGAAGCACGGCGCCGAAAACCTGGGATACGTTGTCGGTAACCTTGACTGGCACCCACTCCGGGTGCATCGGATCTATCGATCACGATTCTCAATCGAGTCATCATATCGGATGCGCAACCAGGTGAAACCCAGAACAAGCACGAGGAACCCCGTGCTTCGCTACCTGTATGCGATCATCTCCTTCCTCCTCAAGAACATCTGGATCGCTCTGCTCTGGATGCACTTCTCCCCGGTGAAACAAGGACCACGAACCATCGATAGGCGCGCGTTTCGATTCGATGGTTTCCGACTCATGATCTGGGAGGCGACTCGAACATTGATGGGAATGGTGAAAGGGATCGCCGTGTTGCGACAACCCGGCTAGAGAGAAAGAGGGCGAAAAGACGTTGAATAAAATGGGAGGGAGGGAGAAGTTAGCGAAGTAGAGCCCATCAAATCAGCTATTTGAAGCATAATCGTTTCTTTTTTTCTGATCACTCGGCAGTTCTCTGAGAACACCCCATCTTTCCCCCTCACCATCCCCTCGTAGGAGGGGTATCAGTGAGTTTTTTCTTCATCCCCGTATTCGTCATGGCCTCCCTCATCGAACCCCTAAATGAAGGTGTTCTTCCGGAGACGGTGGTGGCAGGAACCCCCCTTTCAGCCTTCCTGGCCTCGCCCGCTCTGGAGACCATCGCTCAAACCGTTGAGCGTGAGTACTACGACCAGAAGACTCCACGACAGCATTATCCTGCCGTGATGATGCTCAAACTCCTGGTTATCAAGTGTTTTCGGAAACTCTCGTATGCTCGCACCATTCAGACCCTCACCGAGGAGGATTGCACCAACTTCGGTATATCTCTGGAAGATTCGCTGCCGCATCCAGCAACACTTCACCACTTTGTGAAATATCGTCTTGGCGTGGATGGTCTGAACCGGATCATGACGCTGGTTGGTACTGCACTCGCACAGGTGTGCGATACCGAGAGGGTCGGTATCGTTGATTCCACCCCACTGGAGGCATCACGCTATGACCAGAATGCTCCATACAATCCTCACTACCAGGTCCGGATGGATAAAGCACACATCTTCCATCTGGGCAGGTATCCCCTGGGGATGGTGTATTCTTCGGGAACGGATGCCGATGTCACGCACCTTCTCGCACTCATCGCAACGGTTGCGCCTATGTGCCCAAATCTTTACGGGGTACAGCTCGACTCTGCATATGATTCCTTCGAGGCGCATGCTCAGATCTGGTATCACCTACAGGCCTGGCCATGTATTGCTTTCCGAGAAGGAGCAGTCGTACAGAAAGATGGTACGGAGGACCGGATTTGTCATTGGGTGAACAAATTCTGGAAAGCAGGAGGCGATGTGCATGCTTCCCTGGAAGAGCAGTTGAGATTTCTCTTCAACCAGGGAAGAGTCGAGCAGGTGGGGATGTTCTTTAGGAACAAGAACATCCTCAATTCAGAATTCCCAACACTCATGCACGGCCGCGGTAATTGCGAGCGCGTGCATAATCACATCAAGACAACTGTCGTATTCCACCTCAAAGGAATACGAGGCGAGAGTCGAGAACTCTACATGCTCCTGAACTTCATAGTATATCAACTTCTCCTCCTGGTCGGGTGTGAGGCAGGGGTCAAGAATCCAAGTGTACTGAGTGCGTTGATCTGAACAGCAACGGGTGAAAACAGGCGAATGAGAAGAATCAGCGGAGCAACCGACTCGTATGGCCGACCATGGTGTGTTCGAGTGCCGGAACAACACTGCTAAAGTGAGAGATAAGAGCGGGAAAAAAAGAAAGAGGAAGAAAGAGCAACCTGATGGAGGAACAGGGGGAAATACGCTGAGAAACATGCCGTCAAATTAGGACACCCTCTGATTTGATGGGCTCTGCCGATAAACCAGATAAGGAAGTTGCCGAGATCATCCGGTGTCACCCACAATCTGTCTTCAACATCCGAAAAACGTTTGCTACTCAGGGCCTTGACGCAGCACTGCACCGAAAGATCCGCGATGAACCTCCCCGCCCACGGAAACTGGATGGTGAAGGAGAAGCCCGCCTGATCCAGATTGCTTGTAGTGAACCACCGGAAGGTCGTAATCGGTGGACGCTACAGTTACTCGCCGATAAACTTGTGGAACTGCAAGTGGTTGAGAGCATCTCGCTTAAGACCGTCGAACGAACGCTAAAAAAACAGACTCCAACCGCATACCCAAAAGCAGTGGGTCATCCCGCCCAAAGAAAACGCGAACTTTGTCGCCGCGATGGAAGATGTGTTGGCAGTCTACCAGCGACCGTATGATTCAACCCAACCCGTAATCTGCATGGATGAATAACCGATCCATTTACATGATGAGGTGCGAGAACCGATTCCGGCACAACCCGGTCGCCCCGCGAAGTACGATTACGAATACAAGAGAAATGGAGTTGTCTGCGGGTTCATGTTCACCGAACCACTGGGATTGTGGCGGCGGGTCACCATCTCAGAAACGCGGACAAAAAAGGATTGGGCGCATCAGATGCAACAACTTCTCGATGGGGATTATCCTGATGCAGAAAAAGTGATCCTCATCTGTGACAATCTCAATACTCACGTACCAGGAGCATTTTATGGAGCATTTCCTCCCAAGAAGGCACAAGCTCTGCTAAACCGGTTGGAGATCCACCACACCCCAAAGCACGGAAGCTGGTTGAATATTGCCGAGATCGAACTCAGTGTCTTCACCCGTCAATGTTTGAGGCGAAGAATCCCAACCATTGAAGCGCTCAGGAAAGAGGCATGTGCCTGGAATCGACAGCGGAACCAATCGCAGAAAGGAGTTGACTGGCAGTTTACTACCTAAGTTTGCCACTTTGGGTCTCACTCGTCCAATGAGATCATCCGATATCCCGATCACCCGCATTCGAAATTTCGTCTGGATACAGACTTTGCCAGTTGGTCTTTTCACCCCCTCCCCGATCCCGAGATCGGCCAATTATGCCGTAGAATCATCGTGTTAATGGCATCAAAATTGGAGTGGATGTACTTTTTTGTCTTCCTCATCCACG
>ENA-UOUL01003672-UOUL01003672.1-bioreactor-metagenome-genome-assembly--contig:-NODE-3672-length-15311-cov-3.807404_pt1 | contig 15311 bp, 11 predicted proteins | sample MGYA00249838_ERZ747220 | MGnify/ENA primary metagenome ERZ747220 (study PRJEB28778, sample SAMN05720191) | bioreactor metagenome | isolation source: Anaerobic biogas reactor | place: USA:Washington...
CACCCGCCGAGACCCGGGTAATCACCGAGACGGCGACGCTATCGGGCAACTACACTGCCAACCTGCTCCTGGAGTGGATTGCCGGACAGCCCGACCCCTTTGCCGGAGCCGAGATCGTGACTACGGCGATGCGCCGGCTTGGCCTTTACAATACCTTTATCGCCGTGCCCTACGACGAGGAGCCGCGCGCCCAGTACATGCCCACTTACGTCACGCCCGCCAACCAGAAGCTGGAGCCGACGACTGACCCCGATCCCAGCATGCAGACGACGACCGCCGACTTGGCCCGGCTGCTGCAGATGATTTACGACTGCCGGCAGGACGCCGGCCCGCTCCGGGTACATTATGCCGATAGCCTGTTGCCCGAGGAGTGCGCCGCCATTATCGAGGTCATGACCCACAACCGCATCGACGCTTTCATCGAAGAGGGCGTACCGGCAGAGGTGCCGCTGGCCCACAAACATGGCTGGGTGGGCGACACGCATGGCGACGCCGGCCTCGTGCTCGCCGAGCACCCCTACGTGCTAGTCGTCGCCCTCCACCGCCCCGGCTGGCTGGAATGGGCCGACAGCACCGTTTTTATCGCCGAGCTTTCCCGCCTGGCCTACGCCCATTTCACCGATCCCAACGCCTATCCGGCTGTTGTGCTGGCGGCCCCGCTTCCGCCGCTGCCCAGCCCCACGCCGGTGCCCGACCTGCCCCTGGCCTACGTCGCCGGCACAGGGGGCGCCGGCCTGACCCTGCGCGATGGACCGGGCGGCGACGAGCTAACGATCCTTCCCGAGGGCATTCCCGTCTATCTGCTGCCCACAGAGGCGGCGAGCAGCGGCGGCGTCGCCTGGCGCCAGGTGCTGACGCCCTGGGGGCAGGAAGGCTGGGTCGGCAGCGATTTCCTCGAGCTGCCGCCCGAGTCGTAGATTAGCGCCCATTTCCTCCTTGACATCTAGCGCTTCACCCCTATAATTCACTCTTAATGGCATTTTTAGATATATCTAAATTCTGTGATAATGCTAACCTCATAGAGCGACAATACGATTGATGAGACATTTCCTAGTACTATTTGTAGCACTACTGCTTGTAGCTCTCCTGGCCGGCTGTAGCGTCGAGCCGGACGTGGCCCTGGCGGAGCGCAGCGTGCGCGTGGTGGCGACGACCGGCATGATTGCCGACGCCGCAGCCCGGGTCGGCGGAGAGCGGGCGACGGTGACGGCGTTGATGGGGCCGGGCATCGATCCGCATCTCTACCAGGCCAGCGAAGGCGACGTTTCCCGGCTGCGCAATGCCGACATCACCTTCTACAACGGTCTGCACCTGGAAGCGCAGATGGCCCGTGTCTTTGAGCATATGAACGAGAGCGACCTGGATCTCGTCGCCGTGGCGGTCGCCGGCGATATCGACCCGGCGCTCCTGCTTACCCCGCCCGAGTTTTCCGGCGCCTACGACCCGCACGTCTGGTTCGACGTTTCACTGTGGATGCAGGTGGTGGAGAAGATCCGCGACACATACATTCAGGTCGATCCCGGCAGCGCGGCTATCTACGAGGCCAACGCCGCCGCCTACCTGGACGAGCTGGCGGCGCTGCACGCCTACGTTCTCGAACAGGCAGCGCGCGTGCCGGCCGAGCAGCGCGTGCTGGTGACCGCCCACGACGCCTTTAACTACTTCGGCCGGGCCTACGGTTTTGAGGTACGCGGCCTGCAGGGCATCAGCACCGCGTCAGAGGCCAGCACGGCCGACGTGCAGCAACTGGCGACATTTATCGCCGGGCGGCGCATCCCGGCTATCTTCGTCGAAACGTCGGTGCCGCAGCGCAATGTCGAAGCAGTGCGCGCCGCCGTCCAGGCGCAGGGCTTCGACACCGTCATCGGCGGGCAGCTCTATTCCGACGCCATGGGCGATCCCGGCACTCCGGAAGGCACCTACGTGGGGATGGTCCGCCACAATATCGATACAATCGTCTCGGCGCTGCTGCAGGGGCAGTAGCAGAGATTGGACTGAAAACACATGAGCAGTAACGAACAGACCGAACTCGTCTTCAAGATTACCGGCATGGACTGCGCCGCCTGTGCGGCGACTGTGCAGAGCGGCGTGGCTCGCCTCGAGGGCGTGGACAAAGCCGAGCTGAGCTTCAGCACCGAGATGCTGCGCGTGCGCGGCGACGTCGATCCCGAACAGGTGGCGCGGCGCGTGCGCGAGCTGGGCTATGGCGTCGCCGACCCGCAGGCCGCCGAGAAGGAGGCGCCCGAGAAACAGCCGTCCTTCTTCCGCTACCTGCTGCAGCGCCGGGATACGGCGCTGGCCCTGCTCGGCGCGCTGCTGATCCTCCCCGGCCTGCTGTTCAACGAGCTGCTGCCGGGGCTGGGCTTCGAGAGCGCCTGGCTGGATGTCACTTCGGTGCTGGCGATGGTCGCCGCCGGTGGGCCGATTGCCCGCAGCGCCTGGCGCTCCCTGCGCCTCAGCCGGGAAATCAACATCAACGTGCTGATGACCATCGCCGCCATCGGCGCTGTCTTCATCGGCGCCTACACCGAGGCGGGGCTGGTGATGGTCCTCTTCGCCATCGGCGAGGCGCTGGAAGGGTACACGGCCGGCCGCGCTCGCCACGCCATCCGCGAGCTGGTCACGCTGCTTCCTCGGGAGGCGACGGTCTTGCGTCCATGCATCGACTGCGCCAGCCATCTCGGCCGGGAAGGTTACGTGGGCGGCCCCTGCCCTTTCTGCGGGCTGGAGCCGCAGCGCGTTGCCGTTGACGATCTGGAGATCGGCGAGATGATTATCGTGCGCCCCGGCGAGCGCATTCCCATGGACGGCCGGGTGATTGAAGGCGAGTCGCTGGTCAACCAGGCGCCGATCACGGGCGAGAGCCGCCTTATCCCCAAAGAGCCCGGCTCGGAAGTCTTTGCCAGCACCGTCAACGGCGCCGGCGCGCTGCACGTGGAAGTGACCCATCGCGCGGAAGACAACACCATCAGCCGCCTCGTGCAGATGGTTGAAGAGGCGCAGGAAAAGCGTGCCCCGGCGCAGCGCTTCGTGGACCGCTTCGCCCGCGTCTATACCCCGGCCGTCGTCGTTCTGGCCTTTCTGGTAGCGGTAGTACCGCCCCTTTTCTTCGGCCAGCCGTTCCTGAGCACAGAGACAACGCAGGGCTGGCTCTACCGGGCGCTGGCGCTGCTCGTCGTGGCCTGCCCCTGCGCCCTCGTGATCAGCACGCCCGTGACGCTGATCAGCGCCATCAGCAACGCCGCGCGTAATGGCGTGCTCGTCAAAGGCGGCGCCCATCTGGAGGCGCTGAGCCGCGTGCGGGCCATCGCCCTGGACAAGACCGGCACGCTGACCCGCGGCGAGCCGGCCGTCGTGGACGTGCAGGCAGTGGACTGTGTCGCGCCGGGCGGGCAGTGCGCTCCGTGTGACGACCTGCTGGCGCTGGCGGGCGCCGTCGAGCAGTACAGCGAGCACCCCCTCGCTCGGGCCGTGCGCGACGCCGCGGCAGCCCGCGGCACAGACGGGCGCTACCGGGCCAACGGCGTGCAGGCGCTGACCGGTCACGGCGTTACGGGACAGGTAGGCGAGGCGACGGTCGTCGTCGGTAGCCACCGCTATTTCGAGGAGCATTTCCCGCATGGCGAGGATGTCTGCGCCACCGTCGATGCCGCTGCCAGCGCGGGCCAGACGACGCTGCTCGTGGGGCGCGACAGGACCTATCTCGGCTACATCACCGTGGCCGACCGGCTGCGGGCTTCGAGCCGCGAGGCGGTTGCCGCGCTGCGCAGGGCCGGTGTGGCGCACGTCGTGATGCTCACCGGTGACGAGCCGCAGCCCGCTGCCAGAGTAGCCGGCGAGGTTGGTGTAGACGACGTTCGCGCCGGCCTGCTGCCCGCTGCCAAGGTCGATGCCGTGGCGTCGCTGCGCCAGCAATACGGCGGCGTGGCGATGGTCGGCGACGGTATCAACGACGCGCCGGCTCTCGCCAGCGCCACGGTGGGCATCGCCATGGGCGCGGCGGGCACTGCCCAGGCCCTGGAGACGGCGGACGTGGCCCTGATGGGCGACGATTTGCGCCTGCTGCCGTTCCTCCTGCGCCTCAGCCGGGCCACCATGAATACGATCCGCGCCAACGTGGCCCTCAGCCTGGGCATCAAAGCCGCCTTCCTCGTCTTCGTCCTGCTGGGCATGGGCTCCCTCTGGCTCGCCGTCTTTGCCGACGTGGGCGCTTCTCTATTGGTGACGCTGAACGGCATGCGCCTGCTCCGCCGGCCGCGCCCCGAATTGATGCCCGAGGTAATTGAATCATGACCGAATCTATGGACGGACGACACGCCATCGAAGTTGCCGACCTGACAGTCGCCTACGAAGACAAGCCGGTCCTCTGGGACGTCGATCTGGCAGTACCGGAGGGCACGCTGTTGGCGATTGTCGGCCCGAACGGCGCCGGCAAGACGACTCTGATCAAGGCCATTCTTGGCCTGATCGAGGCCGCCGCCGGGCAGGTGCTCATCTACGGCAAGCCGTACCCCGAACAGCGCCGGCTCGTCGGCTACGTGCCCCAGCGGGGCAGCGTCGATTGGGATTTCCCGACGAGTGTCCTGGACGTGGTCATGATGGGCCGCTACGGCCATCTCGGCTGGCTCCGGCGTCCCGGCCGGCGCGAGGCCGAGCTGGCCATGGAAGCGCTGGAGAAGGTCGGCATGGCCGATTTCGCCGGGCGCCAGATCAGCCAGCTCAGCGGCGGCCAGCAGCAGCGCGTCTTCCTCGCCCGCGCGCTCGTGCAGGACGCCGATATCTACTTTATGGACGAGCCGTTCCAGGGGGTAGACGCGACGACCGAACGGGCAATCGTCACCCTGCTCAAGGAGCTGGGCGCCGCCAATAAGACGGTCGTCGTCGTCCACCACGATCTACAGTCGGTGCCCGACTATTTTGACTGGGTGCTGCTGCTCAACGTGCGCAGCATTGCCGCCGGCCCGGTCGAGCAGGTCTTTACGGCCGAGAATCTGCGGCGCACCTACGGCGGTCGCGTGGCCTTCCTCGACGGTGATAGGGGCGGCGCGAACGGCGATTCACAGGCTGCGCTGGACGAGCGGCAGGCCCTGCCGGAGGCCGGGCGATGACCATCGACTTCACCCTGCGCACCGTCGCCCTGGGTACGGCTGTGCTGGGCATCGTCAGCGGGGCGCTCGGCTCCTTCGCCGTGCTCCGCCGCCAGAGCCTGCTCGGCGATGCCATGAGCCACGCCGCGCTGCCGGGTATCGTCCTCGCCTTTCTGCTGACGCGCAGCCGGACGCCCATCGTCCTGCTGATTGGCGCGATTTTGGCCGGCTGGGTCGCCGCGCTGCTGATGGGCGTCGTCGTGCGCTACACGCGCATCAAACAGGATAGCGCGCTGGGTCTCGTGCTCAGCGTCTTCTTCGGCTTTGGTCTGATGCTGCTGACCTTCGTCCAGCGCATCCCCGACGCCGGGCAGGCCGGCCTGAACCGTTATCTCTTCGGCCAGGCGGCGACGCTGCTGGAACAGGATATCGTCACCATGGCCGTCCTGGGGGGCATCGCCCTGGCGCTGATGGTACTGTTCTGGAAAGAGCTCAAGCTGCTCAGCTTCGACGCCAGCTTCGGCGCCAGCCTCGGCTTCCCCATGCGCGCGCTCGACACGCTGCTCATCACCCTCATCGTCGTGGCTATCGGCGTCGGCCTGCAGGCGGTAGGCGTCGTGCTGATGAGCGCGATGATCGTCGCTCCTGCCGCCGCCGCCCGCCAGTGGACCAACCGCCTCGGCGTGATGGTTGCCCTGGCGGCCTTGTTCGGCGCGGTTTCCGGCGTGGGCGGCGTCTTGATCAGCAGCAGTGGTGGCGGTTTTGCCACGGGGCCGACCATCGTGCTCGTCGCCAGCGGCCTTGTCTTTCTCAGCCTGTTGCTGGCGCCCAACCGGGGCCTGCTCGCGCGCTGGCTGCAGCGGCAGCGCAGCCGGCGCCGGTTGCGCGTGACTGCGGTGCTTTCCGACCTGTACACACTGGCCCAACAGCACGACGACCCGGAGCACGCCCACGACATTGCCGTTTTGCGCACGATGAGCGCCGGCAGCGGCGGCGTCGGGCATACGCTGGAGACGCTCGCCGAACGCGGCCTCGTCCGCCAGAGCCGGCCCGGCCACTGGACGTTAACCCAGGCCGGCCGCATCGAAGCGGAACGGATAGCCAGGGGGGAGGAAGAATGACGTTCGACCAGGTTGAAATCCAGCTTATCGCGGCCGTGGCGGCTGCCGCCTGCGCCCTGCCCGGCGCCTTTCTCGTCCTCCGCCGCATGGCGATGATGAGCGACGCCATCAGCCACACCGTGCTGCTCGGCATCGTCGTCGCCTTCTTCATCGTCGAAGACCTCAACTCGCCGCTACTCATCACCGGAGCGACGCTGACCGGCGTGCTGACCGTCAGCCTCGTGGAGCTGCTCAACCGCACCCACCTGGTGCGCGAAGACGCCGCCATCGGCCTCGTCTTCCCGGCCCTGTTCAGCATCGCCGTCATCCTCATCAGCCGTTACGCGGGCGACGTCCATCTTGACACCGATGCGGTGCTGCTCGGAGAGCTGGCGCTGGCGCCGTTCGAGCGCTTCCGCCCCTTCGGCGTGGACATTGGCCCGGTCAGCCTCTACGTCATGGGCGGCATCCTGCTGCTCAACTTGCTCTTTATTGCCGTCTTCTACAAGGAGCTTAAGCTCTCTACCTTCGACGCCGGGCTCGCGGCGGCGCTCGGCTTTTCGCCGGGCCTGATCCACTACGCCCTGATGACGCTGGTCTCCGTCACCGCAGTCGGCGCCTTCGACACGGTCGGCTCCATCCTCGTCGTCGCCCTGATGATCGCGCCGCCGGTCAGCGCCTACCTGCTGACCGACAGCCTGCCGAGGCTGCTGGGCCTGAGTGTTCTGATTGGCGTCGCCAGCGCGATAGCCGGCTACTGGCTCGCCCACTTCCTCGACGCCAGCATCTCAGGGGCTATGGCAACTACCGCCGGTCTGATCTTCCTCGTGGTCCTGCTGTTCGCGCCGGAGCGCGGCCTGGTAGCCCTGGCGCGCCGCCGTACCCGCCAGCGCTGGGAATTTGCGCAGGCGGCGCTGGCAATCCATCTCTATAACCACGAAGACTCCCCGGAGGCGGTGCTGGAGAACCGGGTGGACCACCTGAGCCATCACCTGCGCTGGACGCCGGAGTTTGCCGTGCGGGTGGTGCAGATGGCCGAACAGCGCGGCCTCATCCGACGCAAAAACGGCCACCTGGCGCTCACCGACGCCGGCCGTCGCACCGCGCAGACGATGCTCGCCGCCACCTGAATGCGCGGCAATGCCACTTCACTCGACAACGGCCCGTCCGGCGTGCAGCCTTCTCCCCGCACCGCTACAATCCGCGCATGCTCACCATCCGCAACGTGGAGAAAGCCTTCGACGGCGACCCGGTGCTCCACTCGATCAACCTGGAGGTCGGGGCGGGCGAGGTCGTCGCCCTGCTCGGGCCCAGCGGCAGCGGCAAGACGACCCTGCTGCGCATCATCGCCGGCCTGACCGCGCCGGATAACGGCCAGCTTCTTCTCGACGGCGAGGATCTGAGCGCCATCCCCGTGCACGAGCGCGGCTTTGGCATGGTGTTTCAGGACTATGCCCTCTTTCCGCACAAGAACGTAATCGAGAACGTCGCCTTTGGGCTGCGTATGCTCGGCTGGCCCCGGCAGCAGATCCGCCCCCGCGTGCAGGAGATGCTGGCCCTGGTGGGCCTGACCGGCTTCGGCGAGCGCCGCGTCTACGAGCTGTCGGGCGGCGAGCAGCAGCGGGTGGCTCTCGCCCGCGCCCTCGCCCCGGCGCCGCGCCTGCTGCTGCTCGACGAGCCGCTGGGCGCGCTGGACCGTGCCCTGCGCGAGCGGCTGGCGATCGAGCTGCGCGCCATCCTGAAGCAGGCCGGCGCGGGCGACGGCGGGCCGGCGACCACGAGCATCTACGTGACCCACGATCAGGAGGAAGCGTTCACCGTCGCCGACCGCGTGGTGGTGATGAGCCACGGCTGCATCGAACAGGTCGATACCCCTGTGGAGCTTTACCGGCGCCCGGAGACGCCCTTCGTGGCCCGCTTTATCGGCATGTCCAACCTCTTTCCGGCGCGCCTGCTGCAGCGGCAGCCGCCCGTCGTCGAGAGCGAGCTGGGCGAGCTGCGGGTAGCGCCGCCGCCCGGCGATCTTGGGGAAGGAGTGCTGCTGGTGCGGCCCGACGCCGGCCGGGTGCTGGCGACCGAGGCGGACCGCGCCGTGGCCCTCAACGTCCTCGCCGGCACGGTCGAAGCCTGCCACTTTCGCGGTCGCTACCAGCAGAGCAGGATCGCCCTGGCCAATGGGGCGACTCTGACGCTGGAGTTCGAGGCCGACGAGCAGGTGCCGCCGGTCGGCCATCTCGTCCACCTGATGCTGGACCCGGCAGGTCTGGTGTTGCTCCCCGACGAAAAAGAAGCGAGCTGTTAGCGACGTGGCGCGATCTGGAGAAATCGCTCTACGCGTCGTCCTGTTCCGCCGCCTCTTCTGGCTGCAACGCCGCGATTAGCTCGTGCAGGCGGCTGCGGCGCTGCAAATGAAGCAGCAGGTTGCGCGCCACCTCTCGCTTGCTGCTGCCCAACTGCTCCCAGTCGATGCCCAGACGCCCGGCGAGCGCCGCCAGCTCATCCTGCGTCATGTTCGCCAGCAGGTAATGGCGGAGCACGGTCGGCGGCGATTGCGGGCTCAGCTTCTCGGGGCGCGGCAGGTCGGCAGCCGCTATCGGCGTCAGAATGCGTTCTACCGCCAGCGCCAGGTCGGCGGACTTGCCCCGCGCTTCGGCCACGTCCATCAGCCGGACGATGCTTTCGGTGGCGCTGTAGCCCGGCGAAAAGACGTCGTTCTCGTGGATCTGCAGGTCGAAGGCGAGATCGCGCATATCTTCGGTGCCCAGCCGCTCCCGGATCTGATCGTACAGCTCGCGGCGGTCAAAGGCAAGATTGTTGCGCCCGTCGGCGCGCGGGAGCGGCGCTGAGGAGGGCGTCGCCGGCATGGTGGCGACGGGCGCGCGAGCCTGCGTGCCCAGCACAGGGCGCAGGAGCGACCAGATCCAGGCCGCCGCCGCACCGGCGAGCGCGCCGACGAGCACGTAGAAGAAGAAGCCCATCGAGTTCTGCACGGTCTCCCAGCCAAAGGTGCTCAGGAAGGTATCGAGCAGAAATGCGGTAGCGACGGTGAGCAAGCCGACGCCCCAGAATGGCCGTGGATTCCGCAGGAAGGCGACGAGGAAGACGAGAACGACGAGGAGTTTCAGGATAAAGAGTAGCATAACGTCGGGCAGGGATTGTAACATTGCCCCCTGACTGTGCCAATGGTGCCATTCAGGGGGCCTTCGCTTTGTGCTATGATGGGCTTCATGGCGCGAATTCTACGCTGGATTATCGTCCTAACGGCGGGCGGGCTCGTGGCCTGCAGCGCCAACTCGTCGTTGCCCCCCGCGCCGACGCAGGCGGCTCTGGCTGTGCTACCCACCGCGACCGCCTCGCCCGATCCATTGACCCCGCCCACGTGGACGCCTGCAGCGCGGCAGGACGGCGTCGGGGGCAACTTCCGCTCGGCCGCGCCGCTGCGGCCCACCGACCTGCCCACGGCAACGCCGCTCTTCCCCACGCGCACGCCCATCCCGCCCACACCCACGCCGACGGTGCCCACCCCGACGGCGACACGTTACGTCAGCATCATCCCCACGCTGCCGCCCACCGACGCCCTGGGGCCGAGCAAGCTGGGGCTGCACGTTATCCGCAATAACGACCCGAATATCATGGAGTTCGTGCGCCACGCCCAGCCCGCCGTCATCAAAGCCGTGGACGATCTCGGCTTTCTGGCGGAGGTCAAGGAGGCGTCGCCGCGCACGATCACCATCGGGCGCATCAACACCGACGGCCCGCACTACGATCAGAACCCCGAGCAGGCCGCGCGCGACTTCGTCAACACGCAGCTTGAGCAGTATCGCCTCAATCCCGCGGTCGATTACTGGGAAGGATACAACGAGCCCGATCCCAACCACGACCGAATGGTCTGGTTCTCGCGCTTTGAGCAGGAGCGGGTAAAGGCGCTGGCCGAGCACGGCTTTCGCGCCGCGATCGGCGGTTTTGCTGCCGGCGTGCCCGAGTTCGAGGAGTTCGAGCTATTCCTTGCCGCCATCTGGGAGGCGAAGGAACATCGCGGCATCCTCTCCCTGCACGAGTACAGCGCCCCCGTGATGAACTACGGCTTCGGCGCCAACCTGCCCGGCATGGAGCCGCACCCGGAGCGCGGCGCGCTGACCTTCCGCTACCGTTGGCTGTACGAGGAAATGCTCATCCCCTTTGGGCTGGACATCCCCCTGGTCATCTCCGAGGCAGGCATCGACGGCATCATCGGCAACCGCCCCGGACCGGCCGGCCTGGGCTGGCGCGAATTCGGCCAGTACTGGGTCGAGCAGGGCATTGGCCCCAGCCCGGAGCAGGCCTATCTCAACCAGCTTGCCTGGTACGACGCCGGCGTGCGCCGCGATGGCTACGTGATCGGCTTCACCGTCTTCACTGCCGGCGGCTTCGGCCAGTGGGAGACATACAACATCAACTCGCTCTTACCCCAGCTCACCGCCTACGCCAGCAGCCAGCATTAGGCCGATTTGTGACCCATTTGCCGGCGAATTGTGCCCGCCTTGTAACCCCTTCTGCGCTACAATGGGCGCCAAAAGGAGAATGCCGATGAGTGAGAACCGTAAGGAAAGAGGTGCAGGTGAGGGGGATTCCCGGCAGCAGGCGGGCGACCCGGCTTTCTGGCGCGAAATCTGGAACCAGGCGCGCCTCGTCTATCACCTGATGCGCGACCCCGAGGTGCCCTTCTACCTCAAGCTCCTGCCCCTGGCAGCCGTGGCCTACGTCCTTTTCCCTGCCGACCTGGCCCCCGACCTCGTCCCCGTCCTGGGCCAGATGGACGACCTCATGGCCCTGCTCGTGGGCGCCAAAGTCTTCGTGGAGATGGCGCCCTCGCACGTGGTGGAGCGGTACACCGCCACACTACAACCTCAGGAAGCCGACGACCCGCTGAAGGATGCCATCATCATCGACGCCGAACACGAGCCGGTGCAGACAACAGAAGGCAAAAACGGCCGGAGTTGATCCGTGATCGGGGCCTAACGGAACATCTCCCAGAACTCAGCGCTATCAATACCCGCGAGGTCTAGCAGGAGATCGCCCAACCAGAAGTAGGTGACCAGGACGCAGCAGCAGCAAAGTAGCAACAGCAGCACCAGGATGAGGATGATGTTGCGGTTGCGATTGCTGCGCGCCGGGGGCCCGGGCGGCGGTGGTGGAGGCGGCTCTGCCCGGTACGGCGCCGGCTGCTGGCCCATATAGGGCGCCGCCGGCGTAACGCCTTCGTCCGAGATACCGAAATCCGGCAGCAGGTCTCCCGGCTCTTCCTGATAGCTCAGATCGTGGGGCGGCGATGGGTAATCGAGGATCGTCTGGCGCTCTTCGATGGGCGTGGCGTGAACCTGGGGAAACTCTGCCCCTTCTGGTGAAGGCTCTTCGTCTTCCCTTTCCGGATAGTCATAGATACCCACCCCGCGCCGGGCGATCTCCCGGCCAAGCTCCAGCTCTTCGTCCACACCCTGGGCAATAACCGTCGGCGCGCTCTCATCGCCTTCTACCTCAAAGACCAGCGCCACGTTGCTGCCCACGTTGATCACCTGGCCCGGCGCTATCGGCACGGCGTCGCCGCCCAGCCGCTGCCCATCGAGGAACGTGCCGTTCGTGCTGCCAAGATCCTGCAGCAGGAATTCGTCGCCACGGCGGATCAGGCGCGCGTGCTGGCGCGATACCTCGGGGTCGTTGAGCACGACGTCAACCAGGGGATCGCGGCCCAGCGTCACCGTGTCCGCAATGAGAGAATGCTGCTGCCCCACGTCTGGCCCTTTGCGTACTGTCAGGCGGTAGTTCGTTGCCACGGCTCTCGCTCCTTCTGGCGGACTGGTAGAAGACACCCCGAACTGAGTTGATCGGATTGTACACCAATTATCGGGCGGCACAAGACGCCGCAGGCGAGCCTACCGGCGCAGCAGGTGGCGCAGCGTGCGCGCCTCGCGGATGTTCAACAGACGCCCCAGCGCGGCATAGACGGCGACGCCGACCAGGCCAGCCGCCGTTACCACCAGCAGCCGCTGCACCAGCGTCTCGAAGCCGATCAGCCCGATCGCGGCGTCGGCCGTAAGCCAGGCCGCCACGCCCGTTGCCAGCGAGGCGAGCAGCGACTTGAGGGTTGTCGCCGTGACGCCCTGCCCTGCCAGACCGCCAATCTGGCTCTGCAGCACCGGCAGCATCAGCAGCGTGTGGGTCAGATGCTTCACGGCGTCGGCAATCATCAGCCCGTAGAGCCCGGCCGGCTGGTCGCCGGGCCGCCAGGCCGCCGGCCACCAGCGGTCGAGGTTGACGACGAGATAGTAGGCGACCGCGACGTAGACGGCAATGCTGACCACGCCGACGAGCGCCGGGCGTAGCGTGTCTTTGCGGGCGTAGGAGGCGAAAATCAGCATCTGGTCAACCGCCGCGAAGGGCAGTCCGAAAAGGAAAAGGCGCAGGGCCAGCGCAGTCACTTCACTATCGGCCGCAGTGAAGCGGCCGCCCTGGAAGAGCAGGGTGACGATGGGCAGCGCCAGCGCAAACAGACCGGCCGTCGCCGGCAGGATGAGGGTGAGCACGAGCCGGATGCCCTGCGCGAGCGTGCGGCGAAAGTTCGTCACCACGCCCTGCGCCTGCTCCGACAGGGTCGGCAGGATGGCAATAGAGAGGGCAGTGACGACCAGACCCTGCGGGAACTGGTAGAGGGTCGTCGCGTAGCGCATGTACGTCAGGCTGCGGTCTCCGCTGAGCGTCGCCAGATTATAGCCGATGGCGACGCCCGCCTGGTTGACGACAAGCCCGGCGACGATAGGGGTGTAGAGCTGCACGATCCGCCGGATGGCCGGGTGGCGCCAGTCGAGCCGCCAGCGAAGCCGGGCGTCGCGCAGCGCCGGGAGCTGCATGGCTACCTGCAACAGCGAGCCGGCAAGCATGCCCCAGACGAGGCTCTCGATGTGGTCGGGCCGGAGCAACACGGCAAGCACGATCACGCCGTTAAACATCGCGCCTGTGAAGGCGGGCAGCGTGAAGCGCTTCAACGCATATAGCAGTCCGGTCAGGATGCTGGAGATGCTCAGAAAGAGGACGACGGGCACGCTCAGCCGCGCCAGTGAGATGGCCTGCCGCGTCAGTACCGGATCGGTGAAGTTGAAGGCGCCCAGCGCCGCCACAACCGGCGCCGGAAACAGCTCGACCAGCAGGACGACGACCAGGAGAACCACAGTCGCCACACTCAGGAAGGTGCTGGCGACAGCCCATAGCTCGTCGCGGCGCTCCTCGGCCGCATAGTCACTGAAGACAGGCACGAGCGAGGAGTTGACCATGCCGCCGACGATCAGGTCGAAGAGGGTCGTTGGCACGACGGCGGCGATCTCGAAGGCGCTGAGGGCAGGCAGCGTGCCGAAGAAGCGCGCCTTGACGGTCTCCCGGCCCAGCCCCAGGACGCGGCTGGCGACGTTCCCCAGGGCCAGAATGGCCGCCGCACGGACCAACCGGCCGTCCGCACTCACCTCACCGGGGGGCGCAGGAGGTATGACCACCACATCCGGGAGGTCCTGTTGGTCGGAAAGCGGCTCTGGCATTGACAACTGGCGCATTCTAACGGATTGACCAGAGGTGGGCAAGGCAGGGCGCACGCCGGGTGCACAAACCGGATCGCGAGCTTCCAGCTCGCAAGGGAGCGGGCAGGCGCGATCCAGGTGACAACCCGTTCGTAGACCCACTCGACCATCGGCCGCAGGCTGCGTATAATGGCCCCGTCAACCGCTTATCCAGCGTTGCCCGCCTATGAGGAGTCCATAGCTATGTACGACCACGAGAAACTGGCGCAGATTAAGGAAAGACGCGAGCAGTGGGAAGAGACGACCCTGCAGCGCACCCTGGCCCGCTCTCCTGAGCGGAGGCGGGAGTTCCTGACGACGTCGAGCGAGCCCATCAATCGGCTGTACACGCCCCTCGACGTGGCCGATCTCGACTACAACCAGCATCTCGGCTTCCCGGGCGACTACCCGTATACGCGCGGCATCCACAGCACGATGTACCGCGGCAAGACCTGGACGATGCGCATGTTTGCCGGCTTCGGCACAGCCGAGGAGACCAACGCGCGCTACAAATACCTGCTCGAGCAGGGCAACATGGGGCTTTCCGTGGCCTTCGACCTGGCAACCCTGATGGGCTATGACACGGACGCGCCTGAAGCGTTGGGCGAGTTCGGCACCTGCGGCGTGGCTATCAGCAGCCTGAAGGACATGGAGATCCTCTTTGACGGTATCCCGCTGGGCGAGGTCAGCACGAGCATGACCATCAACAGCCCCGCCGCGATTATCTGGGCCATGTATATTGCCGCCGCAGAGAAACAGGGCGTGCCGCGCGCGCAGCTCAGGGGAACGCTGCAAAACGACATTCTCAAGGAGTACATCGCCCAGAAAGAGTACATCTTCCCTCCAGAGCCTTCGATGCGCCTCGTCACCGACACGATCGAGTTCGGCACGCGCGAGATGCCCCTGTGGAACACCACCTCCATCAGCGGCTACCACATCCGCGAGGCGGGAGCGACGGCGGCGCAAGAGCTGGCCTTCACCCTGGGCGATGGCCTGGAGTACGTGCGCTGGGCCGTCGCACGCGGCCTGGACATAGACGACTTCGCCCCGCGCCTCAGCTTCTTCTTCAACTGCCATAACGACTTCTTTGAGGAGATTGCCAAGTTCCGTGCGGCGCGCCGCATCTGGGCGCGGGAGATGCGCGAGACGTTTGGCGCCCGCAACCCACGCTCCTGGCTCCTGCGCTTCCACACCCAGACGGCAGGCGTCAGCCTGACTGCCCAGCAGCCGGAGAACAACATCGTGCGCGTCGCCATCCAGGCGCTGGCTGCCGTCCTCGGCGGCACGCAGAGCCTGCACACCAACAGCATGGACGAGGCGCTGGCCCTGCCCAGTGAAGAAGCCGTGACCATCGCCATGCGCACGCAGCAGATCATCGCCGAAGAGAGCGGCGTAGCCAACACCATCGATCCGCTGGGTGGCAGCTTCTTCGTCGAACACGAGACGAACAAGATCGAGGCGCAGGTCTACGATTACTGGCGGCGGGTCGAAGATCTCGGCGGCGTGCTACCGGCCATCGAAAAGGGCTTCTTCCAGAGCGAAAT
>ENA-UOUL01003675-UOUL01003675.1-bioreactor-metagenome-genome-assembly--contig:-NODE-3675-length-15302-cov-6.424893_pt1 | contig 15302 bp, 13 predicted proteins | sample MGYA00249838_ERZ747220 | MGnify/ENA primary metagenome ERZ747220 (study PRJEB28778, sample SAMN05720191) | bioreactor metagenome | isolation source: Anaerobic biogas reactor | place: USA:Washington...
CGGCGAGGTGGCTGTGCTCGGGGCCCACGCCGGGGTAGTCGAGCCCTGCGGAGATGGAGTAGGCCGGCTGGACCTCGCCGTTTTCATCGTAGAGGACGTAGGAGTAGGAGCCGTGGAGCACGCCGGGCTTCCCCTTCGTGAGGGTCGCGGCGTGGAATTCGGAGTCCACGCCCTTCCCTGCGGCCTCCACCCCCACCAGGGCCACTTCCGGGTGTTCCACGAAGGCATGGAAGAGCCCCATGGCATTGCTTCCGCCGCCCACGCAGGCCACCACCCGGTCGGGAAGGCGCCCCTCCTTTTCGAGGATCTGGGCCTTGGCTTCCTCGCCGATGATCTTCTGGAATTCCCGCACCATGAGGGGATACGGGTGGGGGCCCACCACGGAACCGAGGAGATAGAAGGACTTTCCCGCCTCCCCCACCCAGGCGGCGATGGCCTCGTCCACGGCGTCGGCCAGGGTGCGGGTGCCCGAGGTGACGGGGATCACCTCCGCCCCCAGGAGTTTCATCCGGGCCACATTGGGGGCTTGGCGGCGCACATCCTCCTCGCCCATGTAGACTGTGCACTCGAGGCCGAAGAGGGCTGCGGCGGTGGCGGTGGCCACACCGTGCATCCCCGCCCCGGTCTCGGCGATGACCCGCTTCTTCCCCATGCGCTTCGCCAGAAGGGCCTGCCCCAGGACGTTGTTGATTTTGTGGGCCCCGGTGTGGTTCAGGTCCTCCCGCTTGAGGTACACCTTCGCTCCTCCGAGAGATTCGGTGATGCGGGAAGCGAAATACAGGGGGGAGGGCCGGCCCACGTAGTCCCGCAGCAGATGGGTCATTTCTTCAGCGAAGGACAGGTCCTCCCGGCTCGCGAGAAAGGCTTCCTCCAGTTCGCCAAGGGCGGGAAGAAGGACTTCCGGAACATGCTATCCCCCGAAGGGGCCGAAGGTCATGGATAACTTTTTCATGGCAGATCTCTCCTTTTTGTATGCGGAAATCTGAACTTCTCCTGCCGGAAGGGCTTCAAGGCCGTTCCGGACTGTTTACCTCCGTGTCCGCCCCACCGCCTCCCGGAGGGAACGGAGGAAGGGGACGGCCTTCGACCGCAGCAGTTCCCTGTCGCTGCCGCAGGGCTCGAGGAGGGAGATGAGGGCGCTGCCCACCACCACCCCGTCCGCCGCTTTGGCGGCCAGGGCCGCCTTTTCGGGGGCACTCACGCCGAATCCCAGGGCCAGGGGCAGGGAAGTGTGGGAACGGACCCTGTCCATGTATTCCTTCGGGGACGCTTCCGCCGTTCCGCTTTCCCCGGTGACACCCAGGCGGGAGACGCAGTAGAGGAACCCGGACGCCCGTTCGCAGATGCCCCGCAGCCGTTCGGCGGGGGTGTTTGGGGTGACCATGAGGATGAAATCCACCCCCTGTTCCCGGAGAAGGGCAGCGAGGCGCTCTCCCTGGTGGAAGGGCAGGTCGGGGATGATGACCCCCGACACTCCCGCCCCGGCGGCGTCGGCGGCGAACTTCTCCTGGCCGTAGGCGAGGACGGAGTTCATGTACCCCATGAGCACCCGGGGGGCGGATATTTCGTTCCGGAGGTCCTTCAGCATGCCGAGGATCTTCTTCAGGGTGGCCCCTCCGGAGAGGGCCCTCTGGGACGCCTGCTGGATCACGGGACCGTCCGCCAGGGGGTCGGAGAAGGGGATGCCCACTTCCAGAACGTCCGCACCTTCCGTGTCGAGGAGCTTCAGCAGGTACGCCGTGGTTTTCAGATCCGGATCGCCGGCGGCAATGTAGGTGACGAGCGCTTTTTTGCCTTCGAAGGCCGAGCTGAGGCTTTTCATGACCGTTCCTCCTTTGACTGCAGGGACAGGATGGTGTCCATGTCCTTGTCTCCCCGGCCGGACAGGTTCACCAGCACGATGGTGTCCTTCGGCAGGCTGCCCGCCGAACGGTAGACGTGGGCGAGGGCGTGGGAGCTTTCCAGGGCCGGGATGATCCCCTCCAGGCGGCAGGTGCGCCGGAAGGCCTCCACCGCCTCGTCGTCGGTGGCGGAAACGTAGGACGCCCGCCCCGTTTCGGCGAGGTGGCTGTGCTCGGGGCCCACGCCGGGATAGTCGAGCCCGGCGGAGATGGAGTGGGCCGGCTGGATCTGGCCGTCCCCGTCGCAGAGCACGTAGGAGTAGGAGCCGTGGAGCACCCCGGGCTTTCCCGCCGAGATGGTGGCGGCGTGGAGCCCCGTCTCCACTCCCCGCCCGGCCGCCTCCACCCCCACCAGGGCCACCTCGGGGTGTTCCACGAAGGCATGGAAGATGCCCATGGCGTTGCTTCCGCCCCCCACGCAGGCCACCACCTGGTCGGGAAGGCGCCCCTCCTTTTCGAGGATCTGGGCCTTCGCTTCTTCGCCTATGATTTTCTGGAAGTCCCGCACCATGAGAGGGTAGGGATGGGGGCCCATGACCGAGCCGATGACGTAGAAGGAGTCCTCCACGTTGGTGACCCAGTCGCGGATGGCCTCGTTCACGGCGTCCTTGAGAGTCCGGGTTCCCGACATGACGGACACGACCTTTGCGCCGAGCAGGTCCATCCGGGCCACGTTGGCGGCCTGGCGGTGCACGTCCTCCTCGCCCATGTACACCACGCACTCGAGGCCGAAGAGGGCAGCGGCGGTGGCGGTGGCCACGCCGTGCATTCCCGCCCCCGTCTCGGCGATGATGCGCCTCTTGCCCATCCGTCGGGCGAGGAGCACCTGGCCCAGGGCGTTGTTGATCTTGTGGGCTCCGGTGTGGTTCAGGTCCTCCCGCTTGAGGTACACCTTCGCTCCTCCGAGGGATTCGGTGATGCGGGGGGCGAAGTAAAGGGGCGACGGCCTGCCCACGTAGTCCCGCAGCAGGGGGGCCATTTCATCGGAGAAGGTGGGGTCCCCGAGGCTTGCGAGATAGGCCTCCTCCAGTTCGTCCAGGGCGGGGACGAGAGTTTCGGGAACATACTGTCCCCCGAAGGGGCCGAAGTACATGGATGTTTTCACTGGTGATCTCTCCTTTCGGAACGGTCGAAATGCTTTACGGCGGCCAGGGCGGCGGCCATTTTTGCGCTGTCTTTCACACCGGGGGCGGACTCCACCCCGCTGTTCAGGTCCACGCCGAAGGGGCTGACGGTCGAGAGGGCGCGGGGGAGGTTCTCCGGGCCGAGGCCCCCCGCGAGGAGAAAGGGTCTGGCGAAGGTCTTCCCCGCCAGGAGGGAGTGGTCGAAGGGCTCTCCGGCGGCGAGCCCTTTCTTCCTGCTGTCCAGCAGGAAGAGCCCGGCATGGCCGTACCTGCCCGTTTTCTCCAGGTCTTCCCCGGTCTCCACGGAAAAGGCCTTGATGGTCCCGAGGGTCCTTCCCGAGAGCAGCGAAGGGTCCTCGGAACCGTGGAACTGGATGGTGTCGAAAGCCCCGCAGTGCTCCACCTCGAGCACCTCGCCGGGCCCGGGGTCCATCATCACGGCCACCCGGCAGACCGGGGGAGGGACTGCCGACGCCAGCTCCGCGGCCGCCTCGAGGGAGAGCCGCCGGGGGCTCCCCGGAACGAGGATGAAGCCAAGGGCCGAGGCACCAAGTTCGACGGCCCTCTCCACGTCCTCTCTCCGGGTCAGTCCGCAGATCTTCACGTAGGTCATGCCGCCCGGACGCTCCTTTTCTTCCGGAAGGCCCGGATGAGCCCGGACGGGTCACTCGATCTCATGAGGGCCTCCCCCACCAGGACGGCGTCCACCCCGGTGTCGGCCAGGAAGTCGGCGTCCGCTTCGGTGCGCACGCCGCTTTCGGAGACGATGATCCGGCTCCCGGCCCGCTCCCGCTGCCGGCAGATTTCCATGAGGCGCTCCGTGGTGCGGATGTCCACGGTGAAGTCGTCGAGATTCCTGTTGTTGATGCCGATGATATCCGCTTCCGTGTCCAGGACGAACCGGAGTTCTTCGCCGGTGTGGACTTCCGCGATGACCTCCATTCCCAGGGAATACGCCAGGGCCAGGAGTTCCCTGAAGCGCTTCCTCTCCAGGGCGGCGGCGATGAGCAGCAGGGCGTCGGCGCCGAGGAAGAGGCTTTCGTAGACCTGCACCTCAGTGAGGATGAAGTCCTTCCTGAGGAGAGGAAGGGCCGTCCGGGGCCGGAGGGACCGGAAATCGTCGGCGCTGCCCCCGAAGAAGGAGTGGTCGGTGAGGATGGAGACGGCGTCGGCCCCCCCCTGCTCGTAGAGCCGGAGCTGCTTCAGGGGATCCACCGATCCGTTGATGACCCCCCTGCTGGGGGAGGCCCGCTTGATCTCGCCGATGACCGAGAGTCCGCCGCGCCGGAGGGCGTCGGACATCCGGCTTGACGGCCTCGTCATCTCCGCCGTTTCCTCGAGCTTCTGCTTCAGTATGCGGTCCAGAATCATGGCGTCCTCCTCCTTTCAGGCTGACCGGCGGACCGGTTCCGCAAAGGCCCTGACCTTTTCCAGCACCGATGCCGCCCTGCCGGAGTCGATGCTCTCCGCCGCGAGGGCGGTTCCTTCCTTCCAGCTTTTCGCCCGCCCGGCGGCAAGAAAGACCGCCGCGGCGTTGAAAACCACGGCGTCCCTGGGGGCGCCCCGTTTTCCGGCCAGCACGTCCTCGATGAGGGCGGCGTTTTCCGGGGCGGACCCTCCGGAGAGTTCTTCGTTCCCCCGCAGGGGCAGTCCCCCGTCGGCGGGGGAGACCGACTCCTCCCGAATGCCTTCGGCGGAGAAGAAGACAACCCGGTTCGGCCCGCCGAGGGACAGCTCGTCGAAGCCACCGTGTCCGGAGATCACCATGCCCTGCCGCCCCAGGGACCGGAGAACCTCGGCGACCAGGGAAAGGAGGGCTGCGTCGAAGACCCCCATGACCTGGTGGGTGAGGGGTGCGGGGTTGACCAGGGGGCCGAGGATGTTGAACAGGGTCCGCACGCCGAGGCTTTTTCTGATCTCCGCCACGTTCCCCATCACGGGGTGGAAATGGGGGGCGAAGAGGAGGACCAGCCCCGCCGCGTCGAGGCACGCCGCCGCCCGCTCCGGGGAGGAGGGAAGGGCCGCTCTCAGGGCCTCGGCCACGTCGGCGCTGCCGCACCTGCTGGAGACGGAACGGTTGCCGTGTTTCGCCATGGGAATTCCCCCTCCTGCCGCCACGAAGGCAGCCGCGGTGGAGATGTTGAAGGACCCCGCGCAGTCTCCCCCGGTGCCGCAGTTGTCCACCAGGAGCCCGGGCCGGACCGGAACGGTCCTGGCCTTCCGCAGGAGCACCCGGGCCGCTCCCCCGATCTCGGCCGGGGTCTCGCCCCGGGCCCGGAGGGCGGCCAGGAAAGCCGCCACCTGGACGGGGGGAACGGCTCCTTCCATGACCAGCTCCATGGCCTCTTCCATTTCAGCGTTCCCGAGGCGGTGTTTTTCCATAACCCGTGAAAGATACTGTGCGAACATGACGCTCCCTCCTTCGAATAAAAAAAGGCGGGGGAGAGAAACCTGTCCGGCTCCTCTCCCCCGCCTGGGGTACAAAAAGGGCCGTGAAAGAAGATCCCTTGTGGGACCTGCCTCCACGGCCGTAAAGTGCGCGCTTTTTATTGGTTCGCGAGCTTTATGGTCACCGGCGGCAGGCTATTTGGCCCGCCACCACCAGTTTTGGCTGAGTGTGTTCCGTATCATGACAACTGCCTCCCGGAAACGAATTGGGGAGAAGATACCACGGTCCCGGCCGGTCTGTCAACAGGGAAATTTCAACTCCCGCTTCGGGGCGCCTTTCCGAGGACGGACCGTATGGCCTCTGCGGACCGGAAAATGTCGTCGTCGGACGTGGACCAGTTCGACACGGAGATGCGCATGGCGGCCATCCCCTTCCAGACGCTTCCCCCGGCCCAGCAGGTGCCCTCTTCCTGTACCTGCGCCGTGACCGTGCGGGTGAAGGCATCACTGTCGGATCCGGGGCAGGAAAACCTGACGAGGACCTGGTTCAGCACCACGTCGTTGAGAATGCTGACCATGGGGTCCTCCGACAGGAGCAATGCCATGAGCCGTGCCTGCCGGCAGTTCCGCTCAACCATCTCCAGGACGCCCTTCCTGCCCAGGCTCTTCAGGCCGCAGTACAGGGGAAAGCCCCGGGCCCTCCGGGAGGATTCGGGGACCCACTGGGAAGGGTCCCGCACCTCTCCCTCCCCGGCGATATAGTACGGGGCGTTCAGCGCCATGGAAGCCCTGTGGGCGGCACTGTGTCTCACCACCGCGATCCCCGAGTCGTAGGGAACGTTCAGCCACTTGTGGGCGTCCGTGGCCCAGGAATCGGCGAGTTCAACGCCGTCCGTATGAGGTCGGAGGGACGGCAGCATCCGTCCCCAGAGGCCGAAAGCCCCGTCCACGTGGACCCATGCACCCTTCGCCCGGGCGGCCGGGATGATCCGGGCGCAGGGATCGAAGGCACCGGTGTTCACGTTGCCGGCCTGAAGGCAGAGAATCACCGGGCCGGAGGCCGATCTCAGGGCGTCCTCCGCTTTGTCCGGGATCATCCTGCCCTGCCCGTCGGCGGGGACGGACACCACGTTTCCCGTGCCGAACCCGAGCATTCTCAGGGCGACCAGGAGCGTCGCATGGGCCTCCTCGCCGGCGATGACGGTCACCCGGGGAGCTCCCTGGAGGCCGTCCTTCTCCACGTCATGGCCGGAGCGCCTGAGGACCTCGTGCCGTGCGGCGGCGAGGCAGGTGAAGTTGGCCATCTGGCACCCGGTGACGAAGCCGACGGAGGATTCCGGCGGCAGGCCGAGGAGGTCGAGGATCCATTCCGAGACGATCTCCTCCGCAGCGCTTGCGGCGGGAGAGGAGACGGCGAGGACGGCGTTCTGGTCCCAGGCGGAGGCAAGCCAGTCCGCGGCGAGGCTCGCCGGAAGGGCTCCCCCGGTGACGAAGCCGAAATACCGCGGCCCCGGCGAACCGGTGAGGCCGGGGGCGGCGCCTTCCGAAAAGGCGGCCACCACGTCCGGGGGGGCCATTCCCTCGTCGTTCAGCGTTCCGCCGAGGGTCTTCCTGAGCTCCTCAGCGGACGTCCAGGTGCCGACCCTTCTGGACGGAAGGTCTTCAAGCCAGCGGATCGCCCTCTCCGCCGTTTCCCGCAGCAGCGGACCGTCGCAGAAAGGCGTCCCCGGCAGGCTGTTTCGGGGCGTGCCCTTTCCGTCGGAATGGGTTCCGCTCATTCGGTCAGAGCCTCCCCCGGCAGAAAGGGATCCCCGGAATAGTCGATTCCCCGCAGGGGCTCGCCGTTCACCAGGAGCGTGAACACGTCGGGGCGGGCATAGTGCCCCATGACGTCGAAATCGTAGCGGGCTTCCACCACCGCGGCGAGGTCGAGGTCGGCGCAGAGGATCTCCTCCCGGTCCCATGACGGCCCTGCGAGGTAGTTCCCGAGGGGGTCGATGATGGCGCTGCCCCCCCGGCACAGGATATCCGGCTGGGATTCAAGATCCTGGAAGCACTGGAGATCCTCGGGGTAGATGTCCTTCGTGACGAACTGGTTGCAGGACAGGACGAAGCACCGTCCCTCCAGGGCGATGTGGCGCATGGAGCACTGCCACCCCTCCCTCTGGTCGGCCGTCGGGGCGAGGTATATGGAGGGGTTCCGGCCGTATATGGCGGCCCGGGCGAGGGGCATGTAGTTTTCCCAGCAGATGAGACCGCTCATGACGCCGTAGGGGGTGTTCACCGCGGCGAGGGTGCTGCCGTCCCCCTCTCCCCAGATGAGCCGCTCGCTCCCCGTGGGCTTCAGTTTCCGGTGTTTCGCCAGGAGGGAGCCGTCGGGGCCGAAATACAGCAGGGTGCAGAAGAGTGTTCCCCCTTCCCGCTCCATCACGCCGATGGACAGGTAGACCCCGCTCTTCGCCGCCAGTTTCCCGAGCTCTTCGGTCTCAGGGCCGGGTACGTCGATGGAGTTATCGTAATACCGGGCCCAGTCCTTCCGTCCGCCCATGGAGCGGTTTCCCACCACCGAGCCGAAGGAGAGCCCTCTCGGGTAGCAGGGGATAAACGCCTCGGGGAAGAGGATGATCCTCGCCCCCCGCCCGGCCGCGTCCTCCGTGAGCTTCCGGATCCGTTCCAGAGTTCCCCGCCTGTCCATGATCGCCGGTGCGGCCTGCACCACGGCCGCCCGTACGACGCCTCTTCCCAGTCCCATTTTTTTCTGCCTCCTCATCGAAAAAAAAGAGGGGGAAGGACCGGACGTCCTCCCCCCTCCTCAGTGCCCTAAAGTGCCCTGTGCTTCTCGGCTATGGCGTCTGCCAGCGCGTCCAGGGCGGCGAGATCCTCCGCCCGGGGTTTTCCCTTGCACATGACCGTTCCCAGCACTTCCGCCTTCAGGTTGGGGATCAGGCCGGAGATCTGCTCCACGGCCTTGGTGCCCCATCCGTAGGAGCCGATGATGGCGGCGTACTTCAGCTTCGGCCGGAGGGCGTTCGCCAGGTGCGCCGCCGAGTAGACCGCCGGATGGGGGCCGAAGTGGACCGTGGGGGTGCCGATGACGATGGTGGCGGCATCCACCAGGTCGATGGCCAGATTGCCGATGTCAGTCACGGTAAGCTCGTACTTTTTGACTTTCACTCCCCGCTCCACCAGGGCGTCAAGCAGGTGATTCACCATGATCTCCGTGCTTCCGTGCATGGAGATGTAGGGGATGGCCACGAAATTGGATACCCTGTCGGAGATCCAGTCACGGTAAGCGTCCAGGATGAATTCGGGCTTGTCGTAGACGGGCCCGTGGCTCGGGGCGATCATGTCGAACTCGTACCCCTCGAGTTTCTTCATGTTGTTCCGTATGATGGACCGGAAGGGCATCATGATCTCGGCGAAGTAGCGCTTGGCACCCTCGTAGATGGCCGGACTCTCCCCGGCGAAGGTGTCCGAGGTGGCCAGGTGGGAGCCGAAGAAGTCGCAGGAGAACAGGATCTTTTCCTCCCGGAGGTAAGCGCACATGGTCTCCGGCCAGTGGACCCAGGGGGTATGGATAAACGTGAAGGTCCGGTCCCCCAGAGAGAGGCTCTGGCCGTCCTCCATGGCGTCGATGACGCCTTCGTCGATATGGAGGTGGTCCTGGAGCAGCTCCTTGGCCTTCGGGGAGCAGACCACCCGTGCCTCAGGGTACATGTCCAGAAGGGTGGGAATCGCTCCCGAGTGGTCCTGCTCGGTGTGGAGGGAGATAATGTAGTCGATCTTCTTCACGTCCTCCAGCTGGGCCAGCAGAACGTGCTCCAGTTCAGGATCGGCGGTGTCGATGAGGGCTGTCTTCTCCGATCCTTCCACAAGGTAGGCGTTGTAGCTCGTTCCCTCGGGGAGAGGGATGAGAGAGTCGAAAAGGCGGCGGTTCCAGTCTACGGCTCCCATGAGGAACACACCGTCGCGGATGAGTCTTTTCTTCATAGCTGCCATCGCTCCTTTCAGGCTGATACAGCGGCATCCCGCCGAAAAGAATACGCGGGACCGGTATCGAATATTCCAGAAGAAATTATAGCTTTGATGCAATGCGGGGGCAAGAGCCCCCTTTGCCGCAGGGCCTTTTCTGAGGTACTCTTTTGGGAAACGGTCCGGGAAAGGAAGGATGCTCCATGTACCGGGAAGACCATGTCACCCTGCCTCCGGGTTGTGCCGCTGCCTGCGGCGCCTGTCCCGAAGGGCCCTATTCCCTCAGTGAGTCGCTGGCGAGGAAGAGGGCCCGGACCGAGCGAGCCCTGACGGCGTGGAAGGGCTGCATTGAAGACGTCCTTTCCGTTTCTGCGGATAACCGCCTGGGCTACCGGGACAGGACCGCCCTTTCTGCCCGGTGGGACGGTCGGGAAGGATGGCTCTTCGGCATGGAGGGCGTGCGGCAGGGAGTGCCCTACCCGCTGCGCTTCCAGCGGCCCCGCCCCTTCGTCTCCCTGCTGGACTGTCCTGTCCACACACCGAGGGTCAGGGAGATTCTCAAGGCCCTGGCGTCCGGGCTTCCCCCCGACGATCCTCCGGGGACCTTCCCCCTTGCTTTTGTGGCCGTCTCCGGCGCCCAGTGCACCCTCGTCTTCAAGTCAAAGCGCGACCCCGGCGACGGATGGCTCTTCTCTCCCGACGGAGGAACCTCTCTTGCCTCTCTGCTGGAAAGGGCGGGCCTCGAGGGCCTGTGGATTCATCTGCACCCGGCTGCGGGGGTGCGTCTCTTCGCAAAGGGAGGATGGAGGCTTGCCTGGGGTATCCCCCGCTCGCGGGATTCCAGGGGGCTGCTCTACGGACCCGGGTCCTTCTCCCAGCTTCTGGGGGGCCTCCATGACCGCTCCCTCGCCGAAGCCCGGGAGTTTCTCCGTCCCGGCCCGGAAAAGGCAGTCCTCGACCTGTACTGCGGCACCGGGGCGAGCATGGCTCTGTGGCGGCCTTCAGGAGCTGCGGTCCTTGGGGTGGAGGCGGGAGGGGAATCGGTGGAGTGCGCCCGGCTGAACGTTCCGGGAGCGGAGGTTTTGAGGGGGACCTGCGCGGACCGCCTTCCCCAGGCGGAGGCGTTTTTGTGCCGGTTCCGGCCGGAAGATCGGCTCGTGTATGCCAACCCGCCCCGGACAGGACTCGAGCCCGCCGTGGCGGAATCCCTCGCGGGGCGGAGCCGCCCCGCGAGGCTCGCCTATCTGTCCTGCAGCCCGGGAACCCTCTCCCGGGACCTCTCGCTCCTCGAAGAAGGCGGTTTTCGGGTGCGGCGCCTTCTTCCCTTCGACTTTTTTCCCCGGACCGCCGGCGTGGAGGTCCTCGCCCTCCTGGAGGGTCCGGGAAAGAGGAGTGACGTTATCTCCGGATGATGCTGTCCGCCGGTTCGGTGCCGAAGCGGTACGCAAGGGCGAAGACCGCCAGGCAGACCGGCCATTCGAGGTAGACCACGTGGGGGACGAGCCGCACCTGGGGGAAGAGGGTCCAGGCAAGCCAGACGAGCACCGACGCCAGTACCGTCCAGAAGCCGGCCTCCTTCTTGCAGTACTTGGGCAGGAAGATGTTGGCCACGATGAGCAGGGTGAAGGACGCGGTGATGGCCAGGGCCGTGGTGATGGTCTTCAGGATGCCTACGGAGGTAAGGGCCAGGAAGTAGGTGAACGCGCTGAAGCCCAGCACGGTGAGCCTGGAGAGGAACACCTCGTTCTTCTCGGTGACCGTGTTCGGGAAGAAGCGCTTCCACACGTCCTGCATCACCAGAGTGGAGCTTCCCAGGAGCAGCCCCACCGCCGTGGAAATGCCCGCCGCCCAGAGAGCCGCGAGGAAGATGCCCCCCACCACCGGCGAAATGTTGGTCATGATGGTGGGCAGGGCGAGGGCGGCCTTCTCGAGATTGGGGAACTTCGCCGCCGCCATGATGCCGAAAAGGGCGCAGAGGAAGCCTGCGGGAAGGATCACCAGGCCGCCGAGAATGTAGCCGTGACGGGCCGCCCGGCCGTCTTTCGCCGCGAAGGCGATCTGGGAGATGGCCTGGACCGAGAAGCCCTGGGTGATCATGACCACCATCCATGACGTGATCATGGCAAGCCCCGTTCCGGAGAAGAAGTCGAACCAGGGGCCTCCGGCGGGCAGGCTCGCCGCGATGGACTCCATGCCGCCGAAGACCTCGGAGGAGCTCCGGAGGGCTGCCAGGATGCCGCCGTAAATAACCACGACGTTCACCACGTTGGTGAGCCCCGCTCCCCAGTAGCCGCCGATGAAGGTAATCCCCACGAAGAGAACGGCGGTCACCAGCATTCCCGTCTGGAAGGTGAACACCGAGGGCATGAGGGCCGTGAGGACCGCCCCTCCCGCCACGTACTGGAGGGAAGTGATGACCATCATGATGAGGAGCTGGGCGAGGACGCTGATCATCCGGGCCTGCTTTCCGTACATCCGTTCCATCATCTCGGGGATGGTGTTCACTTCCATGCGGCGGAAGTAGTCCGCCACGAAGAGGCCCACGATGATGCCCGCCGTTCCCCAGGCGGCGTTGTACCACCCGGCGGAGAGGCCTACCTTGTAGGCGTGTTCGGCCACGCCCACCGTGGAGGCTCCTCCGATGGCAAGGCCCGCGAGCATGGCGGCCACCACCACCGTGGGGAGATTCCGCCCGGCGAGGAGGTACTGGACGGCGCCTCCCTTGCCCTTTTGGATGAGCTTCGAAGCGTACCAGGAGATGCCGTAGAGGATCAGGATGTACGTCACCAGGATGAACAGCTGCATTGATATCCCCCCAAAAAGAATTTTCCCAGTAGTATAACATCTTCTCAGGAGAAAAAAAGAGCCGGATCTCTTTCAATTCCGCTGTCTGCGGGCTGAAAAGAAATCCGGCTCTTCGTATCATTTTCTTCTGCCTTAGTCCCTGCAGTCCTTCTCCACTCTCTGCATCATGGCCTTTATGTACCCGAGGGCGTAGGCCATGCCCACGTGCCACGGGGCCGGACTCGACACCAGGGGCGAGTGGTCGGGGATGACCGCGCCCCGGAAGTCGTTCCGCCGGAGGATCTTCAGCACCCGGTAAATGTCGATGTCACCCTCGTCGATAAAGGTCTCCCGGTACCGGGGCACCTGTCCCTCCACGTTTCGCAGGTGGATGTAGCCGATGGCGTTCTGCTTCGCGTAGCTTTCGATGGCGTCGTAGAAGTTGCAGCCGTTCATCTCCGCCAGGGTGCCCACGCAGAGTTCCAGGGTGTTGCTGTGGCTCTTTTTCAGGTCCAGGAGCCTCTGGTAGAGCTCGGGCCGCCACACGAGCCTGGGCGTTCCACGGAGGGTTGCGAAGGGGGGATCGTCCGGGTGGGCCGCCATTTTGACGCTGGACTCCTCCGCCACGGGAAGCAGCTCCTCGAGGAACCAGGCGAACCGCTTCCAGAGCTCCTCGGATGTAATCTGGGTGTCAGAGTTCACTTCCTTCGGCGCTTCGGGGTCGTAGAACATGTTCCAGACCATCCCGCGGGGAAGGGGAAGGCTGTCGCAGCCGTCGACGCCCACCGATTCTGCGCCCCCCCGGGCGAAGGGGCCGCTGATCCGGGAGGCCACGCCGGCGAGGCTGAAGTTGTACCCCATGATGGGGATGCCCGCCCTGCCGATGTTCCGGATAAGCTGCTTGAGTCCCTCCATCTGTTCGGCCTTTTTCGGCCCGTCAAGAAGGACGTCGTACCAGAATCCGGGGTCGAAGTTCTCTATGGCCTCGAGGACCAGTCCCTCGTCCTCGATGGACTTCCGGATGTCCCGAAGCTCCTCGTAGCTCCACACGTCCCTGTTCCGGGTCACCCCCCAGCCGTCGGCGTCGCCCACGGGCTGGTTGTTTCCCGTCACGGGATCCTTTTCGCGGTGGAAATAGTCCACCAGGTGGATCACCAGGTGGGTGCAGCCGAGCTGCCTGGCGTACAGGAAGTTTTCCCTGGTGAGATGATGCCTGTAGAACACCATTGCCAGTTTCATCGGTCCGATCTCCTTGTCTCCATGTCAGATGAAAGCAATCATACCAGATTCGTCCGCCGTCCAGGATCGCCGTTTCCGAATTCCGTCACGCTCCGTGAGTGGGTATGGGGGTGTGGGCCGCCCCGGAATCCTGGATTTCCCCATATTTCTTTATGTAGACGCTGAATTTTTCCCGGAGGTGCTCCGATTCGCCGAGGATCTTGTTGAGGTGCCGTGAGAGCCACCTGAGGGCGTTGTCGCTGTCCCGGCGCCTGCACGCCGAGAGGATGGCCCTGTGTTCGTCGAGCACGTTGCCGAAATCGAGGTAGTTCTGGAGGCTGAGATACCTGAGGCGCTTGTACTGGGCGCTGAAGTGGTCGATGAAGCTCCAGGCGCGGGCCTTGCCGCAGGCGAGGAACAGTTCCCTGTGGAAAGCGTCGTCGGAGTCCACGAAGCCGTCAACGTCCCGTCCGGCGATGGCCTGCTCCTGGGTTTCCAGGAGCGCCTCCATGGCGGTCAGTGTTTTTTCGTCGGGCGGGGAGGAAATAAAAAGGGAGAGAACGGTGCTTTCAACGCAATACCTGGTAAACCGGACTTCCTCGATCTGTTCCATGTCCATGAGGGATACGTAGGTGCCTCTCTGGGGGCGGATCTCAAGGAGCCCTTCCCCCTGGAGCTTGATGAAGGCTTCCCGGACCGGGGTCTTGCTGATGTTCATCCGCCCGGCGATGTCCTTCTCGCTGAGCCGTCTCCCGGGAAGGAGGCGCCAGTTGAGGATGTCCCTTCTCAGGGTCAGGTACACCTGCCGGGTGACTCCGTCCTTGAGTTCGCTCATGTCGAAAAAGGAGAGCATTGGCAACGTCCCTTTCGTGGAAGGTTTCCGCCGGAAAATGCGCGCAATTGACGCAAGCGCGAAGAGGCGACTGATATGTTAGTATCTTAGAAGTGTCCCGTTCATTTGTCAAGATATGTCCGCCACTGCGGGATCTGTGGCGGAAACAGGGGGAATTTGCTATGATCTGCCCTGTTGTGCAGACAGAATCGAGAGCGGGGAGAAATAAGTGAAGAGAAGAATTGTCCTGTGGGTGTTTCTGGTCTGCCTCCTCCTCGGGCCAGCCGATGCCGGGGCCCGGCCGCTCATTGAGAGAGGGAAAGGCCGGACGGTGGCCATCACCTTCGACGACGGGCCCCGGCCGGGATACGTGGAACCCCTCCTGGACATATTGAGGGAAAAGGGCGTGAGGGCCACCTTCTTTGTTGTGGGGCGCTACGCGGTCCTGTACCCCGAGCTTGTCCGGGCCATGGCGGACGGCGGGCACGTGGTGGCCAACCACACCTACTACCACAACAATCTCACAGCCCTGCCCCGGGAGAACGTCTACCGGGAATGGCGGCTCTGCAGCGAGGCAATCGAATCCATACTCGGGCAAAAGCCCCGGTTCGCCAGGCCTCCCGGAGGGCGGTTCAACTCCTTCGTGGTGGATCAGGCCGCCGGAGAGGGGCTGCGTATCGTCCTGTGGACCAACAATCCCGGGGACTATTCGGACAGCCTCACCGCCCCCGAGCTTACCCGGAAGGTGCTGGCGAAAGCCGCACCGGGTGACATCCTGCTGCTTCACGTGGGCGTGCGTCCCACCATCGAGGCTCTTCCCGGAATCATCGACGGCTACAGGAAAAAGGGCTTTTCCTTCGTCACCGTGGAGGACATCGCCCGGTAGGGGGCCCTACTTTTTCTCCTTGAGCGCCTCCTCCAAAGCTATCAGGGCTTCTTCCCGGGAAGCTCCCCCGCTCTTTCCGGGCTCTTTTTCCACCGGCTGCGGCGGGATAAGTTCCTGGAAAGGAGAGCCGTCCCTGGGAAGCTGAGGGAGCTTCAGTTCCCTTGCAGCCTCGGCAAGCTTTTCCGGGGCCGCGAAGA